>QFCS01001215.1_pt1 | contig 24438 bp, 21 predicted proteins | sample 3576561 | NCBI WGS metagenome assembly QFCS01 | reverse complement strand
TGAGCCGGTCAGTACTGGGCGCGCGCCGGGGCCGACGACGAGGTGGTTCCCCCGCAGGGCCGGCAGGACGGACGGTCCGGAGGAGAGGGAGGGGGGGGCGGAGTGTACTGGTTGCACCACGGTTCGTGACGGAACCGGGCAGCGCGACGGGCCGCCCGGTGGGAGCGGGGCGGCGGCGGGAGCGGAGAGGTCAGCTGGCGCGCGCGGTCAGGCGCGGGTCCAGGGCTTCCAGGCAGCGGAGTGCATGGGGCGAACCTAGCGGGGGTGGCACAGCGCACGCCTCCCCTTTTCGCGAGCGCTGCGCCCACTGGTGCCGCCGCGGCGGGAAGGCCCGAACCTGCGTCGCCTCGACTCCTCGGGCACAATCCGACCCGTGCACCTGCGCCACGTGACGGGGTCGATCGCCGACTTCCACGCCCGGACGATCCCCGAGGACCTGGCGGGCGCCGAGGTCTGGTCGTTCGTGCCGAACCGCCCGGCACTGGTGCTGGGCAGCGCCCAGGACCCGACGGTCGCCGACGCCGCGGCGACCGGCGCCGCCGGCATCGACGTCGTACGACGCCGCAGCGGCGGCGGCGCCGTACACGTCGACCCGGACCGGTGCGTGTGGCTCGACGTGGTGGTCCCCCGGGGCGACGCCCGCTGGAGCGACGACGTGCGCGCGTCGGCGTACTGGCTGGGCGAGGCCTGGCAGCGGGCGCTGGAGAGGCTGGGCATCGCGTCCGAGGTCTACCGGGGAGGGCTGGAGCAGACGCCGTGGGGGCGCCTGGTCTGCTTCGCGGCGCTCGGTCCCGGCGAGGTGGTCGACGGGCACCGCAAGCTCGTGGGGATCGCGCAGCGGCGTACCCGCGCCGGTGCCCGCTTCCAGTGCATCGCCTACGACCGCTGGGACCCGTACGACGTGCTCGACCTGGTCGAGCTGAGCGCGGCGGACCGGGCGGCGGCGGGTGCCGACCTCGCCGACCGGGCCGCGGGCGTCGGCCCGCACCTCGCGGCGCTGCGCACGGCCGTGATCGCCGAGCTGGTGACCTGACCCATGCGCTGAGAGCATGGATCCATGGAGCTCGACACGATCCGTGCATTCCTCGCGGTGGCCGACGGCAGCACGGTGACCGAGACCGCCGAGCGGGCCCACCGCACCCAGCCGGCGGTGTCGCGGGCCCTGGCGCGGCTCGAGCGCGAAGTCGGCACCCCGCTCCTCCAGCGGGTCGGGCGCGGCCTGGTGCTGACACCCGCGGGGCGCGAGCTCGCCCGGCACGCCCGCGACACCCTCGACGCCTACGAGCGCGGTGTCCGCTCGGTGCAGGACATCACGGCACCGGACGGCGGCTTCGTCCCGGTCGCCTTCCTGCACACCCTCGGCACCTGGCTGGTCCCGGCGCTGATCCGCGGCTTCCGGGCCGAGCGCCCGGACGTGCGCTTCGACCTGCGCCAGCACGGCGACGCGGGGCTGATCGACGACCTGCGCGGCGGCGTGGTCGACCTCGCCATCACCGGGGACCGCCCACGTCTCGCGGAGCTGGAGAGCAGGCGGCTCTTCCTCGAGCCGCTGCACCTCGTCGTCCCGCCGGACCACCGGCTGGCGCGGCGCCGGACCGCGCGACTGGCGGACGTGGCAGACGAGCAGTTCATCCTCCTCAAGCCGGGCTTCAGCCTGCGCGCCGTCACCGAGGACCTGTGCGGGCGCGTCGGCTTCACGCCGCGGATCGGCTTCGAGGGCGAGGAGGTGGAGACCCTGCGCGGACTGGTGTCGGCGGGTCTGGGAGTCGCCCTGCTGCCCGAGCCGCGCGGCGGCGCGGCACCGGCGGCACCGTCGCTGCGGATCACCGACGTGCGGGCCTCGCGCGAGATCGGGCTCGCCTGGCTCCGCGATCGGGAGCTGCCGCCGGCGTCGGCGCACTTCCGCGACCACGCGCTGCGGACCAGTCCTCGCATCCATGTTCCTGATGCATGAGTTGTTGCAGAAGTAGGCATTAGACGCATGCCTTCGCGGGCCTGAGGATGGTGGCGCCCGTCACCACCGACCTGAGGACCCGCGATGACCGACATCGACCCTGCCGAGACGCAGGAGTGGCGCGACGCGCTCGCCGCCGTCCTCGAGTTCGAGGGCGAGGCGCGCACGTCCTACCTGCTCGACCAGGTGCTCGCCGAGGCGCAGCGCCTCGGAGCCCGCGTGCCCTTCGTCGCCACCACGCCCTACGTCAACACCGTCCCCGTCACCGACGAGCCCACCCACCCCGGCGACCGCGACGTCGAGCACCGGATCCGCTCGGCCATCCGCTGGAACGCGCTGGCCATGGTGCTGCGCGCCAACAAGGACTCCACCGAGCTCGGCGGCCACCTCGCCAGCTTCCAGTCCGCCGCCACCTTGTACGACGTGGGCTTCCAGCACTTCTGGCACGCCCCGACCGACACCCACGGCGGCGACCTCGTCTACGTCCAGGGCCACCTCTCCCCCGGCATCTACGCCCGCGCCTTCCTCGAGGGCCGGCTCACCGAGGCGCAGCTCGACAGCTTCCGCCAGGAGACCGGCAGCCATGCCGGCACCGGCCTGCCGTCGTACCCGCACCCGTGGCTGATGCCCGACTTCTGGCAGTTCCCCACCGTCTCGATGGGCCTCGGCCCGCTGATGGCGATCTACCAGGCCCGCTTCCTGAAGTACCTCCACGCCCGCGGGCTCGCCGACACCGCCGGACGCAAGGTCTGGGCGTTCCTCGGCGACGGCGAGACCGACGAGCCCGAGTCGCTCGGCGCGATCTCCATGGCGGCGCGCGAGAAGCTCGACAACCTCGTGTTCGTCGTGAACTGCAACCTGCAGCGCCTCGACGGCCCGGTGCGCGGCAACGGCAAGATCATCCAGGAGCTCGAAGGCGTCTTCCGCGGCGCCGGCTGGAACGTGATCAAGCTGATCTGGGGCTCCGGCTGGGACCAGCTGCTCGCCCAGGACCACACCGGCGCGCTCAAGCGGCGGATGATGGAGTGCGTCGACGGCGAGTACCAGACCTTCAAGTCCAAGGACGGCGCCTACGTCCGCGAGCACTTCTTCGGCGTCGACCCGGCGCTGAAGGAGATGGTCGCCGGCTGGAGCGACGACGAGATCTGGCGCCTCACCCGCGGCGGCCACGATCCGCAGAAGGTGTACGCCGCGTACGCCGCGGCGAACGCCCACACCGGCTCGCCGACCGTCGTCCTCGCCAAGACCGTCAAGGGCTACGGCCTCGGCGCCGCCGGCGAGGCGATGAACATCAGCCACCAGGCCAAGAAGGTCGCCGAGCCCGCCCTGCGCGCCTTCCGCGACCGGTTCGCCATCCCCGTCTCCGACGACCACCTGCTCGACCTGCCGTACGTCTCCTTCGCCGACGGGTCGCCCGAGCACGCCTACCTGCACGCCCGCCGCCAGGAGCTCGGCGGCTACCTGCCGGAGCGTCGTCGTACGTCGGCGGCCCTGGCCGTCCCCGGCGTCGAGGCCCTCGGCCAGACCGGCGGCTCCAACGGGCGCGCCCTCTCCACGACGATGGCCTTCGTCCAGATCCTCACCAAGCTGCTGCGCGACAAGGAGATCGGCAAGCGGGTCGTGCCGATCGTGCCCGACGAGGCGCGCACCTTCGGCATGGAGGGCCTGTTCCGCCAGGTCGGGATCTTCTCGCAGTCCGGCCAGCTCTACACGCCCGAGGACGCCGACCAGCTGATGTTCTACAAGGAGGACGCCAGCGGGCAGATCCTCCAGGAGGGCATCAACGAGGCCGGGGCCATGTCGTCGTGGATCGCGGCGGCCACGTCGTACTCCAGCAGCGACACCCCGATGATCCCGTTCTACATCTACTACTCGATGTTCGGCTTCCAGCGGATCGGCGACCTCGCCTGGGCGGCCGGCGACATGCGCGCCCGCGGCTTCCTCCTCGGCGGCACCGCGGGCCGGACCACGCTCAACGGCGAGGGTCTCCAGCACGAGGACGGGCACAGCCACCTGCAGGCCGCGACCATCCCCAACTGCGTCGCCTACGACCCGACCTACGCCTACGAGCTGGCGGTCATCGTCGCCGACGGCCTGCGCCGGATGTACGCCGAGCAGGAGGACGTCTTCTACTACCTGACGCTCATGAACGAGAACTACGAGCACCCACCGATGCCCGAGGGCGTCACCGAGGGGATCCTCAAGGGGATGTACCTGCTGCAGCCCGGCAAGGGCCGCGGCGCCGCGAAGGTCGACCTGCTCGGCTCCGGCACCATCCTGCGCGAGGTGCTGGCCGCGGCCGACCTGCTCGCGAAGGACTTCAAGGTCAAGGCCGACGTGTGGAGCGTGCCCAGCTTCACCGAGCTGCGCCGCGACGGCCTCGCGGTCGAGCGGTGGAACACCCTCCACCCGATGGAGGAGCAGCGCACGTCGTACGTCGCGCAGTGCCTGGCGGGCCGGAGCGGGACCGTGGTCGCCGCCACCGACTACATGAAGGCGTACGCCGACCAGGTCCGCGCCTTCGTGCCCGGCAGCTTCACCGCGCTCGGCACGGACGGGTTCGGACGCTCGGACTTCCGCCGCAACCTGCGCCGCCACTTCGAGGTGGACCGCCACTTCATCGCCGTCACCGCCCTGCGCCGCCTCGCCGACCAGGGCGCTGTGCCCCGCGAGGCGGTCGCCGAGGCGATCGAGAAGTACGGCATCGACCCCGACCGGGCCGACCCGGCCCACGCGTGAGGACAGCAACGACCATGGACATTCTCGTACCCGACATCGGCGACTACTCCGACGTACCCGTGATCGAGGTGCTCGTCGCGCCCGGCACCGTCGTGCGCGCCGAGGACCCGCTGATCACCCTGGAGACCGACAAGGCCACGATGGAGGTGCCCTCGCCGGTCGACGGCACCATCGTGTCCGTCGCGGTCGCCGTCGGCGACACCGTCAGCAAGGGCAGCGTCATCGCGGTCACCGAGAGCGGCACCGAGAGCGGCACCGAGCCCCAGGCGGCCGCTTCCGAACCTACCGCCGCCCCGGCCTCCGCTCCCGCCGCCGAGTCCCCCGCCAGGCCCCCCGCCGAGTCCGCGTCACCGGTCGTCGTACCGGAGCCGTCGGGCGACGGGGGGCTGCGTGCCACGCCGCTCGTACGCCGCCTCGCCCGCGAGCTGGAGGTCGACCTCGACGCCGTCGGCGGCAGCGGCCCGAAGGGCCGGATCACCAAGCAGGATCTGCTGACCCACTACGAGCGTGGCGTCGCCGCGGCGTCCGGGGCCTCCGCCGGCGCGGGCATCCCGCCCGTCCCCGAGGTCGACTTCGCGAAGTTCGGGCCCGTCCGGACCGTCCCGCTGTCGCGGATCAAGAGGCTGTCCGGGCCGCACCTGCACCGTTCCTGGTTGAACGTGCCGCACGTGACGCACGCCGACGAGGCGGACATCACCGACCTCGACGCCTACCGCCGCGAGCTCGACACCGCGGCGAAGGCCGAGGGCTACCGGGTCACGCTGCTCAGCTTCCTGCTGAAGGCGTCCGCCGCGGCGCTGCGGAAGTACCCCGAGCTCAACAGCTCGCTGTCGGGGGAGAACCTCGTCCTCAAGGACTACGTCAACATCGGCGTCGCCGTCGACACCCCGGACGGCCTGGTCGTCCCCGTCGTCAAGGACGTCGACCGCAAGGGCATCGGCGAGCTGAGCCGCGACCTGGGCGCGCTGTCGGAGAAGGCGCGCGACGGAAGGCTGAGCGCATCGGACATGCAGGGCGCGACCTTCACCATCAGCAGCCTGGGCGGGATCGGCGGCACTCACTTCACGCCGATCGTCAACGCCCCCGAGGTCGCCATCCTCGGCGTGGTGCGCTCGAAGACCGCCCCGGTGTGGGACGGCGAGACGTTCGTGCCGCGCCTGATGCTGCCGCTGTGCCTGTCCTACGACCACCGGGTCGTCGACGGCGCGCTGGCGGCGCGCTTCACGGCGCACCTGGCCCACCTCGCCGCCGACGTACGACGCCTGGTGCTCTGAGGCCGGCCGGCGGTCAGGGCGGGCGCGGCTCACGGGGCCAGCGCGCGCTCCAGGTGGGCGACGTAGTCGTCGATGGTCTGCTCGGCCGACGGACGCGGGTCGCGGTTGAACCAGTCGGTGAGGAACACCTGCAGGCCGGAGATCACGATCGAGGCGAGCAGCTCGGGGCGGACGGGGCGCACCTGGCGCTCGGCGACGGCCACCTCGGCGGTGACGGTCAGCATCTGCATGCCGGCCTGCCAGGCGACCTGCTGGCGGCCGCGGCGCGGGCTGTCTCCCACCAGGGCGGTGCCCCAGCTGAGGCCGTCGCGCAGGTGCAGCGCCAGGAAGTCCGGGCGGGACAGGAAGAACGCCGCCTGGGCACGGGCGGCGGCCAGGATCCGGTCCAGGGCCCGCGCCTCGGGGTCGCCCACCCGGCCGACCGCGGCGACGAGCTCACGCATCCGTACGTCGTTGAGCTCGTCCCAGACGTCCTCCTTGCCCGCGAAGCACCGGTAGACGGTGCTGAGCGAGACGCCGGCGCGCGTCGCGATCGCCGTGACGCGGGCGCCGGCGAAGCCCTCGGCGGCGAACTCCGCCTCGGCCGCGTCGAGCACCCGCTCCCGGTAGAGGACCAGCCGGGCCTCCGCGAGCGTGGTGGTCGGCCCTCCGGCACTGCCGCTCCCCGTCACGTCTCGCCCTCGCTGCTCCCCCTCGGACCGTCGGCGACCATGCTACCGTCTTAGTAATTGCGATTCTGTTTTTCATCATCTCGGTTACCGGAGCGAGGACCATGAACCCGCCGACCGACCCCACCACCGCCCCGACCGCCCCGGCGACGCGTCTGCCCCTGGTCCCGGCCTCACGCGGACTGCGCCGGACCTGGATCCTCGCCTTCGGGTCGCTGGCCGCGGCCTTCCCGCTCTACACCTGGGTGATCTTCGGTTTCGACGCCGATCGCGAACGCGTCGCGGACGTGTTCGCGGTGCACGTGACGATCGCCTACTTCGTCGGCATCTTCGCCGCGGCCCTGCCCCTTCCCTCCCTGCGCTCGTGGACGCCCGCCCAGCGGCTCCAGGCGGTGGTCCTGGCCTTCGTCACCTGCTCCTACCTCACCCACCTGAGCTGGGAGCTGGCCTGGCTGGTGCTGCACGAGCGGATCGCCGAGGCGCGCGACAGCGTCTGGGCCTACACCTGGTGGGCCTACATCGACGGCGGCGACCTGCGCTACTTCCACGCGGAGAACCACTTCCTGATGATCGAGGTGCTCTCGGTCGCCAACGGCCTGATCGGCATCACCGGCCTGGTCCTCCTGCACCGCCGTGGCACCGGCGACCTGCGCGCCGTGCTGCTGATCATGAGCACGGCCGTCACCCACACGGTGCTCACCTGGTACTACTACGGCACCGAGATCCTGAGCGGCTTCGCGTCGGTCAACACCGCGAGCGCCCTCGACGTGGGGGTGAAGTTCATCCTGCTCAACTCGCCCTGGCTGATCGCGCCCTGGCTGGTGCTGGCGTGGGGCTACCGGCTCCTGGCAGCCCCACGCCGCTGATCACGAGCGGCGATCGGCGGGCGACGCTACGTCGCGGAGACCGCGTCGAGCACGTCCAACCGGGTCGACCGTCGCGACGGCAACAGCGCCGCCAGGATCCCGAGCACCACGCCGAGGACCAGGATCACCGCGAGCTGGCCCCACGGGACGCTCAGGCCGAGGCCGGCATCCCCCTGGCGGTTGATGGCCAGCACCATCAGCAGCGACACGGTGAACCCGAGCACCAGCCCGCTGACCGTCCCCAGCAGCGAGATCAGCACCGACTCCAGGCGCACCATCCGACGTACCCGCTGGTCGGTCATCCCGATGATCCGCAGCAGCCCCAGCTCTCGGCGGCGCTCCAGGATCGACAAGGACATCGTGTTGACGATGCCGATCAGGGCGATCACGACACTCATCAGGAGCAGGCCCATCACCGCCTGGATCAGGAAGTCCATCACCGTGCCGAGCAGCTCGCCGAGGGCGTTGCCCTCGACCGCGGTGATGTCGGGACGCCGGTCGGCCAGTGCCTGGATGTCGTCCTTCGTCGCGCCACCCGCGTCGTCGGCGAGGTCGATGAACGCGATCGTCGGCACGGTCTTCGCGACCAGCGCGGACAGCACCTCCGGCGGGACCAGGCTGCCCGTCTGGGCGGTGTCCTGGTTCGGCGCCATGATGGCGACCACCCGCAGCGATGCGGTCCGCCCGCCGGCGGCCTCCAGCGTCACCGTGTCGCCCACGGCGGGCAGGTCCTCGGCTCCGGTCTCGAGGAGCGCGATCGTCTCGCCCGTCAGGTCGTCGAGGCTGCCCTCGTCGGTCGGGAGCGACGCGAGCTCGCGCATCTTCGCCAGGTCGCCGGACGACACCGTGACGATCTCGCCGTCGAGGGTCATCGGCTCGCGCTCGAAGGCGACGACATCCTCGACACCGTCGACGCCGCGAACGTCGTCGACGAAGCCCTCGTCGACGGCGCCGCCCTGGCTGAAGAGCACGTAGTCGGCCGACTGTACGTCGTTCACCTGGTCGACGATGTAGTCGCGCAGGCTCGCGCCGGCCACGGCCACGAGGGTCACCAGGAAGACGCCGATCAGCAGCGCGTTCGCCGTCGTGGCCGTCCGCTTGGGATTGCGCACCGCGTTGTGGACGGCGAGACGGCCGTCGATGCCGCGGCGCGACAGCAGCGGCCGGACCAGGCGGGCGCCGAGCCGTGCCAGGTAGGGCGCACCGACGATGACCGCGGCGGCGATGCCGACGGCGCCGAACCCGACCACCGCGAGCCCGCCGCCGAGCAGCATCCCGGCCAGTCCGAGGACGGCGAGCACCACCGCCGCGGTCGCGCGGCCCCGTCCGAGCGAGGCCGACTCCACCGCGGCATCGCGCATCGCCTCCATCGGCTCCGTGCGGGCCGCCCGCCGTGCCGGGACCAGGACCGACAGCACCGTGATGACGGTGCCGAGCAGCACCCCGGCCGCCAGGTTGGCGCCGTTGAACGTCAGGCCTCCGGGGAGCTCGTTGCCCGTCAGGCGCAGCACCACCTGCAGGAGGAGGGTGAGTCCGTAGCCCGCCGCCACACCGAGCAGGGATCCGACGACGCCCAGCACCAGACCCTCCAGGCGCAGCGAGCGCTTCAGCTGGCGCGGGGTGGCTCCGATCGCGGCGAGCACCGCGAGCTCGCGCAGCCGCTGGGCGACGATCACCGTGAAGGTGTTGAAGATGACGAACCCGCCGACCAGCAGGGCGAGCACGGCGAACCCCTGCAGACCGGTCTTCAGGCCCTGCGCGAAGGAGCCCGTCAGCTCGCGCTGGTCCGCCCTGAACTGCGCGCCGGTCTGGACGACGAGCCCGGCGGACACGACCTCGTCCGCCGCGGCGACGATGTCCTCGGCATCACCGGTGGCACGCAGGTAGTACGCGTCGTACTCCTGGTCGCCGCCGCCGAGCCAGCCGAACGCGTCGTCGGCGGACAGGGAGACGGTGCCGCCGCTGTCGAGGGCGTCCGCGTCGCCGAACGCGGAGAGCCCGACCAGCCGCACCTGCTGCTCGCCGGCGAGGGTCAGCAGCGTCAGGTCGTCGCCCACCGCCAGGTCGTGGTCCTCGGCGAGGCCGCGGTCCACCATGATCTCTCCCGTCGCGGACGGCGCCTCGCCCTCCGCGACGGAGATGGGGCTGAGGTCGTCGTCGTCGATCCACAGCCGGCCGGTGGCCGAGGTGGCGAAGGCGGTGCCGTCGGCGTCGGCGAAGGACACCGGGGCGGTGAGCACCCCGGCGCCCGCCTCCACGCCCGGCAGTGCCAGCAGGGACTCCGCGACCGACTGCGGCACCTTCGGCGGCTCGGCCTGGGTGGTGGAGGAGAGCGAGACCTCCGGGGAGTCGGGGACGACGGCGACGTCGACATTGCCGTACTGGGCGTCGACGTTGCCGTCGAGCGAGCGGATGACGCCGTCCGACACCACGCTGACCGCGGTGAAGAAGCCGACGCCGGCGATGATCGCGACGAGTGTCGCGACGTAGCGGCCCAGGTTGTGCCGCACGCTGCTGAGGACGAGTCTCACCATGACAGCCGCCTCAGTGCTCGAAGCGCTTCATGCGGTCGAGGACCCGGTCGGCTGTGGGATCCTCCATCGCGTCGACGATCTGCCCGTCCTCCAAGAAGAGCACCCGGTCGGCGTACGACGCCGCGTGCGGGTCGTGGGTGACCATGACGATGGTCTGCCCGGACGTGTCGACGGCGTTGCGCATGAAGGTGAGGATCTCGATCCCGGTACGCGAGTCGAGGGCGCCCGTCGGCTCGTCGGCGAAGACGATCTCCGGCTTCGGGACCAGCGCCCGCGCCACCGCGACCCGCTGCTGCTGGCCGCCGGACAGCTGGCTCGGCAGGTTCCCGAGCCGGTCGGTGAGGCCCACGGTGCGCACGACCTCGTCGAACCAGGCGAGGTCGGGCTTGGCGCCGGCGAGGGTGAGGGGCAGCAGGATGTTCTCCCGCGCCGTCAGGGACGGGATCAGGTTGTACTGCTGGAAGATGAACCCGAGCCGGTCGCGGCGCAGCAGGGTCAGCTGGTTCTTGTTCAGCCGCGAGACGTCGGTGTCGCCGATGTACGCCGTCCCCGAGGTGAGGCGGTCCAGGCCGGCGACGCACTGCATGAGCGTGCTCTTGCCCGAGCCCGAGGGACCCATGATCGCGGTGAAGGCCTGGGTCGGGAAGTCGACCGAGACGCCGGCGAGGGCGTGCACGGCGGCATCACCCGAGCCGTAGGACTTGCGGGCGTCGACCGCACCTGCGGCGTGGGTCTGGGCGCGGGACAGCGCTGTCATGGCGGGCTCCTGACGAGTCGTGGGGGTGCTCACCACTCGACAGCAGCGGCGGAGGCGGGTCAACGAATCGCGGCCAGATCCCGACCAAAGAAGGGGCGATTCCCGACTTTCAGCGCCGGACCCCGCACCGTGGTCGCGGGCACACCCTCTCCGGGGCTCGCCGGGGAGGGTCGGGGAAAGCAAACCGCCCCTGCCCTGCGACGAGCGCGGGTCAGGGGCGGTTCTGGTGCCGTGGCAGATGCAGGATTCGAACCTACGTAGGCGTTGCCGGCTGATTTACAGTCAGCTCCCTTTGGCCACTCGGGCAATCTGCCTGGCTTGTCGCCCACCCCGATCCACGCCTATGGAACGGTCCGAACTTGGATGGTCGGCGACGAGGCGAAACAATAGCGCACGACGAGCTCTCGTCGGAAAACAGCAGGACCCTCTCCAACAACCCAGCGCAGGTGACCAGCATGGCCGATTCCTCCTTCGACATCGTCAGCAAGATCGACCGCCAGGAGGTCGACAACGCCCTCGGCCAGACGGCCCGCGAGATCGCGACCCGCTTCGACTTCAAGGGCACCGGCGCCAGCATCGAGTGGAAGGGCGACGAGGTCATCGAGATCAGCGCGTCGGCCGACGACCGCGCCAGCGCCGTCCTCAGCGTCTTCCAGGACAAGCTGATCAAGCGCAACCAGTCGCTGAAGATCCTCGACGCCTCCGAGCCGCGCCAGTCCGGCCAGGTCTCCAAGATCGGCATCACCCTCAAGGAGGGCATCACCTCCGAGGACGCCAAGAAGATCTCGAAGCTGATCCGCGACGAGGGCCCCAAGGGCGTCAAGGCCCAGATCCAGGGCGACGAGCTGCGGATCTCCTCGAAGAAGCGCGACGACCTCCAGGCCGTGCAGGCCCTGGTGAAGGCGCAGGACTACGACTTCGCGGTCCAGTTCACCAACTACCGCTGACGTCGTACGCCCGCGCGGCCGTCGCGGGTCTTCGCGACGAGGGCGCACAAGACGCCCTTCGGCGGCCGATTCGCGTGCCGCACCCTCATCCGGGCGCAGGAGTCAGGCCGGCCGCCGGGCCTCGTCGCGGCGGCGTCTGAGGCCGCGTCAGCAGCTCGACGACATCGCGTCGGTCGGAAGCCGCATGCGGGTGCAGGAGAAGGCCTTCGACCACGAAGACGCCGATCTTGGTCATGGCACGCAGCGATTCCTCGGGGGTTCCGATCCTGCGGAAGCCGTCGGCGAGCATCTCGTCGACGAGTCGGTGGAAGGCCTCGTGCCAGTCGTCGACGAGTCGCGACAGCGCGGTCCGCGCATGGACCACCGTGACGAGGCGGTGGTACCGCTCCAACCTCTCGACGGCCCACAGCACCTGGTCCGCCCACGGCTCACTGCCCTGCTCGGCGGCATCGGCGAGCGCCTCGGCGAGCACGCGGTCGAGCACGGCGACGAGCAGCTCGTCCTTGTCCTTGAAGTACCAGTAGATCGTGTTCGTGGCGACTCCGGCGGCGCCGGCGATCCTGGTCATCGGCGTCTGGTCGTACCCCGGGTCCGTGAACAGCTGCGTCGCGGCCGCGACGATCTCGTCGCGCTTCTCGTCGCGCGCCTGGGGTCTGCGGTTGCGAGGCACAGGTCACCTTATCTTGACTGCCGTCCAAGACGCGTCCTAGGTTCTCTTGACCAGCAATCAAGAAAGCCCCGGTCACGCCCCCGAGGAGCACGGATGGACAGCACGCCCGACCAGGTCACCTGGACCGAGGAGACCTTCCTGTCCGAGGGAGTCGCCTGCGCCGCGCGCGTCTACCGGCCGGCTGCGCCGATCGACGCACCCTCCCCGGTGGTGGTGATGGGCCATGGGTTCGGCGGGGTTCGCGCCTTACGTCTCTACGCCTACGCCGAGCGCTTCGCCGCCGCCGGGTACGCGGTGGTCGTCTTCGACTATCGGGGCTTCGGGGAGAGCGCCGGATCTCCACGACAGGTTCTCGACGTGTCGATGCAGCACGGGGACTGGCGAGCCGCACTCGCCTTCGCCCGCGGACTCCCGGGCGTCGACGCCGGCCGCGTCGTCGCCTGGGGGACCTCCTTCGGCGGCGGTCATGTCATCAGCATCGCGGGGGAAGGGGAGCCCGTGGCCGCGATCATCGCTCAGGTCCCTCATGTGAGTGGTCCCGCGGCCGTTCGCGCGACGGGGATCCGAGCGAGCCTGCGCGCCCTCGGCCCCGGCATCCGCGACCAGATGGCGGCGCTGCTCCAGCGAGAACCCGTCTACATCGATCTCGCGGGCGAGCCCGGCCACACCGCGGCGATGACCTCGCCCGACGCCCTTCGCGGCATGACCAGGCTGATCTCCGCATCGGGGCTCTCCGCGTCGGACTACCCCACCTACGTCGCGGCCCGCATCGTGCTCAGGATCGGCATGTACTCACCCCGACGCCGCGCTTCGCGGGTCACCTGCCCCGCCCTGGTGCAGATCGCCGAGGACGACGCGATCACCCCCCGCGAGGTCGCCGAGGCAGCGGCCGCCCGGATGGTCGACGCGACCGTGGCGACCTACGCCGGTGGACACTTCGACCCCTACGTCGCCCCCCTCTTCGACCAGGTCGTGGCCGACCAGCTCGCCTTTCTGGCTCGCCGCGTCCCCGTACGACCGTCGACCTCGTGAGGGGTCGGCCCCGGAGTCAGGGGGCAGGCGGGCCCGAGGGACGCGCGATGGCGCCGAGGAACACGCCGCCGAGGCCGGGGAAGATCGCGAGACAGGCGATGAAGAGTCCCGTGTCGGTCAGGTCGGAGGCGAACAGCGCTCCGTCGAAGCCGCCGTCCTCGCTCGCCAGGAACGCCGTGTCGACGACACCGAGGACGAGCCCGAGCACCGGCCAGATCCACAGGGCGATCCACCCGAGGCGGAGGCCGCTGAACAGCCCGAGGAGACCCGCGGCGCCGGCCAGGGCGGCGAACGTCACCAGGCCCACCCCGAGGCCGTTGTCGTCCTCGCCCGGCGCGAACAGGACGTTCGCGCACAGCCACGGCACACCCCACCAGACGGCGACGACGGTGGCGGCGGCGAGCACCGCGTGGGTCGCGAACTTGTTCATGATCCGATCATCGACCGTCACGCCTCGCATCCGATGAGCCCGCGTACTCACGCGGGCGGGTCCTCGGTTCTCGTGACGCCCTGACCTGGATCTCGGGACGCCGTACGACGCAGCGTGGCCCTCATGCTCGTCGCGCTGCTCGCACGTACCCGTCGCGCCCTGATCGCCGTGGCGATCGTCCCCCTGGTGGTCCTGGCGCTGCCCGGTCAGGCAGCGGCGGAGCCGGACACCACCCCGCCGGTCATCGACATCGACATCCCACCCAGCCACGGCACGGGCGTGTGGAGCGGGTGGTACCGAGCCGCCGTCGAGATCACGGGGCGGGCCTCGGACCCCGGCGGGAGCGGGATCGCGACTCTCTCCATCAGTCTCGCCGGCGCCCAGACCGGCAGCAAGACCGGTACGTCGCCGACGACGTCCACCACGATCTCGAACGTGGGCGTCACCACCGTGACCTTCACCGCCACCGATGCCGCCGGCAATGTCACGCACCGCACGTACGGCGTGGGGGTCGACCTCACCAACCCCACCACCGACGCCACGGGGTTCGCGCCGTCACCGATCATCGCGGGCGACCAGCGCCGCGTCACCGCGTCCTGCCGGGATGACCAGGGAGCGATCGTCTCCTGCACCGCGACGATCGACGGCACGCCCTTCACCTCGGGCGGACTGCTCGACACCACCGTCGGGGTCCACACCCTCCGGGTCACCGCGGTCGACCGTGTCGGGCGGACCAGACAGGACGAGTACGTCTACCGGGTGGCGCCGAAGCGGACCGTCGTCGCACCCCCCGCCGTCTCCGGTCACGTCCGGGTCGGCAGCACCGTGTCGCTGAAGGACGCCGTGGTGAGTCCGACGGCCCCGCGGATCGAGACCTCCTGGGAGGTCGGCGGCGAGAGCATCAGCCAGAGCCACCGTCTCACCCTGACGCGAGAGCATCTCGGGAAGCGACTGCGCTGCTACCAGGCGTTCGTCGAGCACGGCCAGAACGTCTTGGTGCTGCCCTGCAGGTTCGCCGACGGCGCCACGAGCGTCGTGGTCGAGGATGTCGCCTGGAAGGTGCTCCGCGGCGCCCGTATCGCCGGCAAGGCGAAGGTCGGCGTGAAGCTGCGCGCCGTCCTGCCCCGCCTCAGCGCACCCGCCGCCACCCACCGCTACCAGTGGCTGCGCAACGGCAAGGCCATCAAGAACGCCACGGCGGCCACCTACCGGCTCACCAAGCGCGACCGCGGCAAGGCGATCACCCTCCGCGTCACCTCCACCGCCACGAACCAGCCCACCCTCACCTCCGTGTCCGCACCCCGGCGCGTACGCCGCTGAGCCAGGACGATGTCCTGAGTCTTCGTGACGCGGCGACCTGGAAGACGGGACGCCGTAGGACGGACGGTGGAGCCATGATCGCGCCCTCGACCTCCCTGGCCCCGACGCGCCGGCCGGCGGTGGCCGCATGAGGCCCGGAAGGCTGCTGGCCGCGCTGTCGGCGGCTTTCCTCGGCGTCACGCTGCTCCCGGCGCAGGCCTCCGCCTTCCCGGACGTCACCCCTCCGGTGATCCGCTTCCAGATCCCGGAGAGCGACGGGACCGGCCCCTGGGCCGGCTGGTACCGCGATCCCGTGACATTCGAGGTCTCGGCGTCCGATCCCGGCGGCAGTGGTGTCGTCCGCATCTCCTTCCGCCACACCGGCGCCCAGACCGGCGAGGGTTCCGCGGGGGACGAGCGGATCGGGACGACGATCTCCGCCGAGGGGGTCACGACGGTCGAGGTGACCGCGACCGACGCCGAAGGCAACGTCGCCTCGCTCACCTACGGCATCGGCGTCGACCTGAGCGGGCCGACCGCGACCGCGTCCGGTGTCGCCCATAACGAGCGCCTGCGCGGCAGCGAGCGGCGGGTGCTCACCTTCTCCTGCGGCGACGCCGGCGGGGCGATCGTCAACTGCACCGCGACCAACGACGGGGCGCCCTTCACCTCCGGCAGCCCGCTCGCCACGTCGACCCTCGGGCCGCACACCGTCGTCGTGCGCGCAGTCGACCGCGTGGGGCGCCAGCAGGTCACGACCATTCCGTACCGGGTGGCCGGGCCGCTGACCGTTCTCACCCTGCCCGGCGTCGCGGGGTCCCCCACCATCGCCCGGCCCGGGACCACCCTGCGCGGGACGGAGGGAACGTTCTCGCCCGCCGCCGACTCGTGGAACTTCCGCTGGTACGCCGACGGCACGCTGGTCGGAACCGGCACGACCTACCTCGTCCAGCTCGGAGACGTCGGCAAGACGATCAGCATGGACGTGCTCGCGCTGCATCCGGACCATCTGGACACCGTGACCGCGAAGGTCGGATCCGTCGAGGTCCTCTCGCTCGACTTCGCCGTCACCGCCGCTCCCGCCGTCAGCGGCTCCGGCAAGGTGGGCGCCCGCCTTACGCTCACCGACGGCGTCGTCACCCCGCAGACCGCGCCCGCGGAGACGCGCTGGCGCGTCGACGGCGCGGTGGTCGGAGGCGGCTCCCCGCTGCTGCTGACCCGCGACCACTCAGGCAAGCGGATCAGCTGCGACCAGGTCTTCGTGCGCGCCGGCTACGCGCGGACCGCGGTCCCCTGTGTCTTCCCCGGCGGCGCCGACGGCATCACGGTGACGGCGTCGACACCCCCGTGGAAGGTCGTCGAGGCGACCCGCGTCGCGGGCAAGGCCAAGGTCGGCAAGCGGCTGCGCGCCGTCCTGCCCCGCCTCAGCGCACCCGCCGCCACCCACCGCTACCAGTGGCTGCGCAACGGCAAGGCCATCAAGAACGCCACGGCGGCCACCTACCGGGTCACCAAGCGCGACCGCGGCAAGGCGATCACCCTCCGCGTCACCTCCACCGCCCAGGGCCAACCCACCCTCACCTCCGTCTCAGCCCCCCGGCGCGTACGCCGCTGAGCCAGGACGATGTCCCGGGTCTTCGTGACGCGGCGACCTGGAAGACGGGACGCCGTAGGACGGACGGTGGAGCCATGATCGCGCCCTCGACCTCCCTGACCCGGACGCGCCGGCCGGCGGTGGCCGCATGAGGCCCGGAAGGCTGCTGGCCGCGCTGTCGGCGGCTTTCCTCGGCGTCACGCTGCTCCCGCCGCAGGCGTCAGCGTCGGTGTCCGACGACGACACGCCACCCGTGATCCGCCTCGCCATCGATCCCAGCCACGGCACGGGCGCGTGGGTCGGCTGGTATCGGGACCCGGTCCAGTTCAGCCTGGTCGCGTCCGACCCCGGCGGCAGCGGCGTCGTACGCCTCTCCTACCGTCTGACCGGCGCCCAGACCGGCGAGCGGGAGACGGCGAACCCGACCCTCGCGGGGACGATCGAGTCCGAGGGCGTCACCACCGTGAGCGTCACGGCGACCGACGCCGCCGGAAACGTCGGCACTCTCACCTACGGCATCGGGGTCGACCTCACCAGGCCCACCGGGAACTCCGTCGGAATCACCGCCCACGAACGCCTCCGTGGCAGCGAGGTGCGGACCGTGACCTTCTCGTGCGCCGACCCCGGCGGCGCGCTCGTGTCCTGCACGGCCACGAACGACGGAGCACCGTTCACCTCCGGCAGCCCACTCGCCACGTCGACCCTCGGACCGCACACGTTCACCCTGCGCGCCGTCGACCGCGTCGGTCGCGAGTACACCTCCACGATCCCGTACCGCGTGGCGTCGCCGCTCACGCTGACGAGCTCGCCGAGCATCGTCGGGGCCCCGACCCAGGTACGGCCCGGCACCACCCTGCGCGCCACCGGCGGCACGTTCGAGCCTGCGGCGCACGAGGTGCACTACCGCTGGCACGTCGGCGGCGAGCTGACCGGCACGGGTGTCACCTATCTCGTGCAGCCGCGCGACGTCGGGAAGACGATCACCATGGACATGATCGCCCGGCACCCCGACCACCTGGACACCACGACCCCCAGGGTCGGCTCCGTCGAGGTTCTCCCCCTGGGGTTCCGGGTCGACAGCGCGCCCCGCGTCACCGGTGCGGCTCAGATCGGCGGGAGCCTGACGGTCGCCGACGGCTCGGTGACACCGCAGACCGAACCGGCCGAGACCCGGTGGCGTGTCGCCGGGAACGAGTTCGCCACCGGTTCGTCGCTGCCGATCACCCGCGACCTCGCCGGCAAGCGGATCACGTGCGACCAGGTCTTCACCCGCACCGGCTACGCACGGACCACGGTTCCCTGTGTCTTCCCCGGCGGCGCGGACGGCATCACGGTGCCCGCGTCGACACCCCCGTGGAAGATCGTCAAGGCGGCCCGCGTCACGGGCAAGGCCAAGGTCGGCAAGCGGCTGCGCGCCGTCCTGCCCCGCCTCAGCGCACCCGCATCCGGCCACAGCTACCAGTGGCTGCGCAACGGCAAGGTGATCAAGAAGGCCCGCACGGCGACGTACCAGCTGCGGCGTGCCGACCGGGGCAAGGTCGTCACCGTCCGCATCACGTCGACCGCCGCGGGCCGGTCCGCACTGGTGTCGGTGGCGAGCGGGGTCCGGGTCCGCCGCTGAGCCTGTCACGACGACACGGGGCGCTCGGGCGTCCCGTGTCTTCGTGACGACCGGACCTGGAACCCGGGACGCAAGACGGCACAGCCTGACGGCATGCCCGATCACCGGTCCCCCGCACTCTCCCTCCTGCGCGCCGCCGCTTCCTCACGGCCGGGCGCGCGCGCCCGCCGCGTCCTCGCCGTCGCGGTCGCTGCCGGCGCCGTCGTCGCCGGCCTGCCCGCCTCGGCCTCCGCCCTGCCCGACGTCACCCCACCAGAGATCCGGTTCCAGGTGGCACCCAGCCCCGGGACGGGCGCCTGGACCGGGTGGTACCAGGGGCCCACCGACTTCACCGCGACCGCGACCGACGAGCGTGGCAGCGGCTTCGCCCGCATCTCCTACCGCCTCAGCGGCGCCCAGACCGGAGAGCGGTCATCGACCAATCCGTCGGTCGGCACAGCGGTCTCCGCCGAGGGTGTCACCACGGTCACGGTCACGGCGAGCGACGGGGCCGGGAACGTCCGCACCCTCACCTACGGCATCGGCGTCGATCGCACCGATCCCACGGCCGGCTTCGGAGGCATCGCCCACGGCTCGTGGCTCGCGCAGGGAGTCAAGCGGACAGCCGTCCTGTCCTGCGCCGACGCCGGAGGCGCGATCGTCTCCTGCACCGCCACCAACGACGGCGTGCCGTTCACGTCCGGCAGCGACGTCGCGACCGGCCAGATCGGCCAGCACCTGCTCAGCATCACCGCGGTCGACCGGGTCGGCCGGACCACGACCACCACCATCGGCTACCGCGTCGCCACACCCCTGGTCCCCCTCACCCCTCCCTCCATCGCGGGCGCTCCGACCACCGCGACCGCGGGCACGACGCTCGAGGCGGCGGGCGGCACCTTCCAGCCCCGGGCCCAGAACTGGCAGTACCGGTGGTACCTGGACGGGAAGGAGGTCGCAGTCGGACCGACGTACGCCGTCAAGGCGGCCGACATCGGCAAGACCGTCAGCATGGACATGGTCGCCACCCACCTCGACCACCTGACCTTCATCACGCAACGAGTCGGCGCTGTCCGCGTCGTCGCGAGCCCGCTCTCCGTCGTCGCCGCTCCGACCGTGACGGGCACGCCTCAGGCGGGCCGGACGCTGACGGCCACCAACGGCTCGGTCAATCCGACGACCGCACCGGCGGACGTGCGCTGGATCATCGACGGCGACGTCATCGAGACCGGCGGCACCCTCGCCCTGCTCGCGGAGCATGCCGGCAAGCGGCTGGCGTGCGACCAGACCTTCACCCGCGCCGACTACGTGCCGGTGACCGTGTCCTGCGTGTTTCCCGGCGGCGCGACCAGCATCGCCGTCGCCCCCGCTCCGCCGGGGACGCCCGGGACCCCCGGCACCTCCACCTGGAATGTCATGAAGGCACCCCTGGTCAAGGGCAAGGCCAAGGTCGGGAAGAAGCTGCGCGCCGTGCTCCCCCGCCTCAGCAAGCCGGCGTCGAGCCACCGCTACCAGTGGTTGCGCAACGGCAAGGTCCTCAAGGGCGCCACCAAGGCCACCTACAAGATCCGCAAGGCCGACCGCGGCACGAGGCTCTCCGTCCGCGTGGTCTCCACGGCGCGCAACCTGCCCACGCTGGTCTCCGTCTCGGCCGCCAAGCGCGTGCGTCGCTGAGCGGCCGGGGTCGGCGCCGGCCGACGGGGAGCCGACGCCGCCCACGACGTACGGTTGCCACCACCAGGTCGTCGTACGGATCGGCCGCAGAGCGACGACGGAGGTGCCGTGGTGCGGCCCAGCCTCGGACCGGACCGCCTCCTCGGCGGCGCCGCGGTGCTGGCCGTGGTGTCGCTGGCGCTGTGCATCGCCGTCGGCGTCGCCCTGGCGTACGACGCGACGCGCGCCGACACACCCGTGCGGGTCGAGTCCCCGGTCGCTCCCCCGGCGGTGACGGGCGCTGCCCCCGCCGCCCCGGCCGGCGGGAGCGCGTCGGGCGGTCAGGGCGCGCCCGCGCCGGACCCGTACCGCCCCTCGGACCCCTGGGTGGCGCAGGTGTCGGCGGCGACGGGCATCCCGGTCCGCGCCCTCGCGGCCTACGCCCGAGCGCACCTGCGGGTCTCGGCCGAGCAGCCGGGCTGCCGGGTCGGCTGGAACACCCTGGCGGCGCTGGGCGGCGTGGAGTCGGGGCACGGCTCGGCCGGCGGCGCCGTGCTCGGCGAGGACGGCTACCCGCGACCGGCGATCCGCGGACCGGCCCTCGACGGGAGACGGTTCGCCTCGATCCCCGACACCGACGGGGGCGTGCTCGACGGCGACACGGAGTGGGACCGCGCCGTCGGCCCGCTGCAGTTCATCCCGTCCACGTGGGAGCGCTGGGCGGCGGACGGCGACGGCGACGGTGTGGCGGACCCGGACCAGATCGACGACGCGGCGCTGGCGGCGGGACGCTACCTGTGCCACAGCGGCGACCTGGCCGACCCCGGCACGTGGCGTCGCGCGGTGTTCAGCTTCAACCACTCCGACGTCTACGTCGCCGACATCGCCGCGCTCGCCAACCGCTACGCGGCCCAGGCGGCTTGAACGTCCCTCACCAGGCCGCGCGCAGCACCGCCAGCACACCGTCCTCGGTGACCGGCGCCGGGTTCGGGTACGGCGTGGCGGCGACCCGGCGCGCGACCTCGGCCAGCCCGTCCTCGGGCACTCCGAGGTCACGCAGCCGCCGCGGCCCGTCGTACGACGCGGCGAGGGCGCCGATCACGGCCGCCGGGTCGTCCCCCGCCATCTGCCGCAGCCGCCACGCGGCGTCGGGGGCTGCGGGGAGGTTGTGGCGCACGACGTGCGCGAGCAGCAGCGTGTGCAGCTCGGCGTGCGGCAGGTCGTAGGCGCCGCCGAGGACGTGCGCGAGCTGGTGGTGCAGCCCCATCTGCGCCGTCGCCAGGCAGGTGCCGGCGAGCCAGGCGCCCTGCTGCAGCGCGGTCCGGGCGGCCAGGTCGTCGGGGTCGCGGAGCACGTCGCCCAGGCCGGCGAGCAGCAGCGCGGACGACTCGGTGGCGAGCGCGTCGGTGACCGGGGTGGCGTCGGGCGCCCACAGCGCCTCGACGGCATGCGCCAGCGCGTTGACGGCGCTGGTGAGGGTGAGTCCGGCCGGCATGGTGAGCGTCAGGTCGACGTCGTACACGACGGTGCGCGGCAGCAGGGCGGTGTCACGCCGGGTCTGCTTCACCCCGTCCCTGGTCTCCCCCAGCACCGGCGTCACCTCCGAGCCGGCGTAGGTCGTCGGGACGGTCAGGTGCGGCAGTCCGGCCCGGGCGACGAGGGCCTTGCCCAGGCCGACCGCGGACCCGCCGCCGATCGTGACGACCGCGTCGGCGCCCGACGCCTCCACCAGGGCCATCGCCTCCGCGGTGACCTCGACCGGCGTGTGCACGACGGGGCGGTCGAACCGTGCCGCCAGCCGCTCACCGAGCGCCCCCTCCAGCTCCTCCGCGGCGGCGCGCGCCGAGCGGGTCGCGACGAGCAGCACCCGGCGGGCGCCGTACCGCTCCAGCTCGTCGGGTACGTCGTGACGGGCGCCCGGCCCGAGCAGGACGCGGGAGGGCGTGGTCTCGTGGACGATCGTGGCGGATCGGCGCATGGTCCGACCGTATCGGGGATGATGCGGCCATGAATCCGTCGGCACAGACCGAGATCGACGCGCCCCTGGCCCTCGTGTGGGAGGTCATGTGCGCCACCGAGCGGTACGGCGAGTGGAACCCGTTCGTCGAGCGCGCCGAGACCGCGCAGCCGCCGGCGGTCGGCAACCCGATCGTGCTGCACGTCGTGTGGGCCTCCGGAGGGCGGACCCGCTCCCCGGAGCGGATCACCGCGCTCGACGGGCCGAGCACCGACCCGGCGACAGGTACGACGACCGCGCTGATGTCCTACGTCTACGAGGGCCTGCCCGCGCGGCTGGGCCTGGTCCGCGGCGTGCGCCACCAGCGGCTCACGCAGGAGCCGGGCGGGCCGACGACGTACGCGACGGTGGAGGAGTTCCGCGGCCCGCTGGTGCGCCTCGCGGGTCCGGGGCGGGTGGCCGACGGGTTCCGCCGGCACGCGGAGGGGCTCAGGCTCCGCGCGGAGTCGCTGGCGCGGCTCCAGGAGGGATGAGGTCGTCGGAGTAGCGCGCCGCCCAGAGCGCGAAGGCGAGGACGGCGACGCCGCAGACGATGTCGGCGACGATGTGGGCCTGGCGCCACCAGACCATGTCGGAGGCACCGGGGGCGGTGTAGTGGGCGATCCCGATGAGGCCGGAGACGGAGTAGCCGGTGAGCGCGACGGCGGCGGAGGTGATGTGGCGCCGGAACCACAGCAGCAGCCCGGCGGCACCGGAGGCGGTGAAGACGAACCAGCCGACGGCGACGAGCGTCGCCGACGGCGCGGGCACGGCGGCGTCGGGGCCGGGCAGCGGGTAGTCGTCGTAGTTGAGGTAGTTGTCGACGTAGTGGACGACCGAGACGAGCACGGCGACGCCGAGCAGCCAGCACAGCACGCGCGTCGCTCGGAGGTAGCTCACCTCTCCCACCCTAGGCGGAGGCGACGGTACGACGCCCCGCCGCGCCGGGTGTCGGCGCGGCGGGGCACCGGGATACCGGGGGCCTCGCCGAGGTGTCAGACGCGCGCCGCGCCGAACGCCGGCACCGACGTCGCGCCGGTGGCGGGCGTCAGCCAGACCCGGCTGCCGAGCTCGAGGTCGAGCGCGCGGGCGTGGGTGCGGGAGAGCACGACCAGCGACGGCTCCTCCTGGCCCTCGACCTCGACGGTGAGGCGCACCTCGAAGCCGACCCGCAGGCTGCGGGTGACGACGCCCGCGGCCGCTCCGGGCACGCCCGGCTCGACCGCGACCTCGATGTCGTGCGGCCGCAGGCGACGGTTCCCCAGCAGCGTGACCTCGCCGAGGAAGCCCATGACGAAGTCGTTGGCCGGCTCGTCGTAGAGCTGGTCGGGCGTGCCGATCTGCTCGATGCGCCCCTCGTTGATGACCACGATCTCGTCGGCGACCTCGAGGGCCTCCTCCTGGTCGTGGGTCACGAAGACCGTCGTCACGTGCACCTCGTCGTGCAACCGGCGCAGCCAGTCGCGCAGCTCCTTGCGGACCTTCGCGTCGAGCGCGCCGAACGGCTCGTCGAGCAGCAGCACGGTCGGCTCCACCGCCAGGGCCCGCGCGAGCGCGAGACGCTGGCGCTGGCCGCCGGAGAGCTGCGAGGGCAGCCGGTGGGCGAACTGCGAGAGGTGCACGAGCTCGAGGAGCTCGGCGACCTTCGCCTTCACCTCGGCCTTGGGCCGCTTGCGGATCTCCAGCCCGAACGCGACGTTCTTCGCGACCGTCATGTGCTTGAAGACCGCATAGTGCTGGAAGACGAAGCCGACGTTGCGCTTCTGCGGCGGCAGCTTGGTCGCGTCGACCCCCTCGATCTCGACCGCTCCGGTGTCGGCGGTCTCCAGACCGGCGATGATCCGCAGCAGGGTGGACTTGCCACCACCGCTGGGGCCGAGGAGAGCGGTGAGCTGCCCCGTCGGGAGGGAGACGTTGATGTCCTCGAGCGCGACGAAGTCGCCGTAGCGCTTGCCGACACCCCTTACTTCGATGCTCATGAGTGATCCTCCTTGCGGATCAGCGAGACGACCACGAGGGCCAGCACGGAGGCCAGCACGAGCACGAACGCGGCGGCGTACGCCGTCGGCTCCTCGTAGTTGGTGTAGCGGTTCTGGATCAGGATGGTGGCGGTCTCACCACGGAACTCGGCGCCCGGGCTGACGATCTTGACCGCGCCGAACCCGCCCAGCGGGCGGCCCTTGCTCAGCACGACGCCGTACACGACGGCCCACTTGATGCTGGGCAGCGTGATCCGGCGGAAGGTCTGCCATCCGGTCGCCCCGAGGCTGTACGCCGCGAGCTCGGACTCGATGCCGATCTCCTCGAGCACGGGCACCACTTCTCGGATCACCAGCGGCAGGCTGACGAACGCGGTGGCCATGACCAGGCCGGGGGTGGTCCCGATGACGAAGAACCCGACGGACTCGAGCGCGGAGCCGAACCAGCC
>QFCS01006497.1_pt1 | contig 24513 bp, 15 predicted proteins | sample 3576561 | NCBI WGS metagenome assembly QFCS01 | reverse complement strand
GCCCGCGCGATTACAGGGTGATACCAATCATGCGTACCGACCTCGATCATCTTCCGGCCGCCAAGCAGCGCGAACTCGAGCGCGTGAAGGCGATCATCTTCGAGGAATTTGCCGACAGCATCGCGCTCGCGACGATGAGCTGGAAGAAGAAGGGGCGGATCGACAAGATCATCCTCTACGGCAGCTACGCGCGCGGCGGCTGGGTCGACGAGCCGCACACAGCGAAGGGCTATCGCTCGGATTTCGACCTGCTCATCATCGTCAACGACAAGCGGCTCACCGACAAGGTCGATGTCTGGTCGAAGCTCGATGACCGGTTCGCCCGGGAGCTTTTGATCGACCAGACTCTCAAAACACCGGTGAACTTCATCGTTCACACGCTGCAGGAGGTAAACGACGGGCTCGCGCACGGGCGCTATTTTTTCATGGACGTCGCGCGCGACGGTATCGCGCTCTACGAGGCCGACGACAAGGAACTGCACAAGCCCAAGCCCAAGACGCCGCAGCAGGCTCTGGCAATGGCGCAGGAGTATTTTGAAGAGTGGATTCCCAGTGCATCGGAATTTTTGGAGGGCTATAAGTTTTACCTAGCTCGTCGGAGTTACAAGAAGGCGGCGTTTCTTCTGCATCAGAGCACCGAAAGCCTCTACCACGGCGTCCTTCTGGTCTGCACCTTCTATACTCCCTACGTTCACAATCTTGGGTTCCTGCGTACCCAGGCCGAGCGCATCGACATGCGTCTCGTCGATGCCTGGCCGCGCGAATTGAAAGCCGATCGCTCGCGCTTCGAGAAGCTCAAGGAAGCCTATGTGAAGGCGCGTTACTCGAAGCATTACCGCATCACCGAGGAAGAATTGCGCTGGCTCGGCGAACGTGTCGAAGAGCTGGGCCGCGCAGTTCATGCCATCTGTTCGGAGCGGATTGCCGCGCTTGAGACCGCACTGAAGAAAGCCGGCTGATCCTTGCCGCGCCGATCAACAATAGCGGGGCAGATCGAGGCGCTGATCCAGCGCCTCGAAGGCGTCGCGATCTGCGATGACTGCGTCACGGACAGGCTCAACCTCTCAGTTCGCTCACAGGCCAATGTTGTGACGCGCGGCCTCGGCGGCGCAGGCGGCTACGCGCGAGAGAAGCGACCCTGCGGACTTTGCGGTTCGGTCAAGGTCTCGACGTCGCATCGGCGCTGAGGCCATCGGCGAACGCGCGCTGCCCGCGCCGTCGCCACAGCGTCAATTTCTGCTCGCGCGCTTCGCCGCGCAGCGCCGCGGCGGCTTCCACAAGTAGCCCAAAAATGACAGTGCGATCGTCGCCGGTCAGTTCGATGAGGTCCGCCTTCGCGACGAGTCCGCCGAGCTCGATCAGCTGACGGGTGCGCTCGCGGCGCTTCACCTGCCACGCCCGAGTGTCATGCCGTGCCCGCTTCGCCAAGAGGCGATTGCGCGCCTGCATCGCTCGCCGATGCGCCGCCCGCGTTCCGGCCAGACCCCTTGCGAGCACGGGCCCCTCCGTCGCGAAAGAAGGCCGCGCCGCTCTTGCGCCACGCCTCCCTCCGCACCGCGTCGGCGCCGATCGCGTCCATCAATGCACCGGCCAGCTGCTCGATCGACAGCGCGTCGGCGCCCGTTGCAATGACGAGCTCGCCGAGCTGGCCTTGCTTCTTCGACTTGAGCGCCTTCGCCTTGTCGGTCAGCGCCTGAAGTTCGGCGTCGTAATCACGGGGTTTGCGCATCGTTCGTCCTTCCATTGCAGTAGGTCGGACGAACCAGCTATGGCGTGTCAGCTTGTTGTTCAAGCGGCTGAAATCCTGTGAGAAGCTGTGATCCCGAGGGCGATCAAATCGTGTGAGGGCGCGCTTATACGTCGTGCCGACGTGCTCGTTTTGCCGTAAATGGATAGCCCTCATGGCGATCTATCATTTCTCGGCAAAAGTCATTTCGCGCGCGGTCGGCAGTAGCGCGGTCGCCGCGGCTGCCTACCGTTCGGCCGACCGCCTGCACGATGAGCGCCTCGGTCGTAGCCACGACTTCTCGAACAAGGCGGGGGTCGTCCACAGCGAAGTGATGCTCCCCGAAGGTGCCGCCGAACGCTGGCAGAATCGCGAACAGCTCTGGAATGATGTCGAGGCCGCGGAGATCCGCAAGGATGCGCAGCTCGCCCGCGAGATCGAGTTCGCGATCCCGCGGGAGATGACGCAGGAGCAAGGGATCGAGCTCGCCCGCGACTTCGTTCAAAATGAGTTCGTCGAGCGCGGGATGATCGCCGATCTCAATGTTCATTGGGATATCGGCGCCGACGGACTCGCGCGCCCGCACGCGCACGTCATGCTGACGATGCGCGAGATCAGGATCGGGGAAGACGGATCGGCCGAGTTCGGCGCCAAGGTGCGCGACTGGAACCGCACCGAGCTGCTGACCCATTGGCGCGAAGCCTGGGCCGATCATGTGAACGAGCGTTTAGCGGCGTTGGACATCGATGAGCGCATCGATCACCGCACCTTGGAAGCGCAGGGGATCGATCTCGAACCGCAGCACAAGATCGGTCCTGCTGCCTCGCGGATGGTCGAGCAGGGGCTCGAGGTCGACCGTGCCGAAGAGCATCTCGATATCGCGCGGCGGAACGGCGAGAAGCTGCTCGCCAATCCGTCGATCGCCCTCGACACCATCACGCACCACCAGGCAACGTTCACCAACCGCGACCTCGCGATGTTCGTGCATCGGCACAGCGCCGGGACCATCCAGTTCGATGCGGTCATGGGTGCGGTAAAGGCATCGCCGGATCTGATCGCGCTCGGGAAAGACGGACGCGGCGAAGATCGGTTCACCTCGCGCGCGATGATCGAGACCGAACGGCGGCTCGAACGCGCGACGGCGACGCTCGATGCGCGGCGCAATCACGGCGTCACCGAGCGTCACCGCGAACGAGCGCTGGCGCGCGCATCGGCACGCGGCCTCGACCTGTCGATCGAGCAACGCGGCGCGCTCGAACATGTCACATCGTCGCGCGGGATCACCAACGTCATCGGCTATGCCGGGACGGGCAAGAGTGCGATGCTCGGCGTTGCCCGCGAGGCGTGGGAAGCGGCGGGTTATAAAGTGCAGGGCGCCGCGCTGTCGGGCATTGCCGCGGAAGGGCTCGAACATGGCTCGGGCATCGGCTCGCGCACGCTCGCGAGCCTCGAACATCAGTGGGGTCAAGACCGCGAGCGGCTGACGAGCAAACATATCCTCGTGATCGACGAAGCGGGAATGGTCGGTACGCGCCAGCTCGAGCGTGTCGTCTCTGAAGCCGAAAGGCAGGGCGCGAAGGTCGTGCTCGTCGGCGATCCGCAGCAGCTGCAGGCGATCGAGGCGGGTGCGGCGTTCCGCGCGGCGGCCGAGCGCCACGGCGCCGTCGAGATCATGGACATCCGCCGCCAGCACGAAGACTGGCAGCGCGAGGCAACGCGCGAGCTCGCCACGGGACGGACGGGTCAGGCGATCGGCCGTTATGCCGACGCTGGATTCGTCTATGCCGCCGAGACGCGTGATGCAGCGCGCGCCGAGCTTGTCGATGCGTGGGATCGTGATCGGCAGGCGCGTCCCGATGCGAGCCGGATCATCCTCACGCACACCCACGACGAGCGCGAACAGCTCAATGAGGCGGTGCGCGACCGGCTGAAGGCGGGCGGGGCACTCTCCAACGAAGTTGCTCTCACGGTCGAGCGCGGCGAGCGCAGCTTCGCCGAGAGTGACCGCATCATGTTCCTGAAGAACGAGCGCGAGCTTGGCGTGAAGAACGGCTCGCTCGGCAGCGTCGAAAGCGTGAGCCCGGCGCGCATGGCCGTGGCGCTCGATGATGGGCGACGCGTCGCGTTCGATCTGAAGGATTATGCCCATGTCGACCATGGCTATGCCGCGACGATCCACAAGGCGCAGGGCATGACCGTCGACCGGGTGCAGCTGCTCGCGACGCCGGGGGTAGACAGCCACTCGACATATGTCGCGCTGTCCAGGCACCGCGAGCAGGTCGATCTATATTATGGCCGCGACGATTTTGCGAGCCAGTCCAAACTCGTTCGCGTCGCCTCGCGCGAGCGCGGGAAGGATATGGCGAGCGATTACAAGGTAGCGGAGACGGCCAAGGTCGCCGAACCCAAACGATCGATGTTCGACGGTCTCAAGCTCACTGTCCCGCGCAAGGCGCTCGAAGAACCCGCGCCCAAACTGCGGCGCGGCGCCCGCCTCTCCGAGGTGAAGGTCAATGCCCGCAGTCTCGATTCCTCAACCGCGCGGTCGCCCCTCGACAAGGCGGTCGAACGCTTTGCGCGGGTGACAAAGGAGATCGTCGATGTCCGACGCGCCGGCGGGAAGGAACTGCCGCATGAACTCGACCGCTATCGTAAGGCGTTCGGCGAACTCGATGTGCTGCGCCCCGGCGGGGCGAGCGACCTGCGTGAGGCGTTCGGGAAAAGCTATAAACTCGCCAGCCAAGCTGCCGAAGGGAAAACCGCGGGCGCGATCGCCGCGATGGACCGGGAAGCGGCTGCGCGTGCCGCGGAGCGCGTGGCGGCGGACCGCGCGGCGCGCGAGCGCGCGCGGCTTGCCGCCGAGCCCGAGAAGCGCGCCGAGCTGTTCGTCGCCTCGTGGAAGGAGGAGAGCGCGCGGGCGCGCAAGGCACCCACCTATGCCGCCCGCGACGAGGCGCGCGCTAACCTCTCCGACATGGCGAAGAGCCTGCAACGCGACCCACAGCTCGAGTCGCTACTTCAGAATCGCCGTGCGGACCTCGGCCTGAAACCCTCTGCGACATCATCGCTGTCTCACGACCTCCAGCAATATCTCGGTCGCTCGCGCGGGATGGGGATATCGTTGTAGGCCGATGCCATGACCGTAAAACGCCCCCGCTCGACCTCAACATCCAACAATGCCGCCGAAGCCTTCGACAAATTGTGCGACCAAGTATCGCTCCTGCATGCAGCGATCGAAGGTCTCACGGCAGCCAAGGAGAAACTGCCCGACTACTCGCCGACGCTTCGCAAGATCGAGGGGCGCCTTGACCTGGTCGACCAGCATATCGAAAGCATCCGCGACAAGCCCGCCATGCTCCTCACGCCTGAAGGGCTTGCAGCACGGCTTGCGGATGCGGCGATCATGGTCCGGGCCGAAGATCGCAAGGCCATTGGTGACGCGCGCGACGCGCTCTCCCGCGAGCTTGGCCGCGTCGAGGGCATGATCAAGCAGCGCCGTTCGACCGCCGAGCAGGACTGGTGGGTGACTTGGGCGGCTACCGGCGGACTCCTTTTCGGCGCCTACCTCGCGTTGATCGGCGTCGCTGTGTCGGGCTAGGCTAGCCTCGCTGAAATGCGTCGGGTTTGTGCCTCATGTTGGTCGTTCCGGCCCTTGCGGGCAAATACTGGAAAGCGGAAGTTGGCATTCCCGGCGACTGCAGGCTGCAGCGCGCCTCATCTCGGATATTCGGCAACTATCAAGCTGATCCCGCAAGAGGTCGTTAGCTCATCCGCGCAGAAGGGTAGGGCCGCCGATGAGGTCTTGTTGACGGCGATTTATCCAAATGATCTCGCCCAGGCTGAGATATACGAGAGCCCCGCGAGACGCGCCTGTGACTTGGAGGTAAGACTGGATTTGACTGGCGTGAGCTGCTCGCTCAACAGAACTCGGATCGAGATCGCTTTTCCAATCCAGTACTGCCTCGACCCGCCCATCTACGATCGAGATCGCATCTGCGCGCCCGGCGACGAGCGCGCCGTCTGCATCCGTAGTAAGGAGTGAAATCTCCGCATGAAGAGTAGGCCAAAGAGGATCCAACTGAGGATGGCGTCGCACCCTAAGCGCCGTTGTCGCACATTCGCGGGGGTCTGGATGAATGACTTCGGCAGCTTCCAACGCGCGAAGCTGTTCGCCGAGTTCAACCGCACGCGCGCTTATCGGCGTTAGCTCGGCCACAAGCTCCCCTGTAACCATTTCCTCAAGCAGCTTGTGGAGCAAAATGCCGCGGACGCGTCCCGCTCCGACCGGTCGCATCACCGCGCCGAGATCGTCGGCTATTTCACCTGCACCAACCTCTTGGAATTCGGGACGGTCCGAATCATGATCAGTGGGTCGCCGCCAAACTATGGGCGGGGCCGCTGCAGTCACAGCGGCGGTTTCAGCAGCGAATAACTCCGGCGTCTGTCGATTCTGCTCCGCAGTGGGCCGCTGCCTCCGATGCCCATGCGGCGCAGACAGTTGCAGTTCCGGTAGTCGCGCGGTTCCCAAATCAAGGACCCGCGCCCAGCTTGTCGCCTTAGCGCCGACGAGTTCAGGCAGTACCAAAAGGTCTCTAGCTCTCGTGCAGGCCACGTACCAAAGCCTTTCGCGCTCGCGCGCCGCGCCAGCGGCTTCCTCGGCTCGCGCGTCTGCCAAATGCGGCGGCAGGAGGCCACCGAGCACCCAGTGCAGACTATCATCGGATTGGCGATGCACGAATTGGTCAGGTCCACGGAGCTGCGTGCCGGTGTTGATCGGGATCACAACTGGCCATTCAAGGCCCTTGGCGCTGTGGACCGTCACTAACGAGATCGCGTCTTCGCTTTCATCGATGCGTCCTTCCACCACGCCTCGCCCCGCCAGCCAATCAGTCTCAAGGTCGGCGACAAAAGCGTCCAGGCCGCGCACGCGGTAAGGCCGCGCCAAGTTTATGAGCGCATCGAGATTGGCGATAGCGCGCCCTCCACGGTCGCCGGTGCGCAGGGCGAGCGTCACGCGCAGGTTCAAACGCTCGACCGCCTCGGCGAGCAGGGCCGCTGGTGTGGCGGACGCCGCGCGCCGCCGCAGGTCTTGCAAAATCTCAAGGACCTCACGAGCCTCGACGTCGTCAACGTGGGAGGGCGGCGTTTCGACGGTGAATGAAGCGGGAACGCTATCGGATCTCGGTGGCAGGCCTGCGGTCACCTCCAACAATCGCGCCTCGGTCAAGCCGACCAGCGGTCCGCGCATGAAGGCACCGAAGGCTAGCGTGTCGAACGGATCCGCCAACACGCGCGCAAGGGCGAGCACATCTTGCGTCTCTTGCCGACGCATGAGGGCCTTGCCCGCTTGTGATGCGACAGCAAGACCATGAGCCTCAAGTGCCCGCTCGTAACGCCAAAGTTCAGAGCCGGTCGGCGCGAGTAGTGCGATGTCGCCGGCTCGAAGCGGGCGAGGGGGGCTTGTCCGGCAGCGTACCTCTAGGGCTCCCACAAGCTTTCGGCAAAGTGCGGCTACTGCCTCGGCCTCTGCGTCTCGCTGCTGTCCTGCCAACAGACCTTCCACGTCAACCGTGATCTTCGCTGCGGAGGGCATCGCGCCTTCGCGAGGTTGCAAGGTCGGCGCGAGCGCGACATAGCCGGGCTGTCCTTCTTCCTCTAATGGTGCCTGAAAACAAGTGTTGACGTGCTCTAGAATGGCCGGCTGTGAGCGGAAGTTCGCGGTGAGTTGGATCACGGACGCGGGATCGCGCATCGAAAAGGCCTCACGCACGGCCTGGTAGGCGGCGACGTGGGCGCCTCGAAACCGATAGATCGCTTGCTTAGGATCACCCACTAAAAACAACGCACCGGGACGTGGCTCAGCATCCGTCCACTGAAGCGCGCGCGCCTCAGAGGCGATGGCCAAAATTATCTCGGCCTGAACCGGATCGGTGTCTTGGAATTCGTCAACGAAGATGTGCCGGTAGCGCTGGCCAAGCGCGAGGCGCACATCTTCGTGGCCGCGCACAATCGCGCGCGCGCGCAGTAAAAGATCGTCGAAATCCAGCGCAGCCGCGGCGCGCTTTCGGTCCGCATAGTCAGTGAAGAGATCGTCCAATTCTGCTGACAGACCCATGATTAGGGCCCCGCCAATCTCTCCCATCAGAGCCGCGAACCGGGTCCTGCACCGCTCATAATGCCGCGCTGCCGCCTCGAACAACCCTGGACCATCATCTGCACCGCCCGCCTGCCTCCAAGCCGTCTTAAAATTATAGGCACGCCACTCTAGGCCTTTACCCTTCATGAAAACGGTGCGCGGCGGCTTCGTAAGGTTCCAAAGTGTAGCAAAATCGCATGACATTCCGAGCGTTTGGCCAAAGAAATCAGCTAAGCTGCGCATTTCGTCTAAAATTTCGGCGGTTCTCGGTTCGCTGGGCTGACGCGCTGCCCAACGCGCGAAGTCCTCAACAGCGTCTTGGAATTCCAAATCCGGCCGGGCAGATAGGTCGATTGCAGGAGTACGTGCAGTTAGATGGCGGCGGCGCACTTGAGCAAGGTCGCGTAGTGTCTCGACCACTTTCAAAGGATCGTCGGCAGCGAGCACGCCCACCGGGCCTGCGGTCTCCGCATCACCTGACAGTTTTCGGCGTAGCCAGCGTGTAAAGGCGCCATCAAACATGGCTTCTGCCTGAGGCCCGTCCATGACGGTTGCGCCCGGATCGAGATCGGCTTCAACAGCATAGGCGCGGGTAATTGCCTGGCAAAAGCCATGGATCGTGGTCGATGTGAGTTCGTCGAGGCTTTCGCACGCTGTTTCGAGGTTCTTGCGCTGGGTAGAGGAAAGTCCGTGGGGCACGGCGAGAGCGAGCTCCACAGGCATCTCGCCTCGCAGCAGCGTATCAACCATGTGGCGGATGCGAAGTGCCAGCTCGCCTGCGGCGAGCTCGGTGAACGTGATAGCCGCTATCTTGTCCGGCGCCACGCCGCTCGCCATCAATAGAGCGCAACGCCCGGCCATGAGAGCCGTCTTGCCGGTGCCCGCCGCCGCTTCAACGAGAAGTGTCTCTGAAAGCGCGGTCAGCGCGCGACAGCGCGCGGCTTGATCGGCTAAGGTCATTGCGCGCTCCAGCATTCGGAAAGTCGGTCGGTCGCCGTGGCTAGTGCGTCACTTTTGCGCAGAAGATAGGCGTCTAGGTCGGCTGGCAGGGCGAGCCGGAGATCGCCGAAGCGTTCGCGCGCATCTGGTCCGATCGGCGCCAAGCCCTCTGAGATCAGGGCAACAGTTGCAGCTATGAATCGTTCGGTTTGGGCGATCGCCACTTCAAGATGATCACCGGCCAAGGGATGCGCAGCCGCCGTGCCACGAAGATAGACCAGACGAGACACGACCTGCCGGACATCCGGAATTCGCCGCCGTACCGCTGCCGCATAGATGACCCGCTGCAGCTCGGCGCCTCCAGCAAGAACGACATTCCCCATATTCTTCGGCGCGTTACCGGTTTTATAATCCGTGACACGTGCGGCGCCGCCATCGCCGCGTAAATCCAGTCGATCTATCCGCCCCCCTACCCTCAGACCGCCAAGCAGGACATCCGCGTCATTCTCCCAAGGCGGGGCTAGCGCCGTGCCCTCGCCGAACACCACCTCGCTCCAACTGCGTGTTCCCGGTTGCAAGCCTTGATCGAATTCCAAACCCCGAATCGCCAGCAGCTTTGCATCTTCGACTGTACGGCGCCAGAGCAATGCAGGCGGCACGGGCCTCTCGCTAGGCCAAATTCGCAGGATTTCGTCGCCCGCGGCCGAGACCGCGTCCTGCAGCTCATATTGTGTAGCGCGGTTAAGCCCTGGGGTGGGCTCCAAAGAATCGACGGCGCGCCTGAGAAGTTCGTGCACTAGTTCGCCGAAGCCAGCGGCATCCAGCGCAAGCAGCTCCGCATGCGTCTCTGCCGAACGCCATCCCAGACTGTAGCGCCATACGTATCCCAACGGGTCACGCAAGAGGCGCCGAAGTGAAGTTGCCGATTGCTCACGCGCAAGCGAGGCGAAGACAACGAGATCTTCCCGTCCAATCTTGCCATCCCATGCGGTCAGATGGGGCGATTGCCATGCCCGCCATGCTCTACGAGAGAGCGCCAAAACCGGCTTCTCCTTCGCTTCTGAGGGGCGCGCTAAAAGGCGATCGGACTCGCTGAAGGCATGCGTCGGCGTGCGCACCTTGGCGAGCAATTTGGCACCTTCCATGGGAAAAAGCCGGCTCGGCGCGAGTAGACCGCCCTCAGCCGACCTGCGACTTCTTGAAAGAACTAAATCCGCGGTCGCTCCAGCCCTGATTGCGTTGAACAGGCGACTGTCCTGTTCGGGCCTTGACACTGGTTCGAGCCTCTCGCGCGGCATAATATGGTCTGGCAAGAGAGGATCTTCCGAGCCGGCGCGGGGCCAATTGCGCCCCGTCATCCCTAAGAGGCGCGCATATGGCCGGGGCGCTGCGGCCAGATGAGCCGCTGGCCCCCAGGTGATTGCCGCGCCCGGCGATATGCCGTCGCTGACGCGAAGAGTTTGCAAGCTCGCATCAAGAGCTTCTGCGGGCGCCGCCCGAAGCGCTTGCCGCCAAAGCGCCAGCGCGGGGCCGTCGAGAAAGATTTCACCTGCGGTCACCGCACCTGTCGCGCCGCGAGCCAACTCGGCGATACGGGGTAGCAGTATGGTTTCGACGCTCTCTCCGCTAGGTGGTTCCGCCCGAGCGGCGATCAGCGCAGTACGCCATTGATCTTCTGTGAAAAGCCCTGCCGAACGACGCAGCCCCTTTGCCCAATCCTCCGGCAGCCCTTCTCTTGCGCGCGCTGAGCGCCGCAACAGGCGGCGCACGCGTGCTTGTGAGAGTCCCCGTAACAAAACGTCGGCAAGTGCAGCGCACGCTTGGCCGGCGGGTTCCTCGAGGGCGGCGATTCCATGCGTGAAGTGCACTGGCAGCGCACCGCTGCGCGACAGGACGAGCATGGCTTCGTCCCAAGCCTCGCACGAGACGGCGGTAATTGCGATCTGCGTGGCGGGAACGCCGGAGACTAAAAGGGCTCGCGCCCAACGCAGCGCCTCCACGACCTCCGAGTGAGGATCCGCGCAAACAACGGCAGTTGTGTTGGTTCCGCCGGTAGATGGCGGGTCGATCAATATCCCGGGGAACCACGACCTATCCAACGGCCACGGCGTCGCCCATGAAAGCGGTACGCAATCCGCAAGCGCGCAGATGAGCGGCCGCCAGACTGGATCTACATCGACAATTCCAGCAAGGTGAACCGAGCCGAATAGCCGTTCTGCATGCATAAGGCGGCCGAGCGCTGCATCGCGCAAGTCGCGAGGAGTCAACGCGCCTGCCGGAAGGGCAGCCCGCACATGACGCTCTAATGCGGCCAGATCTGCTAGGCGCCCGCCAGCGCTGCCATCGAGTTCCAGGTCGGCGCGCCAAACCGCAGAGAGCGTCTGTTGCACCGCTCGCACCATGCCTGGAAGGCCGCGCACGGCATTCAACTCCTGAAACGTGGAGGTGTCGAGAGCCTCTCGGATCGCGCCTTGGAGCAGCTCGGTATCGGCCGGACGCCGAAAGCCGCCTGCCAAACGGGCGGCCAGAAGAGGTAATGTAGTAACTTCGATGCCGAGTGCATTGTCGCGTGCCGCTTTGATCCGCTCCATGTGAAGCGCCAGCGGCCCAGTGACAATGCGTGTCGCGTGTCGCGACCAAGATCCGGCCGGAACGCTCATGCGCTCGGCCCAGTAGCCAACAGTGGGCCACGAGCGCGCAGGATCACGCCACTAATTCGGCACCGTGGAAATACGACCCTAGCAAAGGCCGCGTCAACTCGGGGTCGTGTTTCGAGCATCAGAAATCTTGAAGCCTTCTGGCGCAGGTTTGTACCGGTCCCCCGGATTGGGCCATCTATAAACTCGGCTTTGCTGCTCGCGAAGCTGCTTTGGATCGATTTCAACGACCACGAGATGGTCGTTTTTGCCGCCGCGGATGCGACAGAGATCGCGCGCGTGATTGTCTTTGCGTGGTTCACGGACGCGGCTGTCCCCGTAGGCGCGATTGTTCACAAGCGCTACATAAGCGTGCACATCTAAACAGGCGGACTCAACCAATGCGGAGAAAGTTTCGAGATCCTGATTCCAAGAGAGAATCGTGAGCAGATCGACTTCTCCTTGGAATCTGGCGCGGTGGCCAATGTTTTGAAGCTCGGAGCATATGAGCACACCAAAGTGAATACCCTCGTGGACGTAGATTGGATGCGGTCCACGGCCGCAGTATAACCAGGTTCGACCGTAAGAACGCAGAAGATGCTCCTCTTCGCCTGGCGCTGCCTGTAGTTTCGGTTGTCGGATCTGCACGGCGGACTGGAAGCCCAGGCGGTCGTCTCTAAGGATCAAGGCGGCGGAGCTACTGATCCTTTTGTCTGCATGGAGGTCATAATCGAGCCCCGCTATCAGGCTGATATTTGCCTCAAGGAGCACGGCGCTGATCGTGTCGAGCCACGCTTCGGGAACACTGAGTTCGGGCAAGAGGAGATGAGTCGGCCGTGGGCTGGCTTGAACGGCCAAGTTTATCAAGGTCGCGAGCCGTTTGTATCGCTCCGCTGACCGGTCAGGTCGCCCGTCCGCACCACGCGCCCAACTGGTTTGACTAGTTTCGAGGCTCGATATCCCGAGATGCACGGGTCTGCGCGGCATGCGACCTGTGAGGTCGATGAGTGGACCCTTCGGCGTCGACGTCAATGCGTTATCTGGCAATTCAGGTATAGCTGGCGGGGAGCCACGAACCGCCCGGCAATAGATTGCCCACGCCTGCGCCGGTGCAATTCCGTCTTTTCCGAAGACGCATTCGGCTGGCCTGTATAGCGCGATATCCTGGGCGCTATATGGCCGTGTCGCCAGCACGTAGGGTAACAGCGACCGGGCGGACCGCGGCTCTGCATGGGATGCAGCGACATTGATGCGGCGCACGCCAGGCGTCTGACCCTCCCCTCGCGAACCTTCGAGAAACTCGCCGAGCTTCTCATAATGTTGAAAGACTTCAGGTAGCAGGTCCTCACCGTCTATCGCTGGGCGTTCGCGGACTGCCTCGCGCCTTAAGTGCTCGCGATAAGGCAGTTTCGCCAAGTCTGCCTCCCGCAGCCCCCGCACCAATTCCAAAAGATCGCCGGTGTTGGTCGTGATCTTGAGATCGGAAAGCAGTTCCGTTGCTGCGCGCGGGAGCCGAAGCTGCTCAGCAGGTCGACAGGAAATGGAGCGTAGCACCGCTTCACGACACGCATCTCGTACCCAATTACGTAATTGCTCCCAAATGGCAGCCGTCAAAGGTCGCTCTTGACCATTGACCCTGCAACTTCCAGCTTCGAGCTTCGTCTCGAGCTTCGCCAGTGCCTGGATAGCGTGCCGGTACATTTTAGACGCATCGGACCAGTCGGACAGCGACACAGCTAGCGAGATCAACCTCGCCAGTCCATCAACGTGCTCTAGGATAGCGTCAGACCGCAGAATATGCGCGCAGGCAAACTGGTAGAAGCGCTTGCGTTCGTCGCTCCAAGCCTTGCGGTCTAGGTCACGAGCCAGGATTTCTGCGGAACGAAGTTGAAGCGCCCACCCCAATCTCCTGAGGGTCAAGCCATCGGCGCGTCGCAGGGAATCGGGCTCCTCCGCTGTGCCGGTGGCGGCAGCCAAGGCCCTTGCAGATGCCATGCTGTCCATGTCTTCAGCTAGGGGCATGAGCCGGCGCTCACTTGAGAGCGTGTTTATTTGGTGGGCAATGTTGGCCAGAAGGTCCCGACCCGATTGGCCGCGCAGGAAGAAGACCTTTTGTTTCTCCTTTTTTAGTATTAAGCGGGACCGTCCTTGATAACCACCGGGCAGTTGGACCTCGTTCTGATCATTTCCCGCGTCTGGGTAAAAGATGTCGCTCGCGCGCTGCTTGATGAAATGCCACAGTTCTTCGACACTGCAGATTCGCCCGGCGTCGCGAATAACAAGAAATATATCGTCGACGTACCGGCCGTAATAGACCGGCGCCAACGCATCTAGGATCCGCTCGTCGAACTCATAGAGCAAGACGTTGGTGATGATGCGCACAGCAGCCAGCCCGATCGGCAATCCGCCATGCTGTTTACCGGAGCGGACTCGGCGCGGTGCAAGGAAGTTTGTCGCTTGAGCGCCCCAATTTTGAAGTGCCGAGACAAGCGCCTGCGTGAACTCTATTTCCCAGCCAGTAAGCTTGAGGTCGATTGTCGATAGGAAAGCGGGCGTGACGATGAAGGACGGATCGACATTGTGGTAATAAGAGGAAAAGTCGAGGGTGAGCGCTACTACGGCTTCATCTGCATCAAGCGCCGAGCGGATTGCTGCAATCCCACGATCACGCCATGCTTGATAAGGTTGAAAATAGGGTTCGAAGGAGCCTACCGCCTCGTAATGATAATCACCCGTCGGGCGGTCTTTGAGACCGGTTTTACCATACCTTCGCACGCGTGATCCGAAGGCGTGCCCGCGGAGGCACGCGTCGTATTTATGGCCGATTAAGTTGATCCATAGGCCCGAGAGGATGTGCATCTCGACCTCAAAGTCCCCTACGAGTCGGAACTCCGGGGTAAGTTCATGAGTCTGTCGAAGACGCTCAAACGCTCGGTCGGCGTCGGAAAAGAAACATTGTGGCGTGGACGCTCCTTTCGGCTCCGCCGCCAAGCATTTCGCGAAGACGCGCGGCCGTCCCCCTGATCTTCGAAACACTTTAGCGACATCGCCGCTCTGAAGATCTGAAAGTAGCTGCTCCAGATTTGCGAAGAGCTCTTGCTCATATTCGTAAAAGCGCTCAGCGCAGTAGATCGAACGCTCGAAAAAGCAGTCGGCCTTAGCCTTGCGGAACGCTCCGAAGAGGTCCTTGATCTCAAGGTCGCTCCACGATGCAAGTTGGCGTGTCTGCAGCAAGATTCTCTCTCCCCGGAGCTATCTAGACTGACCTAACGGGCGATAACAACCTTTGGTGGATCCGGCTGGTGGCGATCGGCGCGCTCGCGGTCAAACGAGATGGGGTCTGCCTAACCGTGTCGGAGCCATGCCAGCTGATTGCGGACATGAATGGGGGCAAACTACAAAAGTGGACTGGCGCTCGAGCAGGAAACGATTGGACCTTCAACGCCGGGCTAGGAACCCGGCCAGTGTGCTATTTCAGAAAAGGATCGTCGGCATTCAGCCCGGCCGCGGTGAATGCGCAGTTGCGTAGTCTTCCGATGGCCTCGGCCGAGCCTGATAGGCTCGCGCCGGCAACTGCGGCCTTATCTGTCATCACACCAACGAAGTCGGCCTTCGCAAATTCGTCCAAAAACTCGAGTGCGAGTGGCTCAGAGACGAATGCGCGCCCGTCGCCGCGCACCACGTGCGTCTCGAAGGTCGTGTTCGGCCATTCCGCCGACAATTTACTGTTGCGCAAAAACAGAATGGTAAGCCGAACGTCGCGACCCGCTTCGACCGACGTCGCCTTCTTGTTGGTGATCAACAGCCGCACAGCCTTCAAACGCGCGCTGTAGGCGACCGTCCAATATTCGTCATTGGGAGTGGAATAACCGAGATCGCATGATTGTTCCTCAGGGTAGGGAAATATGCGCCAAGGGCCGCTCGACCATTCCAGCGTGCGATCATTGTCGATGCGAATATCGACGTCGTTTTCATCGGTCGGCTGCGCGAGTAGCGCCAAAGCCATAGCAAAAAGCATCTCCACCCCCTTCAATGCCGCGCTTATATGTCACACTTCCGTGCTGGGAATGTGCGGTGAAGTTATACGCCGTAGCGCTTATTACCGCCACTCGTGATGCAATAACGCCCTCCGCGCGGCCCAATGCACACATTGCCACCCGAGCATGGGCAGGAGGATCCTGAATATCCTCCGCTTGACCTCTTCTTACGCTTCTTCTTGCTGCTCTTCTTGCGCGTCGACGCCTTCTTTCTCGTCGATGATGAGCTGCTTTTGAAGGAATTGGAGGGGCTGTTCGATGACGCGCCGAACTGGCTTACCGATCCGCTGCTCGACGTTGACGAGGGGGCTGCGTTGGAGCTGCTCGATCCCGTACTCGGCGAGAGCAGGGCCTGCGGGATTTGCGCTGTGGGAGCGCTGGTCGAAGGGGTGTCGGTGAGATAGCGCGATGCAACCCAGCAGCCGCTGCTGTCATCCAGTTGCGACCATCCATCACGTTCTTCGAGCACCTTCACCGAATTATCTTTGACAAAGCTCCTCACGGCGCTCGCATTGACCGAGTTCGATGAGCGACAGTTGAGCGAACGCGCGGTAACCCACTTCGCTGTTCCAGCCACCGCTGTAGTCGACGTGTCGGGCGAGGGCAGACACCGGCCGATCGCCACGAGGATGAAGAGCGCGGCAACAGCCCAACCCGTCTTGCTAATCCCAGTCCCCGCCGTTTGCGCCACGTCGCCCCACCCCGTTCTGGCTTACCGGCAAAGCCGATCGCCCCCATATTTTGTCCATCTGACAGCCACTTTTGCGCGCACCATTTCGCAACTCAGATCCCGCCCAGCTGCGGAGCAGAGAGCCGCCGTCCGCGCGCCTTTACCACTGCCATATGACGTGCAGCGCATTGTTGGGCCGCGCACCTTGATATGGCCAGTCTTCAGCGTCCCCTTCGGCCCGCCAAGCAATCGCACAAGATAATCGCGCGCCGCGGCGCCGGAGGCGCTGGGGCAGGGATGGCCGACTCTACACGTTTCGTCGATTTCGCGAGCGGCGATGCCCGAAAGCCGTATCTTCGGACCTTCTTCACACCAGATCGGGCCATCGCCATCCCAGACGGCTACAGGCGTGCACAAGAACACCGCCCCTGCTGCGACAACATCAAGCACAGCGTAATTCTTGATATCTCAGCGAAATAACCGGCGCAAAATCGAAATGAGCGAAAAACTCGTCCGATTATAGGCGCGGTTATATGCAGCTTTCTTTGGATTGGTCAGCCAACCGTAGCCGCGCGGCGTCTTTAAGCCGAGGCTGCTCTTCAGCGCGCGCTTGGCCGAAGTACGCGCGGCGATGCTTTTCTTCAGGCTCGGTTTACGCATTCCAAACTTCATTGCGCCAAGCTAATCCCCCACTCATCAATAGGCAAGGCGCACAAAGTACCGAATCGGGGGGAATATGAGCGAGTTTGATCAAATGCCGTTTGGGGGCGCCGAGTTTGCGGAAAATCCGGAACCGCGCTGCCCCTGTTTGCTTCTTCTGGACACGTCGAGTTCGATGTCGGGACGTCCGATCTCTGAACTCAATGCCGGTCTTTCGGCGTTTCGCGACGAACTCAACGCCGATGGCCTCGCGGCAAAGCGGGTCGAAGTGGCTGTTGTGACTTTCGGGCCTGTCCAAATCGTGTCTGACTTCACGACGGTGACAAACTTCTACCCTCCCGAACTCGAAGCGAATGGCCTGACGCCCATGGGGGAAGCAATCGAGCGCGGCATCGAGCTGCTGCGCGAGCGTAAAAGCCAATATCGCGCGAACGGCATCGCCTTTTACCGCCCGTGGATTTTCCTGATGACCGATGGTGCGCCGACCGACGCGTGGACCAATGCGGCGGCACAGGTACGCCAAGGCGAAGAGCGCAAGGAATTCATGTTCTACGCGGCGGGTGTCGAGAGCGCCGATATGAACACGCTCAGCCAGATTGCTGTGCGCGCCCCGCTCAAGTTGAAAGGCCTGGCGTTCCGGGAGCTTTTTGCATGGCTCTCCAATTCGCTCGGCTCGGTCTCGCGGTCAAATCCCGGCGAGCCAGTCCCGCTCTCCAATCCCACTGCGCCGGATGGCTGGGCCGTCGCGGATTAAAGGACGATGTGGAAATGGGCGGCCGCGTCTCAGCGCGGCACCTCGCACGAGAAATTGAATACAAAGAAGCAGGACGCCTTTCGATGTGCCTCTGCGGGCGTCGATCGGCGCTATCTTGTCGCGCTGGCATGCGACGGCGCAGGCAGTGCATCGCACGGCGGCGTGGGGGCGATGCTGACGTGCAGAACAATCTCGCAGGCCGCGAAATTGCTGCTCGACGAACAACAGCGGTTGCCCGCAGCGGAAGAAATTGAGGAGTGGGTAGATGCGACGCGCGACCAGATCGCAGCTGTCGCTGAACGCGCGCAACTTTCGCCGCGAGACTTTGCGACCACTCTCGTCGGTCTCGTAAGCGATGGTTTGTCGACCATCTCCTTCCACATAGGCGACGGGGCGGCTGTCGTGCGGTCCTCAGAGGATGGCAGCTGGCAAGCGCTAAGTTGGCCCCAGCACGGCGAATATGCGTCGACCACTTACTTCGTGACCGACGACGGTGGGGCGCAGCTTCGTGTGAAAGAGAGCGACACGCCGATTGATCGATTTGCTTTGTTTACCGACGGCATCGAGCGGCTAGCGCTGAATTTCGCGGCCATCGAGCCGCATTCGCCATTCTTCGCTTCGATGAGCGAGCCGGTTGTGCAGGGCGATGGATCGGGGTTCAATGCCGCGCTGTCTCGCCAGCTTGCGGCTTATCTTTCGAGCAATACGATCAACGAACGTACGGATGATGACAAAACGCTGATCCTGGCAGCGCTGAAATGACGAAGCCGCTGCACCTGTTCGCCGATAATCGGCCGCTGCGACTGGGCAAGCGCATCGGCAAGGGCGGGGAAGGGGAGGTGTTCACTCTCGCCGACAGTCCGAATCTGGCGGTGAAAATCTATTCGCATCCTGACCTGTTCCGCGAAGAAAAAATCGCGGCCATGATCGCCGCGAGCCTCGCAAGCAAATCGAACCTCGTGGCTTTTCCCCTTGCGATGGTGCGCAATCAGGGGGGAGCTTTCGTCGGCTTCTCGATGCGGCTCGTGCCCGCGCACAAGCCGCTGTTCGAACTCTATTCGCCCGGCGCGCGGAAGATCAATTTTCCAAAGGCGGATTTTCGTTTTCTCGTTCGGACAGCCGCCAATGTCGCGCGAGCCGTCGCAAGCGTTCACGATTCCGGAGCCGTCATCGGAGACATCAATCATTCGGGCATATTGATTTCGGAGAAAGCAACCGCAGCCCTGATCGATGCGGATAGCTTCCAGTTCGGCAGCCGGCATCTGTGCCGCGTGGGCGTCCCGGAATATACGCCGCCCGAGTTGCAAGGTGTCAAGCTGGACGGTGTCGTGCGGACGGCTACGCACGATGCATTCGGCCTCTCGGTCGCAATCTTCCAGCTCCTTTTCATGGGCCGCCATCCGTTCGTGGGGAAATTTGTCGGCGGCGACATGCCGCTTGAAAAGGCAATCGCCGAGCACCGGTTTGCCTATGCGCGCCAAGCAAACACCGGGATGCAGCCGCCCCCCGGAGCTGCATTACTGTCGGATTTCCCGGGGCCCGTCGCCCACTCGTTCGAAGCCGCTTTCGGCCGGACGCCGCAGGCAAGGCCCACTGCGCGCGCATGGATCGACGTGCTGCAAAAACTCGAGGGCGGTCTCAGCAAATGCACAGCGCAAGCGAACCATTATTATCCGAGCGCCGCCGGTCGATGCATCTGGTGCAAGATGGAACATAACGTCGGCATCACGCTGTTTCTGCCGCCGGATTTGGTTGCGCTGCCCGGCACTGCCATGGATCCGGGAGCCGCAGGCTTCAATCTGAAAGTCGTATGGGCATCGATCGAGCGCATCCAGATTCCGAACCCGGACGCCTTTATTCCGATCCTCCAGCCGGTGAATTTGGAACCGAGCGAGCTCGCTGACAAAGCGAAAGCCGACGTGCGCACGCAGAGGCTCATCGGCTACCTGTGCATCATCACCGCTTTCGCGCTGCTTTGGTGGTCACCTGGGCTTTGGCTGCTCTACGGACCAGCGGCTTGGTACGGCATTGTGCGCGCCTTTGGCGAAAACAGCGCTGCCAAATCGTACCGGTCGGATTACTCAAATGCTGACTCGGCTTATCAAAGGGCAATCGCGGATTGGAAATCGCGTCTCGGAGTGGGCGAGATCCAACGTGCGCGTGCCGCTTTGGACGATGCGAGACGCGACTATGAGCAGCTTCCCGAGAGAGAAAAGCGGCAGCTAGCCGAGTTGCAGTCGAAGCGGCGCGAGGTCCAGCTGAGACAGTTTCTCGAAAGCCACCCGATCCGCCGGGCAAAAATACGCGGGATCGGACCGGCCAAGCAAGCCACGCTCGCCTCTTATGGCATCGATACGGCGGCGGAGATCAATCGCGGCCGGATTTTGTCTATTCCGGGATTCGGCCCGGCGACCGTCGGGCCTCTTCTGGCGTGGCGCATGAAAATGGAAGGGCGGTTTGTTTATAATCCCAATCCGACGCCGACCGATCGCATTGCGGCCGAAAACGTCAAACGAGCAATTGCCGATGAGGCGGCGAAGCTACGGCGAAAGCTCCTTGGCGCGCCGAACGAACTGCGGACGGCGATTGCGCAGGCTGAGGGGCGAGCGAAGCGTGCCGATCCTGCCGTCAACAAAGCCTATCGTGATCTGGAGCAGGCCCGCGTCGATCTCGATTATCTCGGGCTGCCGATACCGCCCGCAGCGCCGCCGGCAAAATTGCTCAATACAAAATTGTCGCCGCCGCCACCGGTCCCAGCGCCTCGACCACATCTCCAAGCCGGCCCTACTGTCACGACTAATCGCTGCCCGTCGTGCGGCGGATCAATGGTGCGCCGCGTCGCACAGCGTGGCTACAATAAGGGTGGAGCGTTCCTAGGATGCGCGAATTATCCGCGCTGCCGGGGCACTCGAAACATATAGCTTGAGGGGCGTGGCCTAGCAGGCGGATGGTTCGTAAGTAACGCGCTAATAATAGAATTTGAACGTGACGCGGACCGGTTTAGTGATTGTATGTCACCGCCTGCAACCTCCGAATCTTAGGATGCTGACGAGATCAAGCCCGATCAGTTCCGATTTCGTGGGTGGTCGCTCAATCTACATCCCCTGTCTGCAACATTTTTTGGTATGATCGCGAGCGGCGATGCTTGACGGGCCTGGGTTTCAATCGGCTTAGTGGCGACGGGTGGAGATTGTCGGGGGGACGGAATAATATGGGCCTTTCAAATCCTGGGTTTGGCTGCCGAGCAGGTTCGCCCGCTTGAAAGCGGTCTTCGAGATTAGCGGGACATCCCGCTATGATGACCTCATCACGGAGCGATATCACTTTCCGAAGAACTATCTCGCGATAGCGCGGCAAAGCGTGGGTGACTGGATCATCTATCGCGAAACCGGGACGTCTGGCGGGCGTAAGGCCTATATCGCGGCAGCGTTCGTGACAGCGATTGATCCCGACCCGTCAGATAGCGGCTTGTTCTACGCGCGTGTCGAACAGTTTCTTCCGTTTGACCGGGCGGTTCCGTACCGTGATCGTGAAGGGCGGTTCGCAGAGCGCTTCATGCGGGACTATGGCGACCCGGCGACGATCGGCAGACTGATGCGGGGTAGGTCAGTTCGTTTGCTGGACGGTGCCGATTTCGTTGCGATCGTCGATGCGGGCTTGGACGCTGTTCTCGATGCGGAGAATGCCATCCGTCTTGAACTTGATACCCCGCATCTCGATCCGGCAACGGCAGCCCTCTTGAGCGAGCCGCCAAGCGAGCGACGCGTCGAGCAAATGCTCGTGAACCGGAAGATCCGCGATGCGGCTTTCCGAAAGAATGTGCTGGACGCCTATGACAGCACTTGTGCTGTCACCGGCCTGCGGATCGTCAATGGGGGTGGTAAAGCGGAAGCGCAGGCCGCTCATATATGGTCGGTTGCCAGTGGCGGACCTGACGTCGTCCAGAATGGTATCGCGCTTTCGGCGACGGCCCATTGGCTGTTTGACCGCCATTTGATCAGTCTCGCCGACGACTACTCTTTGCTGATTTCCCATAATAAAGTTCCGACGGAGCTCCGGGGGCTCTTCCCGCCGATCGGCCAAGCCGTCCGTTTGCCCAAAGATCAGCATAGCTGGCCACGTCTCGACTATATGGCGCGACATCGTGAGCGTTTTGCGGGTTATGGGCTCGCGTGAGCAGCGCCGCCTCAATCCAAATTTATGATGCGCAGGCGAAGGAACTGGCCGAGCGCTATGATCGACTGTCGCTTCTCGAATCCTATGGCGGCATCGAAGAACTGATACGGCCATCTCATCCGGCGCCGCTTGCGCTCGATGTCGGAGCGGGCTCAGGCAGGGATGCCGCTTGGCTATTAAGCTTGGGATATGAGGTGGTAGCGGTTGAACCAGCGGCAGGCATGCGCGCGGAGGGCGAGCGTCGTCACCCCGATCCCAAGATCCACTGGCTCGACGATCAAATGCCGGGGCTTGCGGGGGTGCATGGAACAGCTCTAAGCTTCGATCTTATTCTGCTTTCCGCCGTCTGGCAGCATATTGCACCAAACGACCGTGCCCGTGGCTTTCGGAAGCTTGTCACCCTGCTCAAGCCGGGTGGCCTTCTTTTGATGACGCTTCGGGAGGGGGCATCCCCCCCGGACCGCCCGATGTACGGGGTTTCGCTTGGCGAGGTCGAAGGCCTCGCGCGCGCGCATGGTGTCGAAGTGCTTCGCGTCACCGAAAAAGCCGATGAGATGGCCCGCAGTGACGTCCGCTGGACCATGGTGACCTTGCGCATGCCCGATGATGGCGCCGGCGCGCTTCCTTTGCTCCGCGGGATCATTCTCGCGGACGACAAATCGTCGACATACAAACTCGGCTTGCTCCGGGCGATCGCACGCATCGCGGAGCATGCGCCCGCCGCGGCCCGAGCAGCAGACCATGAGAATGACGCCATCGATGTCCCACTTGGCCTAGTCGCGTTGTTCTGGATCCGGATGTACCTGCCGCTGGTAAGGCTGGGATTCCCGCAAGCTCCGAAGAACCGGGGTGCCGATGGCCTCGGCTTTGCGAAGGCAGGTTTCAGGGCGTTGCTGGATGAGGCGATTGCGCCTCAGGAATTGCGCGTCGGTTCCGCTTTCGCTGCCGATCGGGCTGTCATGATATCCCGCGCTCTTGGGGAAGCTGTCTCGACGATCGCTGCGATGCCAGCCAATTTCATCCGCTTCCCGAATTCTGATCAGCGCGTCTTTACAACCTTCAAAGTGAGGAGCCGCACCGGGTCGAGTGAGCTGCAAATCGATCTGCCCACTCTGGCAGGCTGGGGCCAGTTGCGCATTCCCGGTGCCATATGGCGAACAATGGCTCGGCTTGGATCTTGGATCGAGCCCGTACTCGTGAACGAGTGGGCGCGTCTCATGCGCGGCTATGCGGAACGCATGGGGATTTCGATCCCGGCCGGGCAGGCGGAGGCGGCGCTGGTTTGGGAGGAGCCTTTTCGCGATACCGCGCTCGGCCGATCGACTGCCCAGAGAATATTTGCCGAGGGCCGGGACATTTATTGTGCGTGGTCCGCCACGAAGCTGAGGCCATCGCGACTAGATATCGATCATTGTATGCCGTGGAGCGCTTGGCCGTGTGGGGATCTTTGGAATCTCCTCCCGAGCGAGCGTAGGGTCAACCAACATCAAAAGCGGGAGCGCCTTCCTTCCGGCGAGTTATTGCTCAACTCTCGCGAGCGCATCATTGGTTGGTGGAACGACGCATGGCTTTCGAGCCCGACATTGTCACAGCGCTTTTGGCGCGAGGCCTCTGCCGCGCTCTTTGTTGCAGAACCAAGTGAGCCTCAGCAACTCTTTGCTGGTTTGGAATGGCGACGTCTCCGTCTTCGTCAGGATCAGCTCGTTCCCGAGTGGACTGGAATCACGCGCGGATGACGCCACGCGGTAGTAGCCGGGGATGTCCTTCGAATACGCGTAGCGTGAGAATCGGTCAGTTGAGGGCGCTGACGGGCGGCGCCATCAAATCCTCGACCCGAGCGAGAATGGCGCGCCAATTTGCGGCGCCGGCTTCATCGTCCGCATCGGTCAGCGCGTCGATCCGCATCGCTGCAAAGATAGGCGCCTCGTCGCCATGCAGCTCGACAAGGCGATTGGCGCATGCCCAAAGCTCCCACTCTGAAAGCAACATCCTACGCACCCCGAACCCAAAACCATCTATGCTGCGTTTATATAGGATAAGAGGGGCAAGGTAGGTCAATGGCGTTGGAGTATGCCACGCGTGATGCGATATCGCGGCGATCACGAAATTGAAAATGGGGCGCGAGGTGTTTAAAGCAATATGGATTTGACAAAGTATTGGATGAAATTTGAAGGTCAGTGCTGCCACTGTCCATATTGGACTTGAAATCGCGGCTGGCTAAGTCGGTTTGCTAGTTGTCATTCGCTATCTATCCAATATGCCGTCTTAAATGGGGATGAGAATGCTTCTATCGACCGCGCTCGGATTGAACCTTAGCCAGCCAATGCTCGACTTTGTCGACATCGATTTAGGGTCAGGACCCATTGATTTGAGGTAGCGATTATGATTCAGGCGGCCGGGAAGGAGCCTGAATTTGAGTGATTTGTTCTGGCTGACGGATGAGCAGATGGCGCGTCTTCAGCCCTATTTTCCAAAGAGCCATGGCCGCGAGCGCGTTGACGACCGGCGAGTTCTGAGCGGGATCATCTTCGTCAACCGCAATGGGCTGCGGTGGCGCGATGCGCCGAGGGAGTATGGTCCGGCGAAGACGCTCTACAATCGCTGGAAGCGGTGGAGCGACAGAGGCATCTTCATCCGAATGATGGAAGGGCTGGCGACGCCGCAGGCTCCCGAACGCAAGACGATCATGATCGACGCGACCTATCTCAAAGCGCACCGCACGGCGTCGAGCCTGCGGGTAAAAAAGGGGGCCCGGGACGCCTGATCGGGCGCACGAAAG
>QFCS01001128.1_pt1 | contig 24519 bp, 16 predicted proteins | sample 3576561 | NCBI WGS metagenome assembly QFCS01 | reverse complement strand
GTCGCGCCAGGCGTCGATTCGTACAGGTCCACCGCCCGCCGCCGGAACTCGTCGGTGTAGTTCTTCCTTGCCATCCTTGGATTCTCGCTTCCCCAGCGTTCATGCTGGAATCAGCGTGTCCAAGATCAGGGGTCAAGCCCCATGTCTCCCCCGCGTAGTGGCGACGGATTGCTTCCAGAGTCAGATCGAATCGATCGCGGATCTGATGATGCGTGCCGCGTAATTGGTTGATTGTCTGCTTGCCGTCGACCCTGTTTCGCGGGAAGACGATGCGACCACCGATCGCACCGCCGTTTCGATGCCACGCAGCGTTCGCCGCCGCGCCCATCTGCTCGTAGAAGAGCGGAAGCCGCTTCCTGTTGGAGTTTGCGAGGGTGTCACTCGAAAGCACGAACGCTCCGCGATGTGATTCGTGACGAAGGGCAAGCGCCGACCCGACTGTCACCGGTTCGAGTGTGAATCTCTGCCCGGAAGGGAGCGGCTTAGACCACAGCAGCTGGTGATAGCGCCGCAGAGTGCGACTGTACGAGTCGGGGTCTCGCGCTCCGGCCTCGGCCTGGAAGTCGAAAGCGACGTCAATCACGCGGTCGTCCATCTTCGCACTCTAGCGGCGGCGCATCCGCTGTGCTCTCGGCACCCCGGATGGCCGGACAAGGCACCCGGGGCCGACCGGCCGCGAATCCCTGCATCACGCGGCGTCCTCGCCCTTCTCGGGCGCCTCGATTTCGGCGAACTTCGCCTGCATCGTTGGGTTGTTCCTGGTCAGTTTCTGGACTGAGAGGGCGGTGGCCTTGTCGTTGGCCAGCCGGAGGTTCCGCTCCGACCCTAGGAGCGAGTCCTTCACCTTCTGAAGGCGATCGATTGCGCCATCGATGTCCTTGATGGCGGTATCAAACTTGTTCTTCGCCAGGTCGTAGTTGCGCCCGAACGCCGACTTGAAGGAGTCGAGCTGGGATTCGAAATCAGTGATGTCGATGTTCTGCCGCTTGACCTGCTCGAGCTCTGACTTCACCGCGATCGTGCCCTGCGCGGCGTTACGCAGCAGCGAGATGATCGATAGGAAGAACTGCGGGCGGATCACGAACATCTTCGGATACTCGTGGGACACGTCCGTAATGCCCGAGTAGAGCTCCGAGTCCTCTTCGAGCATGGAAACGAGCACGGCGTACTCGCACCCCTTCTCGCGGCGGTCCTTGTCGAGCTTGGCGAAGAAGTCGCTGTTCTTCTTCTTGGTCGCCGATCCGTCGGACTCGTTCTTCATCTCGAACATGATCGAGATGTACTCCACCCCGTCGTCGCTGAAGTCACGGAAGATGTAATCGCCCTTCGTGCCGGAAGTGGCGTCATTGTCTTTCCCGAACTCGGCGTAGGGGAAGGCGAGCGAGCGCAAGCGATTGAACTCCGTCTCGCAGTGCTGTTCGAGGCTCTCCCCCAGGAGCTTCACCGAGAGCTTCGCCTTCATGTCCTTGTACCGCTCGATGAGGTCGTCCTTGAGGGCGAGCTCCTTCGAGAACGACTCCTTGAGAGCAGTCTCCGTGAGCTTCTGCTCGGCGGCATGGAGGGCGAGCTTGTTTTGCGCGTCGCCGAGCTGCTTCTCCATCGAGGCGAGGGCCTTGGTGACGGCGAGCTCCTGCGCGGTCTGCGCAGATGCAAGCTCTCCCTTCAGTCGTTCGACCTCGATCTCCTTCTCGGCGAGGGTCGTTCGCGTCTGCTGCTGCGCGTTCGCGACAGCGATTTCGATCTCAGCCTTCTTCGCCTTCTCTGCCTCCCGCAGTCGGGCGTGAAGCTCGTTCTCGAACTCGACCGTGCGCACCTGCTGCACAATGTGCGCAAACTGAGCCTCGTCGATCGTGAACACGGTCTGGCAGTGCGGGCATTTGATTTCGTTGGTGGTGCTGGTCATGTCGTTACCTCCGTTGGTGAAGTGCGGGACCACGGGCGGAGTGTCCCCAGAAGCACCGCCGCCCGTGGTGCGAACGTGTGTCGCGTGACAGATGCTGTCGGATTTCCCAGATTCATGCAGCGACTCTGCTGATAAGACCCCTTATCAGTGGTTTGGTGCTAAAACGCAACCGGTTCGATATGTTGAGGTCATGTCCGCTCCCGCTTCGACTCTGCGCATCGATATGGCCGGTGTCGCTCGGTTGGCGCATGTCCAACGACCGGTTGTGTCGATGTGGAGGGCACGGTTCGCGGGCGCGGCGGACGCGTTCCCTGCGCCGGTCGGCGAGGTCAGCGGCCGGCCGCAGTTCGATGCGGAGCAGGTTGTCGAATGGCTGACGCGCACAGGCCACGGGCGGAACGCGCAGGCGCGCGAAGACGCCGCAGCGGATGCGACCCCCACGGGGTTTTCGTATGCCGACGTCGGTGCGATCGCAGAACTCGAGGCGCTTATTGCACTGAGCCCCCATGTGGAATCCATGGACTCAATCGGACCCGACAATCTGAGGGCACTGGCCGCTGCCGTTGATCCACCGGATGTGCAGTTGCAGCGCGAGGCGATCGCGCACGCCGAACGGGGCGCACCGTGGGTCGGGTTCGCCGCGCGCCTCGTCGACGCGGCGTACTCGCCGTCTGCGGCACTCGCCCGTGTGGGCCGCGCCGGCGCCGCGCATCGTGGGATCGACGGTTCCGCCGGGCCCCTCGCCGCGGACGCTGTCACGCTCACCGTAGAGCTCACACGCGCCCTCGCCGCAGGATCTGACGCGACGGTGGTGCTAGACGGGTGCGATGTCGAACTGTCGTCCGCGCTCGCGGCTGCCCTCGGCGACGAGATGCCACTCGCGCTGCCCACCGAAATCGACGCGCGACGCGTCCGTCGCCGGTTGGCCGTCGACGGTCACTGGATCATCGAGGCGGGCGAGGACCCGGGATCACGGGTGAGAGTCGCCCGCGTGCCGACCCGACGGGATGACAGCGTCTCGACGATGCTGCGCACCGTCGACGACATCGCCCTGAGCCTGAGCCCCGCCGACGTCGGCGTCATCATCGGTCCCGCACGAGCGTTGATCGACCGCGTGGGCGCAGAAGACGAGCGCGCCCGTGCGGACATCCTCCGCACCGGTCACGTTCGAGCGGTGGTACGTTTCCCGCCGGGCTTGGTCGCGAGCGCCGCAAGAGAATCGCTTGCGGTGTGGGTACTTGGCACTCCGCACGGCGACGTGGCCCCCGCCGACCGCCTGACCGCGGTCGCCGATCTCAAGGAATCCGCGCTCTCGCCTGCGACGCGGGACGACCTCGTGTCTGATCTTGTTTCCAGCGCCCGGAGCGGCCGTGCACTGCACGATCGGGCTTTTCGATTTGCTCGACTCGTGAGGACGACGACACTGCAGGCTCGAAGCGACTCGCTGGTCGCATCGAGGTCACGCACGTCCGTGGTCGTACAGCCGAACGCGGCAGATCTGCCGGTGTTGCTCGACGCCGCTGCCGAGGCTGTCCGCGACGATTTCGCCCCCATCCCCCTCGAGCCCTCAGCGCAGCCGACTCTTCGCCGCGCGACCGTAGCCGAGCTGATTTCCGCCAGGCACCTCAGGATCATCCGCGGAACCCGGTTGCGAGCGGACCTACGTGGCTCGCAGGGCCTTGTCGTCGTCGACGCAGACCAACTCGACACGCCGCACGACATTGGCCGCGTACGGGTCGATCCACTCGCGTTCGCCGAACATCATCCCTCAGCGGAGCTGACCCGCCCTGGCGACGTCATCTTCCGCACGAGCCCGACCGCGGCCGCCTGGGTCGACCACGATGGTTCGAAGATCGCGGCCTACCCGGCGCGAGTGCTGCGCGTGCGCGCCAGCGACCCCGGCGGACTCGTCCCCGAGGTGATCGCCGCCGACATCGCGCAAGCGCCTGGTGGGCCGACCGCGTGGAAGCGGTGGGCTTTGCGCCGGGCAGACCCACGCGCCGCCGCACCCTTGCGCGCTGCGCTCAACGACATTGAAGCCGCCCGTGCGGATCTTCAGGCACGCGCTGCCCGCCTCGACGACTACGCCGACCTCCTGATCGCCGGCGTGACGTCGGGAGCTGTCAGCATGATCAATACCACCCACGCCGCCGACGCGGCACAGCCCGAGTGAGGAATCCCATGGCACGCACCCCGAAAGCCGCCGCGCAGGCGCCGTCGACGATGAAGGAGCTCAAAGACACGCTCTGGAAGGCCGCCGACAAGCTGCGCGGTTCGATGGATGCCTCGCAGTACAAAGACGTCATCCTCGGGCTTGTGTTTCTGAAGTACGTCTCCGACGCGTTCGACGAGCGCCGTGCGGGCATCCGCGCCGAACTCACCGCCGAGGGCTACGACGACGAGCAGATCACGGAGCTCATCGACGACACCGACGAGTACACCGGACGAGGGGTCTTCTGGGTGCCGGCGAACGCACGCTGGGCCTTCCTCGCCGAGAACGCCAAGGGGCTCGGCCCGTCGATGGACTCGCACGAGAAGTCGATCGGTGCGCTGATCGACGAGGCCATGGATGCCGTGATGCAGGCGAACCCGCAGCTGTCGGGCACACTGCCCCGCATCTTCAACCGCGACAATGTCGACCAGCGCCGCCTCGGCGAGCTTGTCGACCTCTTCAACTCCGCCCGGTTCGCCGCCCAGGGGCAGGGCGGCTCCGACGGCCGTCGCGCACGTGACCTCCTCGGCGAGGTGTACGAGTACTTCCTCGAGAAGTTCGCCGCCGCCGAAGGCAAGCGGGGTGGCGAGTTCTACACGCCCGCGGGAGTCGTGCGCGTGCTCGTGGAGCTGCTGCAGCCCACGCACGGTCGCGTGTACGACCCGGCATGTGGGTCGGGGGGCATGTTCGTGCAGGCCGAGAAGTTCATCGACGCGCACCACGGCGAAGGCAGCGACATCTCCGTCTACGGGCAGGAGCTCAACGAGCGCACCTGGCGGATGGCGAAGATGAACCTCGCGATCCACGGCCTCTCCGGCAACCTCGGACCGCGGTGGGGCGATACGTTCGCACGCGACCTGCACCCCGACCTGCAGGCCGACTTCGTGATGGCGAATCCGCCGTTCAACATCAAGGACTGGGCGCGCAACGAGTCCGACCCCCGGTGGCGCTTCGGCGTTCCGCCCGCGGGCAACGCGAACTACGCGTGGATCCAGCACATCCTCTCGAAGCTCGCACCCGGCGGGCAGGCGGGCGTCGTCATGGCGAACGGGTCGATGTCATCGAACTCGGGCGGCGAGGGCAAGATCCGCGCCGAGATCGTCGAGGCCGACCTCGTCTCATGCATGGTTGCCCTTCCGACGCAGCTGTTCCGCTCGACCGGCATCCCGGTGTGCGTGTGGTTCTTCGCCAAGGACAAGGGCACGCGCGCCGGCGAAGTGCTCTTCATCGACGCGCGGAATCTGGGTCATATGGTCGACCGCGCTGAGCGCGCGCTGAGCGACGACGACATTGCCAAGATCGCGGGCACCTTCCACGCCTGGCGGGGTGTCGAGTCGGATGTCGCGCCCGCCGAATATGCCGACGTGCCCGGGTTCTGCTACTCAGCGACACTTGCTGAGATCAAGGCCGCCGACTATGCCCTCACTCCCGGCCGCTACGTCGGTGCCGCCGAGGTCGAAGATGACGGCGAACCTATCGAACAGAAGCTGGCGCGCCTCCGCGCTGAGCTCGAATCACAGTTCGCGGAGTCTGCCCGCTTGGCGGAAGTTGTGCGCGAGCATCTCGGGAGGATGTCGTGACGTATCCTGTCGGCCCCCTTGGTGACCTGGCTAGCATCGTGATGGGACAATCACCCGGACGTCACGCTGTTCACAAAGCACCGGTTGGACTGCCACTGCTGAACGGCCCTACCGAGTTTGGACTTGACCACCCGGTTCCTGTGCAGTGGACGAGCGAGACCATCCGGGTCGCCCAGGGCGGAGATGTCTTGTTTTGTGTGCGCGGCTCGACGACCGGCCGAATGAACATGGCCGATCAGAGGTACGCGATAGGGAGAGGAATCGCCGCGCTCCGGTCTCGACAGACCGCCGACAGTCGTATCATCAAATACGCATTGACTGCATCACTCGGCGAGCTACTGGCTGGCGTGTCCGGTTCCGTGTTCCCCAACCTGTCACGCGACCAGATACTTCAGCATCCAGTACCGCTGCCACCCGCCGCTGAGCAGGAGGCGATTGCCGAGGTGCTGGGCGCCCTCGACGACAAGATCGCCGCCAACACCGCCCTCGCCGCAGTTAGCGATGAGCTGATCCGATCCGAGTACACCGCTCTTGGTGGTCGAAGCGTTCATGTAGGGGCGATCGCTGATTCGCCCCGCAAGAACGTTGATCCGTCAACGATCAGCCCGCAGGAGCTCTACGTAGGTCTTGAGCATGTCGGTCGCCGCAATATGTGGCTCACCGATGGGGGCTCGGCGACGGAGGTCACGAGCACCAAGTCGCGGTTTATGGCGGGCGACGTGCTGTTTGGGAAGCTCAGGCCATATTTTCACAAGGTGGCCGCAGCGCCCTCGGACGGCATCTGCTCTACCGACATCCTCGTGGTCCGGGCGAAGGACCCACGCATGTCGAGCGTTCTCCTCGCAGCCTTGTCAAGCGATGCTGTGGTCGCCGCAGTCGTCGCCGCAAGCGAAGGGACGCGGATGCCCCGGACAAACTGGAGTGATCTCTCGGCAGTCGAAATCATCTGGCCATCGGAGGCGGAAGCGGACCGACTCGCCACCCGCTTCGCCTCCATTCGAGACGCCGTCAGCGCTCGGCTGCGGGAAAACCGCACGCTTGCCGCGACACGCGACGCGCTTCTGCCGCAGCTCATGTCGGGGAAGCTCCGTGTCCGCGATGCTGAGAAGATCGCAGCTGAGGCCGGCGCGTAGCCGGCCCCCTGGGGAGGGAAGCCAATGAAGTTCTTCCGTGTCAAAGTGCGGCTGTGGCCGCTCATCGTCGTGCCGGCGGTGCTGGTAGCTGTGATCGTGGCGGTCTTCGCGACGGGAGTGCTCAAGCCCGCGACACTCGCCTCATTCTTCACGGGTGAGCCCAGCACCAAGAGTTCCGAAGTCATCAAGTACGTGCTGCCCCAGCAAGAGGTGGCGTTGGCGAGCCTCCGCATCGAAGGGCTGGAACGCGCCGACAGTGACGGAGATCTGTTCGGCATCCCCGGCGTCCCGCTCCCGGCGAGTGGACGCCTCGTGTACATCGAGTACGAGTTCGACGCCAAACTCGGCATCGACGGCGCTGCCGTAATCATCACTCAAGACGGCGAGAGCGCGTACACGGTATCTATTCCGGAGTTCATCTTCATCGGGCACAGCAACGAGCACTTCTCCGACCCGATCGAGAACAACGGCATCCTCAGCTGGTTGACCAAAGAGATCAGTCAGACCGAGATGGTCAACAACATCCTGAGCGCGGAAAAGAAGGACGAGTACGTCGCGAACAGCCTGCAGGTACTCAAGGACCAGTCCACAGCCTTCTACGGCTCGATCATCCGCAGCGTCGACGCCGACGCTACCCTCACCTTCGAGTTCGCGGACGGGAGCAACTCATGAGCGACGACGCGGGCAACGAACTCGAGTTCATCAGCGACGGTGACGGCCTCGCGGTCATCGGGCCCTCCTCCGCAGTCGAGCGATTCATCGCCCATGCGGGGCTCCCCTCGCGGGAACTCGACCTGCATCGACTTACTCCGCTGCTGTCGAAGGGGTCGGCGGCGGCAAACACCGCCTCCGAGATCGCCGCAAACAGCGGACGCTGGATGAAGCTGACGGAGGAGTCAGCTCGGGTGGCTCAGAGCGCGAACCTCGTGCAGCGGGGCGGAGACGTCGTGCAAGCGACGACACGGTCAGCCAACGGACAGTTCGCGAAGAACCTCCAGTTCGTGGCGAAGCCCGGCGCGATGCTGACCAACCCCGCGATCTTGGCGGGCGCCGCCGGCATCATGGCGCAGGTCGCAATGCAGCAGACGATGGAGGAGATCACCGACTACCTCGCGAAGATCGACGCGAAGATCGACGACGTGCTCCGCGCACAGAAAGACGCGGTGTTCGCCGACATGCTCGGCGTTCAGCTGCTGCTCGACGAAGCGATGGCGGTGCGGGCAGAGGTCGGCCGCGTCTCCGAGGTCACGTGGTCGAAGGTGCAGGCTACGGCAGGGACTATCGCCCGCACGCAGGCGTACGCGTTGCGTCAGCTCGACGCCCTCGCGGAGAAGCTCGAACGTACGACGAAGGTCGCCGATCTCGCTGACCTCTCGAAAGACGCACAAGAGACCGTCGCGGAATGGCTCGGCGTGCTCGCGCGGTGCTTCCACCTCCAGGAGGCCTCCGCGATCCTCGAAATCGACCGGGTGTTCGATACCTCCCCCGAGGAACTCGATCGTCACCGCGTCGGCCTGCAGACGGCCCGGCAGCGCCGACGCGAGCTCATCTCGCAGACCACCGCGCAGCTCATCCTCCGCATGGACGCTGCGGCGCACCGGGCCAACGCCAAAGTCCTCACCAACCCGCTCACGAGCCGTGTCGTCGTTCAGGCGCGCAACGAGGTCGAGCTCAACGTCGCCGGGCTCCGCGAAGCCCTCGGGATCGCCGACGAGCTCCGGCTGCTGGAGGCGCGACGCTGGAGCGAAGCTGCCGCGGAGACGCGCGACGATGTCTTCGGGGCGGGGGTCGCGGGCCTGCAGACAGCCGGACGGATCGGAAGTGAAGCCTTCGTCAACGCGCGCACCTCGACCGGACGGCTCACGGGGAAGATCACCGGGCGCCTGCACCGTGCCAGCGAGCAACCGGAACCAGAGAACACTGCGGCGACGCTGCCGCACACGCCCGAGGAGAGCTGAGATGGCCTTCGCTGTCGTAGATTTCGAGACCACCGGCATCCTGCCGTCGTATCACCATCGGGTCGTTGAAGTCGGGGTCACCCACCTCGACGATGACGGCACGGTCACCGCCCGGTGGGAGACCCTCATCAACCCCGAACGGGACCTCGGTCCTCAGCACATTCACGGCATCCGCGCCGCCGACATCCTCGACGCGCCGACCTTCAGCGATATCGCCGCCGAGCTGGCCGAGCTGCTGCGTGGCCGCGTGTTCGCCGCGCACAACGCGGCATTCGATCTGCGATTCCTGCGTGCGGAGTTCGAAAGAGCCAGCTACCGGTTAGAAGGAGACGTGCCCAGCGTGTGCACGATGGCGCTGGGTTCGCACTTCGGCCTCGGCGCGTCGGCGTCGCTCGTACACGCCTGCACCACCTACCAAATCGCCCACCATCAGGCGCACTCCGCAGGCTCGGACTCGTATGCGGCTGCTCAGCTTCTGTCGACCTATCGGCGAGAGAGCTCCACTTGGGAGGGATGGGACGATTTCTGGGAGACACATGCCCACGCAGGTCGTGCCTACACCTACCCCACCGCGCGTTCGCGAGGGGTCGTCATCAAACCCCGCGCCGAAGCGCACGCCGCGCCGCCCAGCTTCCTCGAGAAGATCAGCACCAACGCCGTACGCGAAGCGATCGAAGGCGCGGATGCCGAATACCTCGCCCTGCTCGATCGCTGCCTGCTCGACGGGCACATCTCGGCGCACGAAGCAGCGCAGCTCGCCGATGTCGCGCGGGAGCTCGGCCTCGACCGCGCACACCTGACGCAACTGCACACCGACTACTACCGCGCGCTCGGTCGACGCGCCTGGGCCGATGGGATTCTCACCGCAACGGAGCGGGCAGACCTTGCCGCCGTCGCCGACCTCCTGGACATCCCGGATGACGTTCGAGCCGAGGTCACCGCACCCCAGAACCTTACGCCCGACCAGACCGAGTCGGCCGTATCGCGGGAAGAGTTCACGCTGGCCGCCGGGGCCGTCGTGGTGCTCACCGGTGAGATGTCACGTCCGCGCGCAGTGTGGGAAGCCGAACTCATCGAGCGGGGGCTCATCCCCCACCCCAGCGTGACGAAGAAGGCCAGCCTCGTCGTGGCCGCTGACCCCGACTCACTCTCGGGCAAAGCGAAGAAGGCTCGCGACTACGGGATTCCCATCGTCAACGAGAACGGCCTCCGCAAGCTCCTCGACGCCTCCCACCTCGAAGGGAACGACGCGTGATGGCCACCCTCTCTGAAGCCGCCTGGGAACAGGATGCGCTCGACTCGCTCGCTGAGCCGCTCGGCTGGGCTCCCCTTCCCGGTGAGAAGATCGCTCCCGGCACCGACCACCGCGACACGTGGGATGACCTCCTCATCCGTCCTCGACTGCTTGAGGCACTGCGGAGGCTCAACCCGGGCGTGCCGGCCGAGTATCTGCAGCAAGCCGCGGCTGAGGTGGCAGCGCCGAAGTCGCAAGACGCGATCACCGAAAACCACCGCATCCACCAGTACTTGGTGGCGGGCTATCCGATGAGCTATATCGACGCCGACGGGAACGAGCAGAACCCGCGGCTGAGACTTCTCGGCGCCGACCCCGCCGAGAACGACTGGCTTGCCGTCAACCAGGTGACGGTGCGGCAGGGAGATCTCCATCGCCGGTTCGACATTGTGCTGTACGTCAACGGGATGCCGTTGAGCATCATCGAGCTCAAGCGCGCGGGCTCATCCTCGACAGGCGCTGCTCCCGCTCATGCGCAGCTTCAGACGTATCTGCGTGAGTTCCCGATGGTGTTCCGGTTCTGTGTGCTCACGCTCGCCAGTGACGGGATCGAAGCGAAGTACGGCACGCCCTTCACCCCACTCAACCACTTCGCGCCGTGGAACGTCGACGACGACGGCGCTCCGCTCCCGCAGCCGCGCATCGAAGACGGCGTTTCCGTCGAGCCGATCGACGACGCGCTCAGCGGGTTGTTCAACCAGGAGCGGTTCCTGCAGCTCGTCCGCAACTTCACGGCGTTTGACGAGAACGCCGACGGACTCACGAAGCGCATCGCGAAGCCTCACCAGTACTTCGCGGTGACCAAAGCGGTGGGAAGCACCGTGCAGGCGGTGGAGACCAACGGGAAGGCCGGCGTGGTGTGGCACACGCAGGGTTCGGGCAAGTCCATGGAGATGGAGCTGTACACGAACCTCGTGACGCGGCATCCGAAGCTCAAGAACCCGACGGTGATCGTCGTCACTGACCGTACCGAGCTCGATGGGCAGCTGTTCCAGACCTTCGACCAGAGCCTGCTGCTCGCGGAGAAGCCCGTTCAGGTGCGTGAGCGAGCGCAGTTGCGCGACGAGCTCAGTAGCCGGGTCACCGGCGGCATCTACTTCACGACGCTGCAGAAGTTCGGGCTGACCGAGACCGAGAAGCGCTCCGGTACCGCGCACCCCCTCCTCACCGACCGCCGAAACGTCGTGGTCGTCGTCGATGAGGCGCACCGCAGTCACTACGACGACCTCGACGGCTATGCCCGACACCTCCGCGACGCGCTGCCGAACGCAACGCTCATCGCTTTCACGGGCACGCCGATCTCTTTCGCAGAACGCGACACGCGCGCGGTGTTCGGTGACTACATCGACATCTACGACCTGTCGCGCGCCGTAGAAGACGGCGCCACCGTGCCGGTGTATTTCGAACCTCGCCTCATCAAGGTGTCGTTCGCGGATGGTGCCAGCCAAGAAGATATCGACCGCGCCGCTGATGAGTACACGGTCGGTCTCGACGACACCGAGCGCGCCCGTCTCGAAGCGTCGGTCGCGGTGGTCAACGCCGTCTACGGCGCCCCCGAACGCGTCGAGACCCTCGCCGCTGACCTTGTTGCGCACTGGGAGGAGCGAAGGGAGCGGATGAAGCCGTTCCTGGAATCCCCCGGCAAGGCGCTCATCGTCGGCGGCACCCGGGAGATCTGCGCCCGCCTCTACACGGCGATCGTGGCGTTGCGTCCGGACTGGCACTCCGATGCGCTCGACACCGGCCGCATCAAGGTGGTCTACTCCGGGTCGGCCTCAGACCAGCCTCCCGTCAGCGAGCACGTGCGTCGCGACTCGGAGAACAAGGCGATCAAGGCGCGTCTGAAGGATGCCGACGACGAGCTCGAGCTCGTCATCGTGAAAGACATGATGCTCACCGGCTTCGACGCGCCGCCCCTACACACTCTGTACCTCGACAGGCCGCTGAAAGGCGCGCTGCTCATGCAGACGCTGGCGCGGGTCAACCGGACGTTCCGCGGCAAGCAAGACGGGCTGCTCGTCGCCTACGCACCGCTGGCCGACAACCTCGCCCACGCGCTGTCGGAGTACACCGCGTCTGACCAGGAGCATCGTCCCATCGGGCGGGACGTAGACGAGGCGGTGTCGATCGCCACCGAACTCGTCGCCCGCATCCGTGAGATGCTCGCTGACTGCGACTGGCGCTCCATCGCGAAGCAGGGCGGATCGCGCGCATGGCGCACAGCGGCGACCACCGCCACCAACTACCTGCGTGATCCCGCCCACCCGCTCAACGCAGAAGAGCTCGGGGCAGAGCGACTGTCGTCGCGATACCGCACCGCCACCGGGCGGCTCGCACGCGCGTGGGCACTCGCCTCGGGCCGTGAAGGTCTGGCGGAGCTCCACGACGAGATCGCGTTCTACGAAGAAGTCCGCATCTGGATGGCGAAGTTCGACGCGGCCGAACGTCAGTCGCGTGACGAACCGATTCCCGAAGAGATCACGCGCCTGCTCGGCAGCCTCGTCGCCGACGCGATCGCGCCGGGAGACGTGCTCGATATCTACGAGGCCGCCGGACTCCCCCGCCTGTCGCTCGACAACCTGGGGCCGGAGTTCGTCGCGAAGGCGCAAGCCGCGCCGAACGCGCACCTGGCGATTGAAGCCCTGCGAAAGTCGTTGACCGACGCCGGCACCGCCGCAACCCGCGGCAACCTCGTGCGTCAGCGCGCGTTCTCGGAGCGCATCGCGGAGATCATGAAGCGCTACACGAACCAGCAGCTCACATCGGCCGAGGTGATCGCCGAACTCGTGGAACTCGCCAAGGAGGTGGCCGCCGAAGCGTCACGAGGGTCGGCGTTCTCGCCACCGCTGTCCACCGATGAGCTCGCGTTCTACGATGCGGTCGCCACGAACGAGTCGGCCGTGGATGTCCACGGTGACGACGCGCTCGCCCAGATCGCTCGTGAACTGGTGACCGTGATGCGGCGAGACGTGCGCACCGACTGGACCGTGCGCGACGACGTACGGGCCAAGCTGCGCTCGTCGATCAAACGGCTGCTCGTCAAGTACAAGTACCCGCCCGACAAGCAGCCCGAGGCGATCAAGCTCGTCATGGATCAGATGGAGTCGATGGCTCCGCGGTACGCCGCCGACCGCGACGCGACGGCATCCTGACCCGCCCCCACGGAGAGACATCTGCCATGGTCCGCATGATTCCCCCCTACCCGCGTGAGGGTGCCAACGCGTCCGAGCGCCGGGTTTTCGACGCCATCGAGAGCAATCAGGGGCACGACGACTGGATCGCGATCCACTCCCTCGGCATTGGTCGACACACCTCAGCGCTGCACGGCGAAGCAGACTTCGTCGTGCTCGCCCCCGGGCGCGGCATCCTCGTCATCGAGGTGAAGTCGCCCGCCTACGTCGAGTACAAGAGCGGCGACTGGTATCTCGATCGGGTGCCCCAGCCCCACAAGGACCCGCTGAAGCAGCTCGACGGCGCTCGTCGCAGCATCCGCCACCACCTCCGCGAGCACGACCTGCTGAGCGGAACGGAGCCGATCGCGAGACTCGTCTGGTTCACGTCGATCGGCCGCCACCAATTCGAGAACAAGACCCCGGGCGACCTGCAGTTCTTCGAGTGGGAACTCGGGTGGAGCGACGACCTCAGCCGACCCGCGTGGCTCATCGAGAAGACACTGTCCGAGTACGACCGCTGGTACTCCTCTGTCGACGCTGTCGGCAACGACCCCACCGCGTTCACGGCAGACCGTGCGGGCCGCGTCGCGGACGCGCTCATCTCGGACTTCGTCGCCAGGCAGACTCCCGAAGAACGTGCTCACGAGCGGCAGACCACCGAGATCAAGGTGCTCAGTTCACAGCAGGTCGTGCTGGAGCTCGTCGATGACAACAATCATGTGTATTTCGACGGCCCTGCAGGAACCGGCAAGTCGTATCTCATCACTCAGTCAGCCCGCCGCTTCAATCGCGAGGGGCGCAAGACCCTCGTCGCCTGCTGGAACCTGCTCATGGCAGATGAGCTCCAGCGCTTCGTGGGCGACCTGCCGAACGTCGATGTCGCAGATCTGAACTCTGTGATGCTGCGGCTGGTCGGAATGCCGGCGAACCCGCCCGAGGCAACGCACGACTGGTATACGCAAGAGCTGCCCGAGCGCGCGATCGCCGCGCTGCGGGAGAAGCCGCACCTCGGCGGCTATGAAGCGATCTGCGTCGACGAGTTCCAGGACATCGCCGGGAACATCCTCCTCCTCGAACTGATCTTCGCGCTGGCAGGGACAGGCAAGCCCGCCGGGACCAAGCTCGTGCTTGCGGGAGATGCGCGGCAGCAGATCATGCGCCGAGCAAATGAACGAGTAGACCCGTTCACCATCGCGAAGAGCCTGATTCCCGACCTCGTTCATGTGCGAGTGCGACGCAACTGCCGAGCCGTGCCCGAGCTGACGTCGGGGGTCGAGGCGACGCTCGGCCAGCAGATCGGCTACACCCGCCACCGGGTCGCCCGGAGCACGCCCGGCGGGCTCACCACCGTGGATGTCATCGACGGCCAGGAGGCTGCAGCGCTGGCCTCCGCGCTGCGCACGCTGCTCGAGCACCACGCCCCCGAGGACATCGTCGTCCTCAGCCCGTTCGCGGCGAAGAGGTCACTGGCGGGGCGTCTGCTCGCGCGCCCGGAGAAGTCACAAGACGAGAGGTGGCTGCGCAAGCAGCTGCAAGCCGAAGGTCTGCCCGGACGCATTCGTTGGCGCTCCGCCTTCAAGTTCAAGGGGTTGGATGCCGATGCGGTCGTCGTCACCGATCTCGGCGCCGAAGCGCACGAGTTCGTGGCGACTCAGAATCTCGAGTGGCGCGACCTGCTGTATGTCGCCCTCACGCGAGCCAAGTACCGCTGCATTGTGCTGCGGCCCGCGCCCGCGGACACGGACACCTGATGCCATCTGTCATCGCATGGCTCGATGCGTCGAGCGAGGAACAGCGTCGCATGCGCGACGTGATTCGCCTGTTCGCGGAGCGTGAGAGCCGCGACGAACTGGGCCTCGGGCAGATCCGCGACGGCATCGCCGACGCACTGTTCCCGGGCACTTCGACGCTGCTCACGCGTGCCCGGTATCTCCTGTTCGTGCCGTGGGCGTACCAAATGGCATCCCGACGCTCGAACCCTGCCGCCGATGCTGACCGTTACGAGCGCGACATCATCCACGCGGTGCGAGGATCCGACGACGACGCTGGCCTCCTCGGGATGCAGGCAGGAGAGGGACTCAAAAACCTGCCCTCTGCCATCTATTGGACGGTGCTGAGGCACTACGGCATCCTCACCGACCCGACGTTGACACGCGAAGACGCCCTCCGGCTCCACGGTCTGCGTGCAGGCCCCGACGACATCGGCGACACACCCGGCGCCCGCTTCCACGCGTGGTCGCCGACCCTTCCCGCACCGCCGGACGGATTCCCGAAGTCCATCCCCAGCGGATTCGCCCTCCGTCCCGAAGAGGCCGCGTGGCTGCGCGACCGGATACTGGGCGCGGCCGCCGGAACGCTCTTCGCGCACCTCGTCATCGAGCGCCCAGAGCCCGAGAGCCCGGCCCCATGGGCCGACCCGGCCGCGGCAGGGGTCGACGGCGAGGCACGCACACTCCTCGCCGACGCGCGCGCCTTCTCCGCGCTCATGCACGGGTCTCAGCTGCTCTACAACCTGCTGCTCTCCGAAGAGTACGAGGCGGCCGGCTACGACCGGCACACCGGTCTCTCAGAGCGTTTTCGTGAACGGATCAACGACTGGGCAGAAGGGCTGTCGGCCGCAGTCGATCTGACGACGTGGAATCTCGACGCGCTCCTTGCCCGCGTCGAACTGACGAGGGGATCTCCGATCAACGCACACTCGCGGCGCTTCGTCGTCGCGTGGCGCGACCTTCTGCGTGAGATCGACCTGAGCACGATCGCCGACAGCACGACAGCGCGCGAGTTCATGACCCGACGAGAGCGCCAGCACAAGGGCGCGCAAGCCCGTCTGGGCAATACGGCACGGTTGGCGACGTGGGGTGGCAGCTCGGGTGCCGGAGCCCTGGTATACCGGTGGCCCCAGGTGCGTCGGATTCTGCTGGACATCCACGCCGGCCTCGACAGGCAGCCGGCGGTGCTCGATGCTTGAGCCTCAGTCGCGCGCCACGTTCACAGAGCTGCTCAAGCCGCCGACGGGTTTCGAGCTCGTCCATGCGGTGGGAACGACGTTCACGCTCGACCTCGCGAGCGCACTCGCGGTGCCGCTGTCGTTTGCCTCGCATGGTCTCGCGAACGAGGGCGACACCTTGGGGGTGCTCGATGCCATCCGTCGCGCGTCGGAGCACGTCGACGTTTTCGCGCAGGCGGGCGAGATCTCGATGGGCTCGCGTTCGGATCTCGTGGCCTTTCTGGAACCGATGGTCCACCCCGTGTCACTGCGGCTGGGCCTCTTCCACCCGAAGGTGTGGTTCCTCGAGTATCGGGCGGGAGACCGCGCTGCTTTCCGCTTCCTCTGCGCGAGCCGCAATCTCACGGCAGACCGCAGCTGGGACGTCGTCGTCAAACTCGACGGCGCACCGGCGCCAGAGACCGACGCGCCACAGACGCGAGAGATCAATCAGCCGCTGGTCGACCTGCTGCGCCGGCTGCCGGCCATCGCGGTGCACCCGGTGGAGCCCGCCCGCCGCGCACGGATCGACGCCCTCGCAGACCGCTGGGCCACGGTCGCGTGGGAGCGTCCAGAACCGATGCGAAGCGTGGCCTTTCACGTGTTCGGCGTCGGGCGTCACGAGGCACCCGATCTTCACGGCAAACGCGCACTGATCGTGTCGCCTTTCCTCTCGGACGATGGATTGAAGATGCTGCGCTCGCGGGTGCGCACGGACACCCACGTGCTCTCGCGAGCCGAAAGCCTGGAGCGGCTGCTGCCAAGCTCACTCGACCCGAATCTGACGAGCTACGTCCTCGATGAAGCCGCCATCTACTCCGACGAACAGGCCGATGATGGAGACCGGTCGTTCGTTCCCCCGGGTGAGCGGTTGGTCGGCCTGCACGCGAAGGCCGTCGTGGTCGACCGCCTCGACGGCGCGCACGTGCTGCTCGGGTCTGCGAACGCCACGGACGCCGGATGGCGGCGCAACGTCGAGGTGATGGTCGAATTCGTCGGCCCGGTCGGAAAGGTCGGGGTACAAGCGACGCTCGACGCACTGGGCGAAGTGAGATCCGAGTACCGGCCTCAAGGAGGGAACGAGCCAGACGACAAGGAAGTCGCCGCGCGCAAGCTGGAGTCCTTCGTGCGCGGCCTCGCGAGCTCCCGCTTCTCGATGCGCGTGCTGCCCGATTCCCCTAACGCGCTTCGCGTGTGGGCAGAGGAATCCGTGGCTGAGAAGATCGCGCAACACGCTGACACCTACTCCGTGCGCTGGCACCTCCTCACGCGCCCCGACCTGGGAAGCACCGTCGTGGGATCAGATGAGTCTGAGGGGATCGTCCTCCCGGGGATACCGCTGGCCGACATCACCCCCTTCATCGTGCTCGCGGCCCGCGACTCGCTCGGAAACGAACGCAAGACGGTCCTGCTCGCGCGGCTATACGACGACGTGGAAAATCGGCGCGATGCGGTCATCGCCAGACAGCTCACTGACCACGCCGCGTTCGTGCGCCTACTCACCCTCCTCTTGGAACTGTCGGGCGGAACGATCCCGACAACGACAGGCTCAGGCGGGGCCGGCTTCTTCGGCGCCGCCGACAGCGCGACGGGCACCGGACTCTTCGAGGCGCTCGTGCGGGCCGTGGGCGAGGGGCACCGCGGGCTGAGTGATGCTCGCCGCATCATCGATTACCTCCGAGAGCATGACGAGGGTTCCGTCCTGCCCGACGGCTTCGACGAGCTCTGGGCGCAGGTCTGGTCGGCGCACCTCGAACTCACGGGAGGGAAGCCATGAGCACCGTCGACGTCGAGGCCGTGATGGATGGTCTCAAGGGCTTTCAGCGCGATGCTGTCAACCATGTGATCGACCGCTTCTACGGCCCTGGCGCAGCCTCGACCTCCGGACGGTTCCTCGTCGCCGACGAGACCGGGCTCGGGAAGAGCATCGTGGCCCGAGGCGTCATCGCCCGGGCGATCGAGCATCTGGAGGACGTCGATCACGTCGACCGGATCGACATCGTCTACGTGTGCAGCAACGTCGACCTCGCGACCCAGAATCTTCGTCGACTCAATGTCACCGGCGACCGCCACATCGGCATGGCAACACGGCTCACACTCCTCGCCAAAGAGAGCCGACGACTCTCCGAGAAGACGGACGGCACCGGCAAGAAGGTCAATCTCGTGTCGTTCACGCCCGGAACATCCTTCAGTGAGGGCGGGTGGAGACAGGGGTCCGCGCCCGAAAGGGCGATGCTCACGGTGATCCTCGACAAGATCACCAACCGCACCGACTCCGACCGGCGGGTCACCCGTCTGCTCATGCACGGCACCGTGAAGTCGGCCAAGCGCTTCGATCAGTGGTACGTGAAGCCGCTGCTCCGGGAACTGGCCGGCGAGCCCGACCCGCGCATCGTCGCCGCCTTCACCCGGATGATCGAAGCCGATGGCTCCCTCGACCGGTTCATCGCCCTGCGCGACGAAGTTCGACGCAAGCGCTCCGTGCCCTCCGAGTTGTGGCATAGGAACCACGATCTCATCGCGGAGTTCCGACAATCGCTGGCCAAAGCGGGCGTCGACACGCTGGAGCCGGACCTCATCATCCTCGACGAGTTCCAGCGCTTCAGACACCTTCTCGATCCGCAGTCCGGAGACGCCGCCGAACTTGCACACGCGCTGTTCGAGCATCACGACGCGAAGGTGCTGCTCCTGTCAGCGACGCCCTACAAGCCCTTCACGAACAGCGAAGACAGCGACGATGACCACTACCGAGACTTCCTTGCGACGGTGCGTTTCCTCGCCGGCGGTGCGCCCGGCGCCGAGCGCGAAGTCGCGGACGCCCTCGCCTCGTATCGCCAGGCACTCGTCGTGGGGGGCGATGCTGAGGCTGCTGCGCGTGACGTCCGCGCCTCCCTGACCCCGCTGATGACCCGATCGGAGCGCCCCCCGATCGGCGAGCGCGACGATCTGGTGGCGGTCCGCCATCTGTCCACCGCGTCGCCGACGTCCGCCGACCTGATCGAGTGGGCGACCCTTCGTGACCTCGGCCGCGCCGTCGACACCCCCATCGACGTCGAGTACTGGAAGTCGATCCCCTACTTCGCCAGTTTCATGGACGGCTACAAGTCCGCGGAGCGCGTGAAGAGCGCGCTCGACGGCCCCGACGCTCCCCGCGTCAGCTCGTTGCTCGCCGCAACGCGATCCCTCGATGCCGCCGCCGTCGCCTCCTTCGAACCCATCGACCTCGGCAACGGTCACTTGCGTGCGCTCGCAGACGAGACGGTCGCACGGGGATGGTGGCGCTTGCTGTGGGTCCCGCCCACGATGCCCTACCTCGAGCCGGGCCCCGTATTCGCCCCGTTGTCCGACCAGTCCGTCACCAAGCAGGTGCTGTTCTCCGCCTGGACCGGAGTGCCGACTGCCATCGCCGCGCTCCTGAGCTACGAGACGGACCGCTTGGCCGCCGGTGACCGCTCCCTCCTCCGCGAGAACACCCCCGACGCCCGCAAGGCCGTCACCGCCCGGCTCCAGTACCGCCTGGCTGACGGCCGCCCTGCAGCGATGTCAGCACTCGCCCTTTTCTGGCCGCACCCCGCGCTCGCTGCCCTCGGCGATCCACTCGCGATGGCGCGGCGGACCGGCGGCGTCGTGCCCACCGACGTGCTCCTCGAACATGTGTCGTCCGAACTCGCTTCGGGTGTGGAGACCGATCAGGTTGCGGATGCGGTGTTCGCCTATCCCGGGATGCTCCCTCCGGAACTGGAGGGACGTTCCGCCGAGCAGCTCGCCTCTGGCGATACCGACGAAGGCCGCTCCACTGGACTGGTAGAGCACGTGCGCGCAGCGCTTGAGGGCGACGGCTCGGACCTCCGATCCCATCCGGATCTGCCCCGTGTTGCCGCCCACTCACCAGGGAACGTCGCCTGGCGCGCGCTGAAGAGCGTCGCCGGGCCCGAGGTCACGGAAGCCGGGCTCTGGTCCGCGGCGTTCCAGCTCGTGCGGGGCCTCCGAACCCTGTTCAACCGCACCGAATCCATCGCGTTGCTGGTAACCCTCTACGGCGACGACCAGCCCTACTGGCGGAGCGTTCTCGACTACTGCGCGGACGGCAACCTTCAAGCCGTGATGGATGAGTATCTCTACCAGTTGCTCAGCGAAGCCGGCGGCGGCGACCTCGATGACACCGGACTCATGACTCTCGCCCACCGCGCGGCGGAATCGATGGAACTGCGCCCGGCACGATATGTCGCACGCGACAACACGCCGGCGCGTGACGAGATCCCGATCTCCGCCCGCTTCGCGCTGCGGTACGGAGGCAAGTACGCCACGGACTCGGACGACGCATCGGGAGTGCGTCAAGGCGAGGTGAGAGCTGCCTTCAACAGCCCATTCGCGCCGTTCGTGCTTGCATCGACGAGCGTCGGGCAGGAGGGCATCGACTTCCATTGGTGGAGCCATTCCATCGTGCACTGGAACCTCCCGTCGAACCCCGTCGACTTCGAGCAGCGCGAGGGACGCGTTAACCGGTTCGCGGGCCACGCGGTGCGGAAGAACGTGGCAGAGGCACACTGGTCCGACGTCCTCGCCTCGGATGACGCCCGGGCATGGCGGGCCGCGTTCGACGCCGCGACCCGGGCCGACGGCGAGCTCGGCGATTTCTCACCGTGGTGGGTCTATCCGGGATCGGCGAGGATTCATCGCGTCCTGGCCCACTATCCGCTCAGCCGCGACATCGCGAAGTACGAACGGCTGCGAAACGCGCTGACACTCTACCGACTGACGCTCGGCCAGCCACGTCAGGAAGACATGGTGGACATGTTGGCAAAGCGCGGCCTCGACGGCAGCGCACTGCCGACGATCGACCTAACGCCGCCGCGTCGCGACCAGTGACTGGTCTCGTTAGTACACTGCCCTCCGCCGCGTGCCAGCGGTATCCGCGCTCGCCCTCACCTGGAAGCACCCACGCGAGAGACATGGGACATCGGCGAGCACGGGGCCGGTGTGCGCATTCAACCGCAGCGACCCCAGCGTCATCGCGGGCGAAAGCGCTGAGATGATCGGGGCTCCCAACCAGTACAAACGCCGACGGATCTGTCCCAAGGAGTATCAATGCCTCAGAGTGATTCGCCCTGAGTTTCGTTCCTATCGGGCGGCTTGGGAGACGGGTGTCCCCAAGGGTGTGTCGAGGCCAGCGTAGTAGTTGTTCTTCCCCGTGCTCCGTGCAGGTCTTCACCCACCACCGCGACGCTGCAGGCGTGCGCCAGGTTTGAGCGTGCAAGGCCACACACGGCCCGCTCAGGGCGGACAGATGGGACCGCGTCGACATGTGCTCGTGCTCGGTCAGCGTTCCCTGGCCGGACTGATACGCATACCCACCCGGCCTTGCCACATCGTTCGGAAAGTCAAGAAGCGTATGCGCCGAGCAGGTCAGTTACGAATCTGTTCACCTTCGACGGCATCTCGTGAAGGATTCCGCTCGACTCGCAGAGCGCGCCGTAGCCAAGGATCCCCGCCACCAGATGCTGGGACAGCACCGCCACGTCGGTTCCGGATGGAAGATTCCCATCCTCCAGCGCCTCCGAAAGCAGCTGCTCGAGAGACGATGTCCACGACGCGAGTGGATTGTTCTCCGGGTTCAGGTCCGGCCGCTCGGTGTGGAGGCGGAGGGCCGCTCGCGCGGAAGCGTCACCGGCGTAGCGGGCGGCCACAGTCTCGCAAGCGCGACGCAGTTGCCGGATACCGCCAGTCATTCCCGCCAGCGCGGCGACGAAGTCACCATCAGTCATCACCTGACGCGCGAGGTCTTCCTTGGTTCTCGCATAGTGCTGAATGTAGGAGCGCCCTTTACCAAGCCTTGACGCGATTCCGGCGAAGGTCGCTCCGTCGAACCCTCTCAGGGCGAACTCTGCGGCGGCTGCTTCGAGAAGCTGTGTGCGGGGGGTCACGCGACCACGTTAGTCGTGCGCCCGCATGCAAGCGAGGAGGGAGGGCATCTATCCCTCCCTCCTCGCTCACGTGTCAGCGCGCTAGTGCCGTATCGTCTAGTTCACGCTGCATCGCTGCCAGACGTCGCTGATGGAAGACGATGAGCACGACGCGTCGCCAGTACGGCTCAGCGAAAAGGCCGGGGTGGTCGGCCTGCAGTGCGGCCGAGACGAGCAGGGCGGTGAAAGCCGCCGTGACCGCGTACAACGGACCCATCCAGACCGCATGGCTGCCAACGACGACAGCGACCGCGACCACCGAGACCGTCGTCAGAGCGCCAGACAGAGTGCTGAAGACGCGATACCGCCCAGCCGGTGCCGCGAACGCCATCCCGGCCGCGACACCCAGGAGAGCGGTCAGCGCGTACACCACCAGCTCAGGAAGCTCGGTCATCTCATTCGCTCCTCTCAGTGCTGAGCGAAGTCAGCACTTCACACGCCAGATGCTACCGGGCGCCGGGACGACGTTGAAGAACAGGCACGTGCGCGGGCTATCGCCCTGCGCCAGATTCGCCTGCAACTGCACGTATGATCCCCACACGGAGCAGGCGACAGTGAAACCGGGGGCACTTCGCGCGAAGATGCCGCACATACCTACAGCTGCGGCGTAATCGCGGGACCGTGAGGTCTCAGTCCGGGTCAGCTTCATGCCCCACCCAGCACCGATCCACACCCAGCTCGGGTCGGCGACAATCGGGTACGCGGTGTCCGCCGTGGGCTCGACGAGCTGGACAAGCTTCCCACCTCGGACCTCGTAGGAGGTCGGGACGTCGTTTCCGTTCGCGTCGCGAGCCCAGGCAGCGGCGACCGGAACAAAGTTGCCGTCTGCCTTGTAGAACATCGCCTCGCCGCGGTCGCTGACCGTCGGCAAGTATCCGCTCAGGCTGTAGCTGAACTCATGAGGACTGTCGGCACCAGCGATGACGGTCTGCACCCGTGTGCTGCCGTCGGAGAGCGTCTGCACAGCGACCGCATCCCCGGACTCTGTCGCGTCGGGGTAGACGACAGTGCCATTCTCCGCGACCACACCCTTGCCCACTGGGAGCTCTTCCGGCAAACCGAGGGAGGCCCTGTTGCCTGCGTCGTCGGTGACGACGATGTCGCTTTCCGGGTTGAGCGGAACCCGCGTCGTGATTCCGTCCACATGAACGCGCGAGGCGGACGAGTTCACGACGCCTCGCGCCGCGAGTTCTGCACCGGGAGCGACCTCCTGGATCAGCGCGCTCACCTCTTCGACATCCGTTTGCCCGTCCGACGCGTAGACCGGCGCGGTGAAGCTAACGATCAATGCGGCAGCCAATGACATTGCCGCGACGGAGCCAAGGCTCCGACTTCGAATGTGAAGTGACATGTTCCTGCTTTCGTCGGAAGAAGTCGGACGGTTCCGACCCCTTCGGACACTACGGATCGGCTTACTGTACGTCTGTAGGACAAACGGTGGACATTCGTATGGATCGAAGCACCCCGGCCACGCGCACCGATTCGCTTCTGGTTCTGACAGCCCCGAGGCATCCACAGCACGGACGGAAGCAGGCGTCACACTTCACGCCGCACTCGAGCGTGGAGCCCTCGGCTCACCCATCTCGGGCTGGTATTCACCGTCGACGAGCCGACACGATCGGAACGATCGGACTGCCTCATTTGCGGACGCTGGAGCACGACGCAAGCCTTCCCTCTGGGCACCTCGAGGATGACGCAACCGTCGGATCCATCCTCGACGGCGACGGCCCGCGATCATGGAACGGGCCATTTCAGAGACACAGCACCGCACGACAATGGGCTTGTGACCATCCATCGCGCTTCGGACATACCTCAGTGATGGATGATTCTGACGAGGCCGTATGGAGCCGGGTGCGTGCCGGCGATTCCCGGACGTTCGGCGTGATTTGGGACCGCCACCACGCGCGCGTCTTCCGGCATCTGATGGCTGGAGGGTTCCCCCGCACAGACGCCGAGGATCTCGTTGCCGTGACGTTCCTCGAATTGTGGCGAAAGCGGCGGTCGGTTCGGTTCGTCGAGGGGTCACTTCTTCCCTGGCTCATCGTGACGGCACGCAATGTCGCACGCAACGCGGCCCGATCACAGCGGCGCTATGAGCGGTTCCTCGCTGCACTGCCGGCGCCGACTCCCATCCCAGATCACGCGGGCCGCCATGAGGTGGACGACCGAACGGCGGCCCCTGTGCGTCAGGATGGGGTGAGACACCAGCACTGCTGACCTTCGCACTGCACGGGGCGAGAACGGACCAATACTGAGATGACGATGACGGTTGCTGACGTCGGCACCGATGATGGGGCTATGGCTCCTCGTGCTGACC
>QFCS01001086.1_pt1 | contig 24559 bp, 18 predicted proteins | sample 3576561 | NCBI WGS metagenome assembly QFCS01 | reverse complement strand
GGAAATGTTCCGCAAGCTGCTGGACCAGGGCCAGGCCGGTGACAACGTGGGCCTGCTGCTGCGCGGCACGAAGAAGGAAGACATCGAACGCGGCCAGGTGCTGTGCAAGCCGGGCTCGATCAAGCCGCACTCGAAGTTCGAGGGCGAGCTGTACGTGCTGACGAAGGAAGAGGGTGGTCGTCACACGCCGTTCTTCAAGGGCTACCGTCCGCAGTTCTACTTCCGGACGACGGACGTGACGGGCTCGGTGGAGCTGCCGGAAGGCACGGAGATGGTGATGCCGGGCGACAACATCAAGGTGTCGGTTGAGCTGATCAACCCGATCGCGATGGAAGAGCAGGTTCGCTTCGCGATCCGCGAAGGCGGCCGCACCGTCGGCGCCGGCGTCGTCACCAAGATCCTCGCGTAAGAAAACAATAAGGCCGGGCCTTCGAAAGAGGGCCCGGCCCTTGTGTTTTTCGCAGGATTTTGATTTTTGCTGGACGGGCACGTAAACTCCGCGCCCCTTTTGAAGTGCTTAGGGTTCAGTTCGCCTGCAGGGGCGTAGCTCAATTGGTAGAGCGTCGGTCTCCAAAACCGAAGGCTGGGGGTTCGAGACCCTCCGCCCCTGCCATCTGAAACTTTGACAGCACAACAAGCCCGCAAGGGCAGTGAGACGGACGTTCGGACGTTCATGGAACCCCAGATCGAATCACCCAGTTCTTCGCGCTACGACAGCCTGCTGCTGCTGGCGTCTGTCGTCCTGCTCGTCGGCGGGATGTTCGCGTTCTATTGGTTCAACGGCACCCTCAACGCCGCCCTGCGCATGCTGATGCTGATCGCGGCGCTCGGCGCTGCGGTGGCGGTGGCCTATCAGACCCAGCTCGGTCGCGAGCTTTGGGGTTACGTCATCGGTGCGCGCTCCGAGCTGCGCAAGGTGGTCTGGCCGAGCCGTCAGGAAGCCTTGCAGTCCACGCTGATGATCGCGGTGGTCGTGCTGGTCATGTCGCTGCTGCTCTGGGGTCTCGATTCCTTTTTGCTGTTCGGCGTCAAATCGCTGACTGGCCGGGGCTGATCTATGAGCATGCGCTGGTACGTGGTTCACGCCTACTCGCAGTACGAGAACAGCGTCAAGAAGGCGATGGTCGAGCGGATCGCTCGCGCCGGCCTGCAGGACAAGTTCGGCGACATCCTGGTGCCGACCGAAGAGGTCGTCGAAATCAAGGACGGCGTCAAGCGCACTACCGAGCGCAAGTTCTTCCCGGGCTACGTGCTCGTGCAGATGGAGATGGCCGAGGAAACCTGGCATCTCGTCAAGAACACGCCGAAGGTGCTCGGCTTCATCGGCGGCACGCCGGACAAGCCGGCGCCGATCTCCGAGAAGGAGGCCAACCAGATTCTCAACCGCGTCGAAGAAGCGGTCGAGAAGCCCAAGCCCAAGACGCTCTACGAGCCGGGCGAATCGGTGCGCGTCACCGATGGTCCGTTCGCCGATTTCAACGGCGTGGTCGAAGAAGTCAATTACGAGAAGAACCGCCTGCGTGTGGCCGTTCTGATCTTCGGCCGGTCGACGCCGGTCGAGCTGGAATTCTCTCAGGTCGAAAAGGGCTGAGACGGGGCTGTGCGGACAGTCCAGTGGACTGTCCGCCCGGCTCAGCGACCAGCCACGGATGGCTGGGCTGGACGCCGCACCATGGATGGTTGTTGTTGAGCTGAAACTGTTTCAGGCGGAAATGGCAAAGCCATTTCCATGGAAGTCAACCGGGGAGCCGGCGGCGAGAGCCCAAGGCGCTACCACCCATCAGGAGCCATCATGGCCAAGAAAGTACAAGGCTACGTCAAGCTGCAGATTCCGGCCGGCAAGGCCAACCCCTCGCCGCCGATCGGTCCCGCCCTCGGTCAGCAGGGCGTGAACATCATGGGTTTCTGCAAAGAATTCAACGCTGCGACGCAGAAGCTCGAACCCGGCATGCCGATCCCGGTCGTGATCACGGTCTACAGCGACCGTTCGTTCACCTTCATCATGAAGACGCCGCCGGCGACCTATCTGATCAAGAAGGCCGTGGGCATCGAGTCCGGTTCGCCGACTCCGCACACCAAGAAGGTCGGCAAGATCAAGAAGGCCCAGCTCGAAGAGATCGCCAAGGTCAAGTGGCCGGATCTCAACGCTGCCGACATGACCGCTGCGATCAAGATCATCGCCGGCTCCGCCCGTTCCATGGGCGTCGAAGTGGAAGGGCTCTAAGACATGGCAATCAAGCTCACCAAGCGCGAAAAAGTTTTCGCCACCAAGGTTCAGGAAGGCAAGACCTACTCCCTCGATCAGGCGCTCGATCTGATCAAGGCCTGCTCGACCGCCAAGTTCAAGGAATCGGTCGATCTTTCGATCAACCTCGGCATCGATGCCAAGAAGTCCGACCAGAACGTGCGTGGTTCCACGGTTCTGCCGCACGGTAACGGCAAGTCGGTCCGCGTCGCCGTGTTCACCCAGGGTGCGAAGGCTGCAGAGGCCACCGCCGCGGGTGCCGACGCCGTCGGCATGGACGACCTCGCCGCCGCGATGAAGGGTGGCGATCTGAACTACCAGGTCGTCATCGCCAGCCCCGACGCGATGCGCGTCGTCGGTCAGCTCGGTCAGGTGCTCGGCCCGCGCGGCCTGATGCCGAACCCGAAGACCGGCACCGTGACGCCGAACGTCGCCGAAGCGGTCAAGAACGCCAAGGCCGGTATGGCCAAGTTCCGCACCGACAAGGCCGGCATCGTGCATTGCTCGGTCGGCAGCGCGAACTTCGACAAGGACAAACTGCAGGACAACCTGCTGGCCGTCGTCCGCGACATTCGCAAGCAGAAGCCGTCGTCGTCCAAGGGCGTGTACATCAAGAAGGTCACGCTCTCGACCACGATGGGCCCCGGTATCCGCGTCGACGTGTCGTCGCTGCCGGAATGAGATTCAAGGGGATGGCAGGCGTGAGCCTGCCGTCCCGCAACAAACTTTGAAGTGTGGCGAAAGCCGCATCGTCGAAGACCGTCAGTGCCGCAAGGATTAAAGCTCGCAAGAGCGCTCACGTAGACGGTGCACCGAAGCGAAAGCCGACGGCGCCGGAGCTGTACAGGTTGGGCAAAGTCCTTTTTGGGCTGCGCCCGTGTCGTCTCAACGTAGCACCAGGAGCAATGTACCGATGGCTCTCAGGCTGGAAGACAAGAAAGCCCTGGTTGCGGAAGTGAATGAAGTGGCGAGCCGCGCGCTCTCGGCTGTTGCAGCCGAGTACCGTGGTCTGACCGCCGTGAAGTTCGATGCCCTGCGCAGCAAGGCCCGTGAAAACGGCGTCTATCTGCATGTGGTGAAGAACACGCTGGCGTCGCGCGCCGTGAAGGGCACCGAATTCGAGTGCCTGGAACCCGCGCTGGTCGGTCCGCTCGTTCTCGGCTTCTCTCTCGAGGATCCGGGTTCGGTCGGCCGAGTCATCAAGGATTTCGCCAAGGACAACGACAAGCTCGTGGTCAAGGCCATCGCGGTCGGCGGCGCCCTGTACGGCGCCAAGGACATCGATCGCCTCGCCAACCTGCCGACCAAGGAGCAGGCCCTCGGCCAGCTCGCCGGTCTGCTGCTGGCACCGATCACGCAGTTCGTTCGTACCCTGTCGGAGCCTACTGCCAAGTTCGTGCGCACGGTTCAGGCCGTCGCCGACAAGCAGCAAGAAGCCGCCTGAGTTCGCTGAAGCAAACAACGCTTTCGCTTAAATCACACTTTTACGATTCACGGAGTTAAACATGTCGCTTAGCAATCAGGAAATCCTGGACGCGATCGCCGCCAAGTCCGTCATGGACATCGTCGAGCTGGTCAAGGCCATGGAAGAGAAGTTCGGCGTTTCCGCCGCCGCCCCGGTCGCCGTCGCCGCTGGCCCGGCTGCTGCCGCTGCAGCCCCGGTCGAAGAGAAGACCGAGTTCACCGTCGTTCTCGCTGCTTTCGGCGAGAAGAAGGTTGAAGTCATCAAGGTGGTTCGCGAGATCACCGGCCTGGGCCTCAAGGAAGCCAAGGACCTCGTCGAAGGCGCCCCGCAGACCGTCAAGGACGGTGTGCCGAAGGCCGACGCCGAAGCCATCAAGAAGAAGCTCGAAGCTGCCGGCGCCAAGGTCGACATCAAGTAGTGCGAGTTTCTCGCTGCGCCGCGTAGCAGCGCCGAGAAAATCGCGCCCTCTCAGAGCCCAGCACGGTTTCTTAACGCAGCTTCCAAATACGGCGAGGAATTCAAGGAACTTAGTTCGAATTGACGCATCAGTTTCACAAGTAGGTCGGCAAAAGGCTGGGAGCCAAAAGCTCCCGGCCTTTCGCCGCTTTTGAGAATTCAACGCAATGGACTGCGGCGTAGTACCCGCGTTGTCAGTCCATCGCATTGAATTTTCAGCACTGTTTTTTCCACGGCCCGCATGCCCGGCGGGCCTTGAGACGAGGTAACGATGGCTTACACGTTTACTGCCAAAAAGCGCATCCGCAAGGATTTTTCCAAGCTCACCGACACGCTTGAGATTCCGTTTTTGCTGGCGACGCAGATCGATTCATACCGCGAGTTCCTGCAGGCGGACACGCCACACGGCAAGCGCAAGGAAGTGGGCCTGCACGCCGCGTTCAAATCGGTGTTCCCGATGTCGAGCTACAACGGTGGCGCGACGCTGGAGTACGTGAAGTACCGTCTCGACGAGCCGGTGTTCGAAGAAGTCGAATGCCGCGTGCGCGGCCTCACCTTCGCCTCGCCGCTCAAGGTGACCGTGCGGCTGGTGATCTTCGATCGCGAGTCGAAGGAAAAGCGCATCAAGGACGTGCGTGAGCAGGAGGTCTATCTCGGCGAAGTGCCGCTGATGACCGACAACGGCACCTTCATCATCAATGGCACCGAGCGCGTCGTCGTCTCCCAGTTGCACCGCAGCCCGGGCGTGTTCTTCGATCACGACAAGGGCAAGACGCACAGTTCGGGCAAGCTGCTCTACAGCGCTCGCATCATTCCGTATCGCGGCTCATGGCTGGACTTCGAGTTCGACCCGAAGGACAACCTGTTCGTGCGTATCGACCGTCGCCGCAAGCTGCCGGCGACCATCCTCATGCGCGCGCTCGGGTACGACAATCAGCAGATGCTCGAGATCTTTCACGAGCTCAACAGCTTCCAGCTGCAGGATTCGGGCGCGCTGTGGGAACTCGTGCCGGAGCGCCTCAAGGGCGAGAAGGCGCAGTTCGACATCACCGACGGCAAGAAGGTGCTCGTCGAGGCCGGCAAGCCGATCACGGCACGCCACATCAAGATGATCCGCGAAGCCAAGATCGCGCATCTCGAAGTGCCGGACAGCTATCTCGCGGGCCGCATCCTGGCGCGCGACATCATCGACACCAAGACCGGCGAGCTGATCGCTCCGGCCAACACCGAAGTGACCGAGGCGCTGCTGCCGAAGCTGCGCGCCGCCGGCATCAAGACGCTGCCGACGCTGTACGTCAACGATCTCGACAAGGGGCCGTACGTCAGCACCACGCTCAACATCGATCCGACGCGCAGCAAGCTCGAAGCGCTGGTCGAAATCTATCGCATGATGCGTCCCGGCGAGCCGCCGACCAAGGAAGCCGCCGAGGCGCTGTTCGAAGGCCTGTTCTTCGCGCCCGAGAAGTACGACCTGTCGTCGGTCGGCCGCATGAAGTTCAACCGCCGTCTGCGCCGCGACGCCACCACCGGCTCCGGCATCCTCTACGACGGCAAGTACTTCGAGATCCTCAAGAGCGAAGCTGCCAAGGAACTCGTCGCCAAGTACGGGCCGGACTTCTCCGACATCGTCGATGTGATGAAGCAGATCATCGCAATCCGCAACGGCGAAGACGTGACCGACGATATCGATCACCTCGGCAACCGTCGTATTCGCGCGGTCGGTGAAATGACCGAGAACGTGTTCCGTACCGGCCTGGTGCGCGTCGAGCGTGCCGTGCGCGAGCGCCTGGCGTTGGCCGAAGCCGAGAACCTCACGCCTCAGGATCTGATCAACGCCAAGCCGGTCGGCGCCGCGATCAAGGAATTCTTCGGATCGTCCCAGCTGTCTCAGTTCATGGACCAGAACAATCCGCTGTCCGAGATCACGCACAAGCGTCGTGTCTCGGCCCTCGGACCGGGCGGCCTGACGCGCGAGCGCGCCGGCTTCGAAGTCCGCGACGTGCACCCGACGCACTACGGCCGCGTCTGCCCGATCGAAACGCCGGAAGGCCCGAACATCGGTCTGATCAACTCGCTGGCCTGCTACGCGCGCACCAATGACTACGGCTTCCTCGAGACGCCGTATCGCCGCGTCATCGACAACAAGGTCAGCGATGAGATCGACTACCTGTCGGCGATCGAAGAAGGCCGTTACGTGATCGCGCAGGCGAACTCGGATCTCGACGCCAAGGGCGGCTTCAAGGCGGAGCTGATCAGCTGCCGCTTCCAGAACGAATTCACGCTGATGACGCCCGACAAGGTCCAGTACATGGACGTGTCGCCGCGCCAGATCGTGTCGGTGGCCGCCGCGCTGATTCCGTTCCTCGAGCACGACGACGCCAACCGCGCGCTGATGGGCTCGAACATGCAGCGCCAGGCCGTGCCGACGCTGCGTAGCGAGAAGCCGCTGGTCGGCACCGGCGTCGAGCGCCGTGTGGCGATCGACTCGGGCAACGCCATCGTCGCCAAGCGCGGCGGCGTGGTCGACAAGTGCGATGCGGCGCGCGTGGTCATTCGCGTCAACGACGACGAGACCGTCGCCGGTGAAGCGGGCGTCGACATCTACAACTTCGTCAAGTACACGCGCAGCAACCAGAACACCTGCATCAATCAGCGTCCGCTGGTGAAGCCGGGTGACGTGGTCGCGCGTGGCGACGTGCTGGCCGACGGTCCGTCGACCGATCTCGGCGAGCTCGCGCTGGGCCAGAACATGCTCATCGCGTTCATGCCCTGGAACGGCTACAACTTCGAAGACTCCATCCTGATCTCGGAGCGCGTCGTCGAGGAAGATCGTTTCACCACGATCCACATCGAAGAGCTCACCTGCGTCGCTCGCGAAACCAAGCTCGGGCCGGAGGAAATCACCTCCGACATCCCGAACGTCAACGAGCAGGCCCTGCGTAAGCTCGACGAGAGCGGCATCGTTTACATCGGCGCCGAAGTGAAGGCCGGTGACATCCTGGTCGGCAAGGTCACGCCCAAGGGCGAGACCCAGCTGACGCCGGAAGAAAAGCTGCTGCGCGCGATCTTCGGCGAGAAGGCCAGCGACGTGAAGGACACCGGCCTGCGCGTTCCGGCCGGTATGGACGGCACCGTCATCGACGTGCGCGTGTTCACGCGTGAAGGCGTGAAGAAGGACAAGCGCGCGCTGTCGATCGAAGAAAGCGAGCTGATGGCGGTCCGCAAGGACTTGCACGACCAGCAGCGCATCTTCGAAGACGACATCTACGATCGTCTGAACCGCATTCTGACCGGCAAGGTCGCCGACGGCGGCCCGAACAAGCTCAAGAAGGGTTCGAAGATCGATGCCGAATACCTGAGCAGCGTCGAGCGCGACAAGTGGTTCGAAATCCGCCTGCAGGACGAGGACGCGCAGAGCCAGCTCGAAGCCGCCGCCAAGCAGCTCAAGGATCAGCGCGCCTACTTCGACGCTCGCTACGAGAACAAGAAGCGCAAGATCCAGGCGGGTGACGAGCTGTCTCCCGGCGTGCTCAAGATGGTCAAGGTGTATCTGGCCGTGAAGCGTCGCATCCAGCCGGGCGACAAGATGGCCGGCCGCCACGGTAACAAGGGCGTGATCTCTCAGATCGTGCCGGTGGAAGACATGCCGCACATGGCCGACGGTACGCCGGTCGACATCGTGCTGAACCCGCTGGGCGTGCCTTCGCGTATGAACATCGGTCAGCTGCTCGAAGTGCACTTGGGCTGGGCTGCCAAGGGCATCGGCAAGAAGATCAATCAGATGATCGAGCAGCAGAAGGCCGTGGGCGAGATGCGCAAGTTCCTCGACAAGGTCTACAACGCCGGTCGCACGACCAAGAAGGAAGACCTGTCGCAGTTCAGCGACGCCGAAATCGTCACGCTGGCGAAGAACCTGATCCACGGTCTGCCGGTGGCGACGCCGGTGTTCGACGGCGCGGCCGAAGAAGAGATCAAGGAGCTGCTCGAGCTCGCGGGCCTGCCGCGCACCGGCCAGGCCCAGCTGTACGACGGCCGCACGGGCGACGCGTTCTCGCGCGAGATCACCGTGGGCTACATGTACATGCTCAAGCTCAACCACCTCGTCGACGACAAGATGCACGCGCGTTCCACCGGTCCGTACTCGCTCGTCACGCAGCAGCCGCTGGGTGGGAAGGCGCAGTTCGGCGGCCAGCGCTTCGGTGAGATGGAAGTCTGGGCACTCGAAGCCTACGGCGCGGCGTACACGCTGCAGGAAATGCTGACCGTGAAGTCCGACGACACCAACGGCCGTACGCGCATGTACAAGGCGATCGTCGATGGCGATCACCGCATGCACGCGGGCATGCCGGAATCCTTCAACGTGCTCGTGAAGGAAATCCGTTCGATCGGTCTGAACATCGAGCTGGAACAGAATCAGTAGCGGTGGTTTGGCCTGCGGCGTTCGACGCCGCAGGCGCTTCGAATCCAAACCACATTTAGGAGTTAAAGATGAAAGAGCTTTTCAATCTGCTGAAGGCGCCGACCGAGGAATTCGAGGATTTCGACGCCATCAAGATCGGCCTCTCCTCGCCGGAAGTGATCCGTTCGTGGTCGTACGGCGAAGTGAAGAAGCCGGAGACCATCAACTACCGCACGTTCAAGCCCGAGCGTGACGGCCTGTTCTGCGCCAAGATCTTCGGACCGATCAAGGATTACGAGTGCTTGTGCGGCAAGTACAAGCGCCTCAAGCACCGCGGCGTGGTCTGCGAAAAGTGCGGCGTCGAAGTCACCGTCGCCAAGGTTCGCCGCGAGCGCATGGGTCACATCGACCTGGCTTCGCCGGTCGCCCACATCTGGTTCCTGAAGTCGCTGCCGAGCCGTATCGGCCTGCTGCTCGACATGCCGCTGCGCGCGATCGAGCGCGTGCTGTACTTCGAAGCGCACATCGTCGTCGACCCGGGCCTCACCCCGCTCGAAAAGGGCGTGCTGCTGACCGAAGAGGAATACCTCGATTCGATCGAGAAGTACGGCGATGAATTCGATGCCCGCATGGGCGCCGAGGCCGTGCACGATCTGCTCAAGGCGATCGACCTGCAGAAGGAAGCGGTGCGCCTGCGCGAAGAACTCGCCGGTACCAGCTCCGAAACCAAGATCAAGAAGCTCGGCAAGCGCCTCAAGCTGATCGAGTACTTCATCGCCTCGAACAACCGTCCCGAGTGGATGGTGCTGACGGTGCTGCCGGTGCTGCCGCCGGACCTGCGTCCGCTGGTGCCGCTCGACGGCGGCCGCTTCGCGACGTCGGATCTCAACGATCTGTACCGCCGCGTCATCAACCGCAACAACCGCCTGAAGCGTCTGCTCGAGCTGACCGCGCCGGACATCATCGTGCGCAACGAAAAGCGCATGCTGCAGGAATCGGTCGATGCGCTGATCGACAACGGCCGCCGCGGCCGCGCGATCACCGGCACCAACAAGCGCCCGCTCAAGTCGCTCGCCGACATGATCAAGGGCAAGCAGGGTCGCTTCCGCCAGAACCTGCTCGGCAAGCGCGTCGACTACTCCGGCCGTTCGGTCATCGTGGTCGGCCCGACGCTCAAGCTGCACCAGTGCGGCCTGCCGAAGAAGATGGCGCTCGAGCTGTTCAAGCCGTTCGTGTTCAGCCTGCTGCAGCGCAAGGGCCTGGCGACCACGATCAAGGCCGCCAAGAAGATGGTGGAGCGTGAAGAAGCCGCCGTTTGGGATTGCCTCGAAGAGTGCATCCGCGAACATCCGGTGCTGCTGAACCGCGCGCCGACGCTGCACCGTCTGGGCATCCAGGCCTTCGAGCCGATCCTCATCGAAGGCAAGGCGATCAACCTGCATCCGCTCGTCTGCACGGCGTTCAACGCCGACTTCGACGGTGACCAGATGGCCGTGCACGTTCCGCTGTCGCTCGAAGCGCAGCTCGAAGCGCGCGTGCTGATGATGGCGTCGAACAACATCCTGTCGCCGGCATCGGGCGACCCGATCATCGTGCCGTCGCAGGACGTCGTGCTCGGTCTGTACTGGATGACGCGTGAGCGCATCGGTGCGGACGGCGAAGGCATGAAGTTCACGGACGTGGGCGAAGTGCATCGCGCCTACGAGTCCAAGCAGCTGCACCTGCAGGCCAAGATCAGCGTGCGTCTGCCCGACGTCACCGAAGCCGGCGAGCGCATCTTCCACCGTGTCGAAACGACCACGGGCCGTGCGCTGCTGTCCGAGATCCTGCCGGCTACGATTCCGTTCTCCGTCATCAACAAGACGATGACGAAGAAGGAAGTGTCGCGCGTGATCAACTACGTGTATCGCAAGGCCGGCACCAAGGACACCGTGGTGTTCGCCGACCAGCTCATGTACACGGGCTTCCGCATGTCGACGCGCGCGGGCATCAGCTTCTGCCTCGACGACATCATCATCCCGGAGGAGAAGGCCAAGATCCTGGCCGCCGCCGAAGCCAAGGTGATGGAAGTCGAGCGCGAATACGCCGAAGGTCTGACCACGCAGCAGGAACGCAAGAACCGCGTGATCGACCATTGGTCGCGTGCGAACGACGATATCTCCAAGGCGATGATGGTGCGGATCGGCAAGGAGAAAGTCCTCGACAAGGACGGCAAGGACGTGATCAAGGACGGCAAGGCCGTCGAGCAGCCCTCGTTCAACTCCGTGTTCATGATGGCCGACTCGGGCGCTCGTGGTAGCCAGGCGCAGATTCGTCAGCTCGCCGGCATGCGCGGCCTGATGGCCAAGCCGGACGGCTCGATCATCGAGAACCCGATCACCGCGAACTTCCGCGAAGGTCTGAACGTTCTGCAGTACTTCATCTCGACCCACGGTGCTCGTAAGGGTCTGGCCGATACCGCGCTCAAGACCGCGAACTCGGGTTACCTCACGCGTCGTCTCGTCGACGTGGCGCAGGACGTGGTGGTTACCGCCGAGGATTGCGGCACCGACCAGGGTCTGCTGATGATGCCGATCGTGGAAGGTGGCGACGTGCTCGAGCCGCTGCGCGATCGCGTGCTCGGCCGCGTCACCCTGCGTGACGCCTACAAGCCCGGCGGCGAAGATGTGGTGGTTCCGGCCGGCACGCTGATCGACGAAAAGTGGGCCGAAACGCTCGAGCGCAACAGCGTCGACGAAATGTGGGTGCGTTCGCCGATCACCTGCGAACTGCCGTTCGGTATCTGCGCGAAGTGCTACGGCCGCGATCTGGCCCGTGGTCACCGTGTGAACATCGGCGAAGCGGTCGGCGTCATTGCCGCGCAGTCGATCGGCGAGCCCGGCACGCAGCTGACCATGCGTACCTTCCACGTCGGTGGTGCGGCCAACCGTGGCGCATCCAACGATGGCGTCGATGCGCGTGCGGCCGGTACGGCGCGCGTGCACAACCTCAAGACCGTGCGCAACAAGGACGGCAACCTCGTCGCCGTGTCGCGTTCGGGTGAAATCGGCGTGGTCGCGGCCGACGGCCGTGAGCGCGAGCGCTACAAGATCCCGTACGGCGCCGTGATCATCGCCAATGACGGTGACGAGGTGAAGGCCGGTCAGCGCCTGGCCAAGTGGGATCCGCACACCCACCCGATCGTCACCGAACTCGCCGGCTTCGTGAAGTTCCAGGACTTCGAGGAAGGCGTCACGGTTCAGCGCGAATCCGATCCGATCACGGGCGTCTCGAACCTCGTGGTCACCGAAGCGCGCTCGCGTGGCTCCGCCGGTAAGGACCTGCGTCCGCTGCTGATGCTCGTCGATGCCAAGGGCAAGCAGCTGAACTTCCCGGGCACCGACATTCCGGCCAGCTACACGCTGCCGCCGAAGGCCGTCATCAGCTCGGAAGATGGTAGCGAAGTGAAGGTCGGCGACGTCGTCGCCCGTATCCCGCAGGAAACCTCGAAGACCCGCGACATCACCGGCGGTCTGCCGCGCGTCGCCGATCTGTTCGAAGCGCGCAAGCCCAAGGAACCGGCGGTTCTCGCCGAGGCGTCCGGCACCATCAAGTTCGGTGCCGGCACCAAGGGCAAGCAGCGCATCAAGATCGTCCAGGCCAATGGCGACGAAGTCGAGCTGCTGGTGCCGAAGTGGGTCGAAATCCGCGTGTTCGAAGGTGAACACGTGGAGAAGGGCGAAATCATGTCCGACGGCGAGCCGAGCCCGCACGACATCCTGCGCCTGCAGGGTGTGACTGCGCTGGCGAATTATCTCGTCAAGGAAATCCAGGACGTGTATCGCCTGCAGGGCGTGCGCATCAACGACAAGCACATCGAAGTCATCATCCGTCAGATGCTGCGCAAGGTGGAGATCGCCGAAACCGGCGACAGCCGCTTCCTGCAGGGCGAACAGGCGGAAATCTTCCACGTGCTCGCCGAGAACAAGCGCCTCAAGGCCAACAACGAGCGCGGCGCGCAGTTCTATCGCCAGCTGCTCGGCATCACCAAGGCGAGCTTGTCGACCGAAAGCTTCATCTCGGCCGCCTCGTTCCAGGAAACCACCCGCGTCCTCACCGAAGCCTCGGTGCGCGGCTCACGCGACGAACTCCGCGGTCTGAAGGAGAACGTCATCGTCGGCCGTCTGATCCCGGCTGGTACGGGCCTGGCGCATCACGAGCAGCGTCGCCGCAACCGCGGCGGCAGCTTCCTCGAAGACCTGCAGAAGGTTAGCGCCTCGTCGACGCCGATCAGCGATGTGTTCGAGGCGGTGGGTAGTGAGCGTCGCGTCGTGGGCGGGCTGGATTCGGACGAAGAAGAGAGCTCTTCCGACGAGTGATCTGGGCGCTTGCCTGAAACATCGGGGCCGTTATCGCTAACGCGCGACGGCCCTTTTTTTTGCTCGAGCATTGGACGCAATGATTCACGCGCAAGCCACTGATCAACCTTTCATTGAGGATCTCTGGGGGGTTCTGCTTACGAGGTGGAAGCTATTGCTGGTGGGCGCCTTGCTGGGCTCGGCCGCGGGCTTGTGTTTGGCGGCGGTCGGGCAGCCAAAATTCCAGGCGCAGATCACCATTGTTCCTGCGATGCGCGAAGGCGGCTCGCCCGGCGGCCTGTTCGGGGGCGGTTTGGGGGGGCTCGCGGCGCTCGCTGGCGTCTCTCCGGAGAGCGGCTTGCGGGCAGAATCATTGGCGACGCTGCGATCCCGGATGTTGAGTAGTGAATTCATCCGGCAGGAGCAGCTGACGCCGCTGCTTTTCGCCGACAAGTGGGATCAGGAAAAGAAGGCGTGGAAGGAGAACGTTCCCGCGCCCACGGAGTGGGAGGCGACGGAGTTCTTCCGCAAGAAGATCTTAAAGATCGAGGACGATCGCAAATCTCCAGCTATCACGCTGACGGTTGTCTGGACCAGCCCGCAGGACGCGGCAAGCTGGGCCAACAAACTGGTGGCACTGGCGAACGAGGAACTCAGGCTTAGGGCCAAGCGCAGAGCAGAGCAGAACGCGGCCTTTTTGCAGGATCAGCTCAGTAAAACCAGCGTCATCGAAATTCGTCAGTCGATTTATACCTTGCTCGAAAACGAGATTAAGACGCTGATGCTCACCGGCAATGGCGACGAGTATGCGTTCAAAGTGGTCGATCCCGCAGTGGCGCCGCAACGGAAAGTCGGGGCTGGCGCGGCAATCTACGCAGTGCTGGGTTTCGCCATCGGATTCGCGTTGTGCGCCTTCGCTGCGGTGTTGCTCGGCGGCCGGCGCCCCCCAGCATCCATGTCCGGTTGATGCGCATCCTTTACCTCGCGCCGCTGGTTCCCAGCCGCTCAGGCTCCGGCGGGCGACGTGCGATTTACAACCACATCGCGGAACTCAGCGCTGAGGCTGACGCGGACGTAGAACTGTTGTGCGTCGACATGGAGGAAGTGGCAGCGGCAGTCGAATTGCCGGAATCCATGAGAGTGACCGTGCTGCCGCGGGCTTTCGCCCGGTTCAGGAGCCAGGCTCTGGTACGACGTTTTCTGGGCGCCTTTTGCCAGTTGCTGTGTGATCGCCTGCCAAGAGCCGTGGCAGTGACGGCTTCGCCGGCGGCGTTAGCGGCATTCGCCGATGCGCTGGAGCGACGCCCCCCCGACTGCATTGTGGTCGATCACTTCTTCGCCTTTGGGATGGTCCCGTCGACCTTGCCCAGGCACCCGCCGCTGATCTACGTGGCGCACAATCACGAGGCCGAAATTTGGCGCGACAAGTACCGCTCCGAAGCCCGGTGGGCAGGACGCCTGCTTGCCGCGATTGAATGGATCAAGACTCGCAACGCGGAGCGCCGGCTGATCGATCAGGCGGCCGCGATCGTGACGCTGACTCGCCAGGACCGCGAGAAGCTCGGTCGCCTGAACGCGACGAAACCGATTTTGGTTTGGCCTGAGCTTTCCGCGCGCAAGCTGCTGCGGTGGCGCCAGAATGCGTCCAAGACCCTGCTGTTCGTCGGAAGCGCAGCCTATTTCCCTAATCAGGACGCTATTCAGTGGCTGCTGCGTGTCCTGATGCCGCGGCTCTGGCAGCTCGATCGAGCGATTCGCCTGAGCATCGTGGGCACAGCGCAGCGCGACGTCCCTGAGATCGGCGCATCCCCGAACGTCGATTTCCACGGCTTCGTTGATGACGATGCGCTACAACAGGCTTATATCGGATCGGCTTTGTTCATCTGTCCTGTCGTACTCGGCAGCGGAGTCAAGATAAAGGTCGTCGAGGCTCTGTCGTATGGAATGCCCGTTGCACTCTCAGAGCCTTCTCGGGCCGGAGTTGAGTTCGCTACGGCTGCGGTAGGTTTCGACCGAGAACATCCGGATGTCATTGCGCAGGTGATTGCCTCGCTGCTATCCGATCCGCCGCGGCTTCAGCGAATGTCCGATGAGATCGTTCGCTCGTATGACGAGGCGCTGGCGGCAAGATCGCCGATGGCGAAGATGCTGAGCGAGCTGCTACTTAGCGCTCCGACAAAGTGATGCGATGACGCTTCCAGTTCTCACCGGTTGGAAAAGTGCGTGGTCGCTTCGCTACTGGGATTTTCTGACCCGCTCAGCTTCTAAAGCCCGTCAACTGGATCAGCTGACGGTGGTGGCGAGCGCAGTGTTCTTTCTGATGATCTGCGTGTTGCGCAACGGTGAGCTTGCCGCCAGCGGATACAGCATCACTGCAGCGGCGGTGTTGTTGACTTGGTCGGTGCGAGGTAATTACCTGCACCCCTGCTTTCTCTTCGCGACGCCTTGGACGTTGATCCTGTTCGTCTCGACACTGCGTATCAGCGAATACTCTCGGCCCATCGGCGCGGAAACTCAGTTGCTGGTTTCGGGCGTGATCTGGCTTGCGGTTCTGGTCGCATCGGCGGCAAATTTGCGCCCCATCGCGAGTCTGTCCGCGACCTCGACGGTCTATTACTCCAGGCGCAACTTCTACGTGATTCTCGGGTTGCTGCTGACCCTCACTGCCGCCAACGTGGCGCTGGCCGGCTACATCCCGCTGCTGCGAGGGATTGGGGGCGGCGGCACGGACTACATGGACTTCGGCGTGCCGGGAATTTATGGCTTCTACAACGCCTTTGCGAATGTCTTCGCCGTCACCAGCTTCGTTCTGTACGTCGTTTCGGGGCAACGCACGTATCTGTATGGCCTACTCATGGTATTGGCCATCTTCGTGGTTTTCGTAACCCGCCAGAATCTAATCTCGGCACTGATTGAGTGCATGGCAGTCTGGAGCCTGCTTCGCGGGCGCGTCAGCACGTTCAGGCTGGCGTTGCTTGGCTGCGTAGCACTGGTGGCTTTCGACTTAATCGGCACGCTCAGGGCCGTGGATATCCGGGAGCTCGCGCGGATTTCGCCAGATTACGACTTTGTTCCAACCGCCCTGATTTGGTTGTATGCCTACGCGTATTTCAACATCCTCAATCTCGACAATGTCACGGGCGATCATCTTCTGCCGTTGCATGATGGTTCGATGTTCTGGGGCTTGTTGCCTTCAATTTTTCGCCCCGAGGGCGGTTATGAGGTTCAGCTCGAAGTGTCCAACTTCAACGTTGCCTCATACCTGAGCTCGGTGTACACCGATGTCGGGGTGGAGGGCTCGTTCGTTGTCACCGCCATCTTTTTGATCTTGGCGGTGTCGAGCTTCCGCAGGGCTCAATCTTCCCGTTCACCGTTGTATGTCGTTACCGCAGCGGTGCTGCAGTTTTGCTGCCTGTTCTCGTTCTTCGTGAATTTCTTCTTCTATCTGCCCATCATTTTCCAGATTCCCATCGCGGCTATGTTCCGCAAAATCTGGCTGACGTCGTATCCCGGAGCGCCGCAGGAGCCCGGGATTTCATCTCAATGAATAGCCCCCGCTTTGTTGCGGCAGTACCGCACCAGCACCACCGCTAAGGCGCGCAGCATCCAAAGTCGGGCTTTAAGCCTAGATCGCAGGCTCGCAGTCGAGCCTCGGCTAGTGGGGGAGGCGTTGTAATCATGCCGGCGAAACAGCAGCGTCTTTTCGGGGCGCACTTCGATGGTGAACAGCAGCTCGGCAATGAGCGCAATAAACCAGTCGTGCCATTGGATGCGCGCTGGGAACGGTAGGGCGAGCGCAAGCACTTCGCGACGGAATGCAAGGCAGCAGCCCACGTAGCGGGTCTTGATAAGCGTCCGAAAGAAGCCTCTGTGGAAACCGAGCATCGAGTAGATATCCGGCCCAAGCGGATGGGCGCTCGCGTCCACTACGATGGCATTCATCATCAGCAGGGAGACGTTCTTCAGCCGGGCCCGGACGAGATCGAGCCTTCCGGGAAGCCATACGTCATCCTGATCGCACAGCACGATGAAGTCCCCAGCTGCGGCCAAAAGCACACGTTCGAAGTTGGCGACGACGCCACCCGCACGACCGGTTGCCACCAAGCGCAGCCGATTGCCGTAAGTGGCCAGGATAGCCAGGGTCGCATCGGTTGATCCATCGTCGGAAACCAAGAGCTCGTCGTCTGCACCCAGCTGCGGAAGAATGCTATCGATTTGCTCGTGCAGATACATCGCCCCGTTGTAGGTGGCCAAGCACACCGAGATCATCGGACGTGGCTCAACGGGAGGATCGTTCCGCATTGCGCCAGTAATACGGCGCCATGCTCAAATGCGCCTTGATGGACGGGGATATCGAGCGTTCGAGCCTTCCCAGGCGATACCCGGCGTACTTCATGAACGTGCGAATCCAGGCTGAGGGAATCGAACAGGGCGCGTGTTTGATGAGATAAGCGAGTTCTGATCGTACGAACCTCAAGCCTTCTCCTTCTGCGGCGCCAAAGGTATCGAGAAGCCAACGATTTCTTGCATGAAAGACGCCGATATCAAAGTAGCGCCTAAACTCATCGAATGGGCTGTAGCCGTGGGAGTGAACGGCCTTTGCATCCGGAACGTAAGCAAGCGTCCAACCCTTCATCAACATCTGAGCCGCAGTGATCTGGTCCTCTGCGAAGAAGGCATCCTCAGGAAAACTGCCGACCGACTCCAAGGCGCTGCTGCGGTACGCTGCGAATGAATTCGAGCAGAATGTTGTCTTGACCCCATACAGACCCCGGTCATCAAACGTGCGGGTGTGTGGCGGGTGGGGCGGATAGTTGGCCAAGCGTGCGTGTCGCTCAATCGCCCCGGCCTGCTCCCTTGGGAGTTGCCGACCATAGGCCAAGCCTACAGAGTCATCGCGGAAGGCCTCCAGCAGGCGATCGAACGCGCCGGCACATGGAATCGCATCTTGCGTAATAAAGACTAGGAACTGTGACTGCTTGCAATGACGCGCAGCGGCTCGCCGTGTACCTCCATGGTTGAACTCGCTCTGTGGTATGAGCAGCACTTCTGCGCCAAACTCGCGAAATGCCTGGACGGTGCCGTCACGAGAGCTTGAATCAATGACGAGGATGTTCTCGTGAGGCACCCCCTGACTCGCGAGTGCTGGAAGTAAGGCGGCAAGATGCGGTTGTGCTTGATAGGTGGGGATGATGATTCGATACGAATGCATGGGGGCCCATCATGATTGGCGAATAGCAGCGCCATAGAGCGACGAACAGCATCCTCGTGGATTCGAGAATATCATCCGTGGCGATGCCGGCGTCTTCTGCCAAGCCTGGATCAAAGGCTTGCTGAGGGCGAGGAAGCGCGTTGAACAGCTAAGTCAAGAAACCCTCAGCGGCGTATGCGTGGCATGAAATTCGATGTTGTAGAGATCTTTTGCGCGGCGGTGCCAAATTTTTATGTGCTGGACTTGAGTGACTATAAACGTAAATGAAGAAGCTATCGAGGCGCGATGTAGTCAGCATGATCGAGTTCGTTCGTGAGTTACCACGAGTGATCGCCAGCCCCGTTTTGTCCCGCTTGCCCGGGGGGCGGATATCGGCCATTGCGCCGATCGAGCCCGTCACGCTAACCAACCCATCGATCGTAGTTCAGGGCGGCGAAATTGTTGCGGCTGTCCGTGAAGTGAAATATCGATTGTCTCGCTTCGTTGGCATGGTGCAGTCAGCTGAACCGTTGAGAGTCTCGACGTGGCTTTACCGATACCGGGACATCGCATCAAGTCCGAGTTCGGTGCTCCCACTTCAGCTTGATCCAGCGAGCGAACTCGCTGATCTGATTCTTGAAGATCCGCGGATTTTCGTCTGGAACGGGGGCTTGTGGTGCTTGTGGACGTCGGTATCGCTGGACGACGACCGGTGTTACCTAAACAAGATGGTGCTTGGCCGATTGGATGGGAATGTCATCTCGTGCTTGCGAATAATAGAATCCCCGCATGAGCGTCGGCGGGAAAAAAACTGGATCCCGTTTGTCCGCAACGGGCAGCTTCATTTTATTTACGAATTGGCGTCTCTCGAAATCTATCGCTTGAACGATAAAGGGCTCGAGATTGTGAGTCGAGAGGACGGCCGAATTTCGGCGCTCGAGGGGTGCTCCGGGTCTTCTCAGCTCATTCCTTGGGGCGAAGACTGGATCTGCGTCGCGCACCGCGCGTTGCTCAGGCCGCGAGGCTGGTATCTTTTTCCATTGGCATACTATCGACATCGGTTCATTGTGCTTTCGCCGGACTTTCGGCTCAAGGCAATGTCTGCTTTCTTCTTTTTTGAAAAGCGCAATATTGAGTTTTGCGCTGGGATGGTGAGTGAAGGCGAGCATGTTCTGCTTTCATTCGGGGTGGGCGATCGAACGGCTCGGGTGTTGAGGCTACATAAAGAGCAGGTCATGTCGCTTCTTGATCGCCAATGAGCGCCGCGCTGCTTCGGTGGCGGCCACGGTGGCTTGATGCCGCCGAGTCGTCGGTGCTGCTGTCTCGCGCCGTCAATGTCATGCTCGGCCCTGTTATTACGCTGGCAATCGGCATTTTTTTTTCGCCCGAACTGCAAGGGTATTACTACTTTTTCGCTTCGATCGTGGCTGCGGCGAATTTTTTCGAGGCAGGTGTGTCGACTGCCATCATTCAGTTTGCCGCACACGAAGCGGGGAAGCTAAAACTGGACTTCCATGGGCACATCAGTGGCCCTGAGCAAGCGCAGCAGCGGCTAGCCGCAACGTTTCGTTTCGCGGTGAAGTGGTTTTGGTCGGCCGCCGCAATCGCGACTTTTTGCATCGGTGGGCTGGGCTGGACATTTCTGGCCGGCCGCGACGACCAAGTTGACTGGATGCTCCCTTTCATTGTCCTGGTCTTGTCGCTGGGGCTCAATTTCGCGATCCAACCCTTTTTTGTTTTTTTGGAAGGGGCGGGGAAAGTCGCCTACGTTTATCGTGGTCGAACGGCGAGTGCGCTAGTGGCAACGACAGCTAGGCTCGGGATGGTGATGGCGGGCGCGGATCTCATTGCGATATCGCTCTCATCGATCATTGCTGTGATCGTCGGCTTGCTCTTCTTGCTTCCCGCGAAAAAGCTTTTTTCTTCGATTCTGAAAATAAACAGCCAGGGGGCTCTCGACTGGAAAAGCGAGGTCTGGCCATTTCAAAGCAAGATCGCGCTCAGTTGGATGGCGGGATATTTCACGGTCGCGATGTTCACTCCTGTGCTTATGGCAGTTGCCGGCCCTGTCCAGGCGGGGCAAATCGGCATGACTGTCGCCCTTCTCAATGGGTGCACGGCTTTGGCCGCTAGTTTTATTCAGGCGCATGCCCCTGCGTTGGGGGGCTATGCCGGTGCCGGTCAATGGAAGGAACTAAACCGACTGTTTTTTGTTAAGGCCAAGCGGAGTATCGGCGGTGGGGCGACCCTGATTTCGGCGGTGACTCTTTTTTTTGTGGTGTTGCAGCTGTTCCGCGTGCCGATAGCTGATCGAGTTGTGGGGGCTGGGGCTTTTGTGCTGCTTGCGCTGGGCTTCTTTGCATATCACTGCGAGGGGGTGCTTGCCTTCTATGTCAGAGCTCAGAAGCGCGAGCCTTACTTCATGCTGGAAATTCTCGGTGCAATTGTGATTTTTCCTTGCACGTTTTTTCTTGGGAGGGCCTGGGGCGCTTGGGGGGTTTCAATGGGCTTCGCGGCGGCCCATCTTCTGTTGCTGCTCCCTATGGCGCTCTGGATTTTGAAGCAAAACCAGAAGGGCTCCTTCTTTTCGGCGCCTTGCTGATCTCGGCTGCATGGGTTCTTTTGGCGGGAGTGCTTGTGGCGTGTTGACACTGCTCATAGTCCCTCTTACCATGCGCGCCCTTTCCCGATAGACCGCCCCTTGTGCGGCCTGTCATCTCTTTGTCAAGCCGGGAAGTATCCAGCGTGCCCACAATCAATCAGCTCGTGCGGAATTGCCGTAGCCCGAAGACCTACAAGAGCAAGGCTCCGGCGCTCGAAGCCTCGCCCCAGAAGCGCGGCGTCTGCACCCGCGTCTACACGACCACCCCGAAGAAGCCGAACTCCGCTCTTCGTAAGGTCTGCCGCGTTCGCCTGACCAATGGCTTCGAAGTCACCAGCTACATCGGCGGTGAGGGCCATAACCTGCAGGAGCACAGCGTCGTCATGATTCGTGGCGGCCGTGTCAAGGATCTTCCCGGTGTTCGTTATCACACGGTTCGTGGTGCGCTCGACGCTTCCGGCGTCGACAAGCGCCGTCAGGGCCGTTCCAAGTACGGTGCGAAGCGTCCCAAGCCGGGCGCCGCCGCTGCCGCCACCAAGAAGAAGTAAGCCCTGAAGTCGAAGGTCTAGAGACTCGCCATGTCCCGTCGTCGCAAGCCCGAAATCCGCGTCATCCTCCCCGATCCCAAGTACAAGAACCTGGTCGTGACCAAGTTCATGAACATGGTCATGGAAGATGGCAAGAAGTCCGTCGCCGAAAAGATCGTCTACGGCGCGCTCGATCAGATCGCCACGAAGAAGAAGTCCAACGAGCCGGCGGTCATCCTGCAGCAGGCTTTCGACAACGTCGCCCCGTCGGTCGAGGTGAAGTCCCGTCGCGTCGGTGGTGCCACCTATCAGGTGCCGGTCGAAGTGCGTTCGACCCGCCGCACCACGCTGGCCATGCGCTGGGTGATCGATGCCGCTTCCAAGCGCGGCGAAAAGTCGATGGCGGACCGCCTCGCGGGCGAGCTGCTGGATGCTTCCGAGCACCGCGGTGCCGCCGTCAAGAAGCGCGAAGATACCCACAAAATGGCCGAGGCCAACAAGGCTTTCGCGCACTTCCGCTGGTAAGCAGTCCGCTTCACGCGCTTGTAGCCGCCGGCTGGTAAAAGCCGGCGGCGTCCCCATATAGGGGGTCCCGTTCCGCTTTCGGAACTCCCAACGAGTTTGAGTCATGGCACGCACTACGCCCATCGAGCGCTACCGCAACATCGGTATTTCCGCTCACATCGACGCCGGCAAGACCACCACCACCGAGCGCGTCCTGTTCTACACGGGCGTGAACCACAAGATCGGTGAAGTGCACGACGGTGCCGCCACCATGGACTGGATGGAGCAGGAACAGGAGCGTGGCATCACGATCACCTCCGCTGCGACCACGACGTTCTGGAAGGGCATGGCCAACCAGTTCGATCAGCATCGCATCAACATCATCGATACCCCCGGCCACGTCGACTTCACGATCGAAGTCGAGCGTTCCATGCGCGTGCTCGATGGCGCTTGCATGCTGTACTGCGCTGTCGGCGGTGTGCAGCCGCAGTCGGAAACGGTCTGGCGCCAGGCCACCAAGTACAAGGTTCCGCGTCTCGCGTTCGTCAACAAGATGGACCGCACGGGCGCCGACTTCTTCAAGGTCGTCAAGCAGATGAAGGAGAAGCTCCGGGCCAACCCGGTGCCGATCCAGATTCCGATCGGCGCCGAAGACAACTTCAAGGGCGTGGTCGACCTCGTCAAGATGAAGGCCATTCTGTGGAATGACGCCGACAAGGGCGTGACCTTCACCTACGGCGACATCCCGGCCGATCTGGTCGAGACCGCCAAGAAGTGGCGCGAGAACCTTGTCGAAGCGGCTGCCGAAGCCAGCGAAGACCTGATGAACAAGTACCTCGAGAACGGCGACCTCGACGAGGCCGATCTCAAGGCGGCGATTCGTCAGCGCACGCTCGCGCTCGAAATCTTCCCGATGCTCTGCGGCTCGGCGTTCAAGAACAAGGGCGTGCAGGCCATGCTCGACGCCGTCGTCGAGTACCTGCCGGCCCCGACCGACGTGCCTTCCACCGAAGCGCACGACGTCGACGACTACGAAAAGATCATCGAGCGCAAGGCCAGCGACGAAGAGCCGTTCTCGGCGCTCGCGTTCAAGATCATGACCGACAAGTACGTCGGCGCGCTGACCTTCATCCGCGTCTATTCGGGCGTGCTCAAGCAGGGCGACTCGGTCTACAACTCGCGTAACGGCAAGAACGAGCGCATCGGCCGTCTCGTGCAGATGCACGCGAACGAGCAGAAGGCGGTCGACGAAGTCCGCGCTGGCGACATCGCCGCCGCGGTCGGTCTGAAGGACGTCTATACCGGTACGACCCTGGCTGCGCAGAACGCGCCGGTCGTGCTCGAGCGCATGATCTTCCCGGAGCCGGTGATCAGCCAGGCCGTGGAGCCGAAGACCAAGGCCGACCAGGAAAAGATGGGCATCGCGCTGTCGCGCCTGGCCCAGGAAGATCCGTCATTCCGCGTCTTCACCGACGAGGAAACCGGCCAGACCATCATGTCCGGCATGGGCGAGTTGCACCTCGAAATCCTCGTCGATCGCATGAAGCGCGAGTACAGCGTCGAAGCGAACGTCGGTGCGCCTCAGGTTGCGTATCGCGAAACGATCCGCAAGGGCGTCGAGCAGGAAGGCAAGTACGCCAAGCAGTCGGGCGGTAAGGGCCAGTTCGGCCACGTCTGGCTCAAGATCGAGCCGAACGAGGAAGGCAAAGGCTTCGAGTTCGTCAACGCCATCGTCGGCGGTTCGATTCCGAAGGAATTCATCCCGGCCGTCGACAAGGGCCTGCGCGACGCGATCAAGACCGGTGTGATGGCGGGCTATCCCGTCGTCGACGTCAAGATCACGCTGTTCGACGGTTCGTACCACGAAGTCGACTCGTCGGAAATCGCGTTCCGCGTCGCCGCATCGATGGCGTTCAAGGAAGGCTGCGCCAAGGCCAGCCCGGTGATCCTCGAGCCGATCATGGCGGTCGAAGTCGAAACGCCTGAAGACTACACCGGTGACGTCATGGGCGATCTCAACCGTCGTCGCGGCGTGATTCTCGGCATGGAAGACAACTTCGGTGCCAAGGTCGTGTCGGCCGAAGTCCCGCTCGCCGAAATGTTCGGTTACTCCACGACGCTGCGCTCGATGAGCCAGGGCCGTGCGACGTACACGATGGAATTCAAGAAGTATCAGGAAGCGCCGCGCAACGTCGCCGAAGCGCTCGCGAAGAAGAAGTAATCGCTTCTTTCCTCGCTTTTATCAACGCATACGCATTAGCTAACAAAGAGGTCCGCTGTCATGGGTAAGGAAAAATTCGAACGCGCGAAGCCGCACGTGAACGTGGGGACGATTGGTCACGTTGACCACGGCAAGACGACGACGACGGCGGCGCTGACGAAGATTTCGTCGGACAAGTACGGCAAGACGAAGTACGTCGCGTACGACGAGGTTGCGAAGGCGTCGGAATCGCAGGGACGTCGTGACAGCACGAAGATTCTGACGATTGCGACGTCGCACGTGGAATACGAAACCGACACGCGCCACTACGCGCACGTCGACTGCCCGGGCCACGCGGACTACGTGAAGAACATGATCACGGGTGCGGCGCAGATGGACGGCGCGATCCTGGTGGTGTCGGCGGTGGACGGCCCGATGCCGCAGACGCGCGAGCACGTGCTGCTGGCCAAGCAGGTGAATGTGCCGAAGGTCGTGGTGTGGCTGAACAAGTGCGATCTCGTGGAAGATCCGGAGTTGCTGGAACTGGTCGAAATGGAAGTTCGCGACCTGTTGAGCAAGTACGGCTTCCCTGGCGACGACACCCCGATCATCCGCGGCAGCGCCACGAAGGCG
>QFCS01002069.1_pt1 | contig 24566 bp, 21 predicted proteins | sample 3576561 | NCBI WGS metagenome assembly QFCS01 | reverse complement strand
GCGGTTGGGCTCTGGCGCTTGCCCACGCCAAATCGGGAGATCCGGCGATGATCGCCGGCTATTGCGGAGCCTCGGAAACACTGGACGACGCCATTGCGCGTTTCGCCCTGACATATGCTCGGCAGACCGACCAGGACCATGCTGCCCTCGACCGCGCGCGACGCGCGGGCCGCATCGTTGCTGCGGCGCCGGGCGCATAGCAAAGATTCCGTCCAAGCCCGATGGGAAGCGCCAAGCATCCGCCGGCTCGGCCGCATCTGTCGAGACGGAAGATCGTACTTGCAGCTGTTGTTCGATGCAGTGTTCCATCGAGTTTGTCGGCGTTTGCGGCATCGTTCCGATCGCCAAGGTCGCAGCTGGCTGGCGTGAGACGCAGCAAGGACGTCATCGAGGGTCGCCTTGCAGCAGAGATGTTTTTCCGATTGAGAGATGAATTTGCGGCCACTTCTTGTGGATTTGCGAGATAGACGACAGAATGAAAGATAATTGTTTGAAATGAGTGGTGGCTTGGGGGCGAGATCTGTCGCGAAATGCCGGCTACCCTGTTGGTCTAAAAATGATTTTACTTTGAATCGTTGGACATTTTCAGGTAGACGGAATCATATTTTTGTAATTTTTTTCTGACAATCGTTTGGAATGAGGAATGTTCACAAGCTGGAAGTTGGGAACTGCCGCGCTCCTCCTGATATCGGGCATCTTCTCGGCGCAAGCTCCTGACAGGTTGACCATGGAGGGGGAGTGGTTCGTTGAATGCCCCTTCGATCGCGTCACCAGCCATCGTGATTGTGAGGTCGCCGTCGAGGTGAAGAGTTTCGATCCACCTCGTCACCTTGCCTTCATCTACCGCGTCAGCAGCGGCACGTTCATGGCAGTCGGGTTGCCGACGCCGACCCGCATCGTTGCCCGCGTCGACAACGGCGAAGCTGTCGAACTTGCCATGTGCACAGGTCAAGCCTGTCTACTGCGCGGGCGCTTTGCGGCGAGGCTCCGCGATCGTATGCACAAGGGCTCGATCCTGCGACTGGAGTTCCACGGATCCGATCGCATTGCCGGCGCGTTCGAGGTGAGTCTTTCCGGCTTCAGCAAAATGCACGCCGAGGCGCTCGATCGGCTGGTCCGCTGAGCGACGGCGATCTACCGTGGCACTGCGTGGTGAGTCTACAAGAAGGTGCCATCGGGATCGCCTATGAGCAGGACACGACCAACCGCCTCGTAGTGGGCCTCGCGGGCCTGAATCTGCTGTGACAGCGTGTGCAGATCACGGAAGCGACGTTCGAAAGGCGTTCCGACGAAGATCGCTGAAGTGCCAGCCGCCTTGTATGCCCAATTAGCGGTCTTTTCGGCCTGGCGTATCGCCTCCGTGCAGGCAAGCCGCACGCGGGCGCGGTCAGTCGATCCGATCGGTTCGACATCGTCGGCCCGATGGAAGACATCCTTGAGAATGTCCATCAGATAGGCACGTGCCGCGCCCAGGCCAGCCTCGCGGCGGGCGACCTCGGACTGTACCATCGGACTATCGGCCAGCCGACCCAGGTTGCGCGGCGCCTTCTCGCAGGCAAGCTCGACGAAGGCATCGAACATGGCGCGGGCAAGTCCCAGCGCGACCGCTGCCACGCCGCAGGCGTAGAGGCCCGGTGCGGTGAATGCGTAGAGCGCGCCGCGGTCCCGGCGCAGGTGGGGATCCTCGCGCGTTCCGGAGAAGGCTTCAGGCACGAAGACGTCGGTGCAGGCATAGCCCTCCGACGCCGTACCTCGCAACCCGATGGTGTTCCAGTCGAGGATCGGCGTCGTCCGCTCCTTGGGCATCAGCAGCGTCCGAACGGTCGGCCGCCCAAGACGGTTGAGGCGCAGCGCACCGTCCGGCTCAACGACCTGGCTGTGTACGCCGATCCAGTTGGCCTGACGGTAGCCCGAGGAGAAATGCCATTGTCCTGTAATTCGGTAGCCGCCCGGCACAGCGATCGCCTTGTGATGATTTGGCGGTCCCCAGGAGATCAGTCCGCGCGGATCGTTGTAGATGGCGCGTGCCGATTCGAGCGGGATGAACGGAGCGATCAAGGCCGAGCTGTTGGCGACGAAGGTGTTCCAGCCGACGGCGCCGTCGTGCCGAGACAGTTCCTCGATGGCAGCGACATAGATCCAAGGCTGGACCTGTTCGCCACCGGCCGAGCGCGGCAGCAGCAGGCGGAACAGCCTCGATTCGTGCAGCGCGTCCAACAGCGGTTTGGGAAAATCCTGCGTCGTCTCGATCTCATCGGCGGCGGCCGCAATGGTCGGGCCCAGCGCACGAGCGCGTTCAACGGGAGCGAGCGTGCAGGGCGGCAGGGCGACGTCGTTCATATGCAGCCTCGTCAACGCGGTAAGGCGGATTTGGCGCGTCTGTCCACGGCGTTGTCAATGAGCCGGCCGTGATCTCGATCGCAGCCACCTGCACGCGTCAGAGGTTGCACGAGACGAGCGGAGTTAGGGGCAACCTCCGTCGGGGTGAGGCTGTTGATGGGGAGAACCTCAATTTCAGAGGATACAATGACCATGACCAAGACATTCGTCGTTGCTCTCGTGTGCGCGGCTTCAGCGATCGCACAGGCTCAGGCCCAGAGCCAGACGGGCGGGACCGCGGGCGGCTCGGTCGGCGGATCTGCGGGCACTTCGGGAGGCGTGACGGGCTCGCATGGCACGACCGGCGGCGGTACCTCCGGCGGCATCAGCGGCGGCGGCTCCGTCGTGACCCCGCCCGGCCCTGCCAGTGGCGGCGTGTCCGGTAGTGCTGCCGGCGGCGTGACGACGCCGCGGCCCGCTCAACCATCGATTGACATCAACCAGGCACAGCAGCCGGGCGTCGGCGTGAACAGCGGCGCGAGCGGCGGTGGCAGCATCCAGCCGCCGAGCCGGTGAGCCTTGGCAACGCGGAGAGGGCTAGTCAGCAGTATGCGGACCAGCCCTCTGTTTGTCGGTGGCTTCGGCTAGGCAGCGGGCCAGGCGTCATTCAGCGGCCTGGAGGGCCGCCGTGGGAGTCCGCCAGCGCTCGAGCAAGTCAGCCTGCTTGCGGCGCGCTTTTTCGATGGCGGCATCCTTGACGTGACCATAGCCCTTGATGTCAGCCGCTACTGACGCCAGGCGCACTGCCAGGTCATGATTCGCCGCGGTGAGGCCACGGAGCAGTTCGTCGACCAGACTTTCGTATTCGCCGATCAGCGCCTTCTCGGTCTTGCGCTCCTCGGTACGGCCGAACGGGTCGAAAGCCGTGCCGCGGAGAAACTTCAGGCGCGCGAGGAGCCGGAGGACCGGCATCATCCAGCCGCCGAATTCCTGTTTGAGCAGTCGGCCGGTACGCGGGTCGCGGCTGGCGAACAGTGGCGGCGCGAGATGGAACTTCAGCCTGTAGTCGCCTTCGAACTGACGGGCGATCCGGGCCATGAAGTCTGCCCCCGTGTAGAGTCGCGCGACCTCGTACTCGTCCTTGTAGGACAGCAGCTTGGCGTAGTTGCGTGCCACGGCGTCGGCCAGTCCCGACTGGCCCGTTTGCGCCTCCACGGTGCGGACTCTCTCGACCAGCGCCGTGTAACGGGCCGCGAGGGCGACATTCTGGTAATCTGTCAGGTGCGCGACCCGGGCTGCAACGATCTCGTCCAGCGTCTTTGCCGCCCGCGCGAACGGCACGACATTGTCCGTCGGCTTTGCAAGGCCTTCGACAGTCGCCAGATCGTGCGCAGCGCGCCGGCCCCATCGGAATGCGGCCAAGTTCATCGCCACGGCCGCGCCGTTGAGCTCGATGGCGCGTTCGATCGTCTCGTGGCCGATCGGGATCAGACCCTTTTGCCAAGCGTAGCCCAACACGAACATGTTGGTCGCGATCGAATCGCCCAGCAACGCCGTGGCGATCGCGGTCGCCTCGATGAAGTCGCAGGCATCGGCGCCGGCGGTCGCTTCGACCGAGAGTCTGAGCGTGTTGCCGGGAAAGGCGAGTTCAGGCCGGCGTGTGAATTCGCCGGTGATGGTCTCGTGCGTATTGATCACGGCGCGCGAGCGGCCGGGTTCGAGTCTGGCCAACGCATCGGCGCTGGCACTCACCACCAGATCGCAACCCAGCAGCACGTCTGCGCCGCCGGCCCCCAGGCGCACCGCGTGCAGGGCTTCGGGCGAGGCTCCGATCCGGACATGGCTGATGACGGCGCCGCCTTTCTGCGCCATGCCGAGCTGGTCGAGGACGGTGGCACCCTTGCCCTCCATGTGCGCGGCCATGCCCAGGATGGCGCCGATCGTGACCACACCCGTGCCGCCGATGCCGGTGATCAGTACGCCGTACGGCCGCTCGGCGACCGACGGCAGGGCAGGGGCAGGCGGCAAGACCGCTTGATCGCCGTTCATGCCTGTCTTGTTAGCGGATTTCGTACCGCTCGCCTTGCCGCGACGCAGGCCCCCGCCATGGATGGTGACGAAGCTGGGGCAGAAGCCGTTGAGGCAGGAGAAATCCTTGTTGCAGGACGATTGGTCGATCGCCCGCTTGGTACCGAACTCGGTTTCCACCGGCACGACGCTGAGGCAGTTGGATTGCACCGAGCAGTCGCCGCAGCCTTCGCAGACGGCTTGGTTGATAAACACGCGCCGCGCCGGATCGGGAAAGGTCCCGCGCTTGCGACGCCGCCGCTTTTCGGCGGCGCAGGTCTGGTCGTAGATCAGCACCGACACGCCCTGGTACTCGCGCAACTCCCGCTGCACCTCGTCGAGGTCGCCACGATGGTGGAAGCTCACGCCGGGCGCCCACTCGGTCCCCGGCGGATACTTGTGGGGATCGTCGCTGACCAAGGCGATACGGCGCACGCCTTCGGCATGCACCTGCTGGCTGATCGTCCAGGGTCGCACGTTGCCGTCATGGGGTTGGCCGCCGGTCATGGCGACGGCATCATTGTAGAGGATCTTGTAGGTGATATGGGTGCCGGTCGCGACGGCATGGCGGATCGCGAGATAGCCGGAATGGAAATAAGTACCGTCGCCCAGGTTCTGGAAGACGTGCGGCATGTCGCTGAAGTGGCTGGCGCCGACCCACGTCGCGCCCTCGGCGCCCATGTGCGTGAAGGTCTTGGTGTTGCGCTCCATGTTGATGGCGAGCGTGTGACAGCCGATGCCGGCCATCGCCATCGAGCCTTCTGGCACCTTGGTCGATGAGTTGTGCGGGCAGCCGGAGCAGAAATAGGGGACGCGTGCGAGACCGGTCTCGTTCCGCACCTGCCGGCCGACGCGCTGTTGCAGCGCTTCGTAGCGCTGGCGCGTCTGGGGGGCGAGGGAATCCAGGCCCAGGCGTGCGACCAGGGCGACCGCGATCTCGTAGGGCGTCAGCTCACCATCGGTCTTGAGCAGCTTCTGGCCGCGTTCGTCGGTCTTGCCGACCACCACGGGGCGGCGGTCGGCCGGTGCGTTGAAGAGCGCGTCCTTGAGCTGCTGCTCTATGACGGGCCGCTTTTCCTCGACGACGAGAATTTCACGCTTGCCCTGGGCGAAGGCGGTGACGCCCTCGGTCTCCAGCGGCCAGACCATGGCCACCTTGTAGATTGCGAGATCCAGCCGTTCGGCTTCGGCGTCGTCGATGCCGAGGTCGTCCAGCGCCTGACGGACGTCAAGATACGACTTGCCGACGGTGACGATGCCGAAGCGCGCATCGGGGCGGCCCAGCATCAGGCGGTCGAGCTTATTGGCGCGCCAGTAGGCGAGCGCGGCCGGATGCTTCACCGTGAAGACGCGGCGCTCCTGCCCCAGCCAGTCGTCCGGCCAGCGGATATGCAGGCCATCAGGCGGCAGGACGAAGTCGGTCGGCGTACGGATCTCGATGCGGTGCGGATCGACGTGGACCGAGGCCGAGGAATCGACGGTCTCGCTCATCACCTTGAAGGCGACCCAGAGGCCCGAATAGCGTGATAGGGCGAAGCCGTGCAGGCCGAGGTCGAGATACTCCTGCACGCTGGCGGCATGGATCACGGGCATGCCGGCGGCGATCAGCGCCGGTTCGCTCTGGTGGGCGGTGGTCGATGATTTCGCCGTATGGTCGTCGCCGGCCAGCGCCACGACGCCGCCGTGCTTCGACGTGCCGGCATAGTTGGCGTGCTTGAAGACGTCACCCGAACGGTCAACGCCGGGCCCCTTGCCATACCAGATGCCGAACACGCCATCGTAGCGTGCACCAGGATAGAGGTGGACCTGCTGCGTGCCCCAGATCGCAGTCGCCGCCAAGTCCTCGTTGACGCCCGGCTGGAACTCGATGTGGCTATTCTTGATAAAGCGCTTGGCCTGCCACAGCGCCTGGTCGAAGCCACCGAGGGGCGAGCCGCGATAGCCCGAGATGTAGCCAGCGGTATTGAGACCTGCCGCGAGATCACGCTGCCGCTGCATCATCGGCAGGCGGACGAGGGCCTGCGTGCCAGTGAGGTATACGCGGCCGCTTTCGAGGATGTACTTGTCGTCCAGGGTCACCGCGAGGGCCATGGCAACCTCCCTGATGTTCTCATGCTCGGCCCACAAGAGCCGAAGAGCTGTGATCTTCCTGACCGTACCGGCAGTTTCTCCTGGCATGCAATCGGGAAGGGGCGGGTTGCGAAAAAAGACGCTTTGGAACGTCCGGCAACCGGTCACGGGCGGGGCGTTTCAAGGTTTCGTCTGTCGATGAAACGTTGTAAGCCACGCTCGCCTCGACAATCCGCAACGCGTCCTCCGTAGTAGCCAGACCATCGTCATGTCCATCCTCGTCACCGGCGCCGCGGGATTCATCGGCAGTCACGTCACCCGCACGCTGCTGGCGCGTGGCGAGACAGTGCTGGGTCTCGACAATTTCAGCCCGTACTACGACCCGGTCCTGAAGTTCGCGCGGCTGAAGCCGCTACGCGAATCGCCTGGCTTCACCTTCATCGAGGCAGATGTTGCCGATCGTGATCGGCTCCTCGCACTGGCGGGCGCACATCCGGATATCGACCGCATCGTGCATCTCGCGGCGCAGCCTGGCGTGCGCCATTCCCTGCTCGATCCCTACATCTACGTGCAGACCAACATCATGGGTCATCTCGTGATGCTGGAGCTGGCGCGGCACCTCGAGGGCATCAAGCACTTCGTCTACGCCTCGTCGTCCTCGGTCTACGGCGGCAATCGCAAGCAGCCATTCTCGACCGCGGACCGCGTCGACAAGCCGGTGTCGCTCTATGCCGCGACCAAGCGCTCCGATGAGCTGATGTCGGAGTCGTATACCCACGTCCACGGTCTGAAAGCGACGGGGCTGCGCTATTTCACGGTCTACGGTCCGTGGGGGCGCCCGGACATGTCGCCCTACATCTTCGCACGGGCGATACATGAAGGGCGACCGATCCAGCTGTTCCACGACGGTGCCATCAGGCGCGACTACAGTTACATCGACGATATCGTATCGGGCACCCTGGCCGTCCTCGACAATCCCCCAGCGGCGCCGGCCCATCGGGTCTACAATCTCGGCGCCGCGCGCAGCGAGGCGATCACGCATGTTGTCACCCTGTTCGAGAAGGCGCTGGGCCGCGCCGCCACGATCGAGCTGAAGCCTGGCGATCCGTTCGACATGGTGGAGACTGCAGCGGACATCTCCGACACCACGCGCGACTTCGGCTGGACTCCCAAGGTGCCCGTGGAGGTGGGTATCCCCAGGTTCGTCGAGTGGTTCAAGGAGTACAATCGCCTCTAGGCAGCATCAGGCTCATGTCGAGGGCAGGCTTCGCAGGGCGTCCGGGATGAGGTAGGCTCGATGACGATGCCGCTCCTAGAGATCAGAAACCTGCGCCGCGCCTTTTACGGTCTCGACGTGCTGCGCGGCGTCGATCTCGAGGTCGCGGCGGGTGGCATCACCGGACTGATCGGACCAAACGGGGCAGGCAAGACGACCCTGTTCAACGTGGTGTCCGGCCTGGTGCCGCCGGATGCGGGCTCCATCCGCTTCGATGGGCAGGAGATCGCCGGCCGGTCGCCGGATGCCATCAGCCGGCGCGGTCTGGTCCGCACGTTCCAAGTGGCGCGAGGTTTTCCCCGCCTTTCGGTGTTCCAGCACCTCATGCTCTACGGTCGCGACCAGCCCGGCGAAAGCCTCTGGCGGGCGATCGTCGGTAGCCGTGCAGCCCGTGATCGCGAAGCGGAGCTGGCCGAGAAGGCCTGGGCGACGGCGCGTTTCCTGAGACTCGACCGGCTGATCGACAACCCGGCGACGGCACTGTCGGGCGGCCAGAAGAAGCTCCTGGAGATCGGCCGTGCACTGATGGCGGAGCCGCGGCTGGTACTGCTCGACGAGCCCACCGCCGGGGTCAACCCGACGCTGCAGAACGAGATCGGCGAACGGCTCCTGGAATTGCCGCGACGCGGCATCACCGTATTGTTGATCGAGCACGACATGGGATTCATTGCCCGGCTGTGTGATCCCGTGATCGTCATGGCCGAGGGCCGGCTTCTTACTCAGGGCGCCTTCGACGAGGTGCGCAGCGACCATCGCGTGCGCGAGGCCTATCTCGGGCGCCGCGCCGCATGAGGTGGGGCGCGTGAGCCTTCTCGGAATCACCGGTCTGCGCGGCGGCTATGCGGCTGCTGACGAGATCGTGAAAGGGGCCGACCTGCGCGTCGAGCCTGGCGAGATCGTCGCCCTGATCGGACCCAACGGCGCCGGCAAGTCGACCCTCCTCAAGCTGATCGCGGGCCTGCTGCGACCGAGCGCCGGGCAGGTCCTCTTCAAGGGACATGACATCGCCGGCATGGGCGCGCCACAGATCAGCCGGCGGGGACTCTCCTTCGTACCGCAGGAACGCAATGTGTTCGGCACCATGAGCGTGGCGGAGAACCTGGAGATGGGCGGCTTTATCGACGGCGCGCACGCCCGCCAGCGCATGGCGGAGCTGTATGAGCGCTTTCCCATGCTGGCTGACAAGCGCCGGGCGGCGGCACGAACCCTGAGCGGCGGCCAGCGGCAGATCCTCGCCATGGCGGTCGCGCTGATGAACGCCCCCGACCTGCTGCTGCTCGACGAGCCGACGGCCGGCCTGAGCCCGCGAGCCGCCGAGGAACTGTTCGGCACCATTCTTGCCCTGAACCAGACCGGTGTTGCGATCCTGATGGTCGAGCAGAACGCGCTGGAAGCGCTGTCGGTGTCGGCGCGCGCCTATGTACTGGTGCAGGGCCGGCCGGAGCGGGAGGGCGGGGCCGCCGACTTGGCGGCCGACCCCACCGTCCGCGATCTCTTTCTCGGCGGCAAGGCCGCGCCTATGCTCGACACCACGGGGAAGCAGGCAAACAAGCCCATGGGGGACTTAACATGACGAGTATCCGTACGAGTATCCGCATAGGTCGCCGCACCGCCCTGGCCGGTGGTCTCGCCACGCTGGCCAGCCCGGCCGTCGTGCGCGCGCAAGGCGATCCCATCAAGCTCGCCACGCTGACGCCGCTCACGGGTGCCGGCGGTCCGTACGGGCCCGTGATGGCCAAGGTGGCGGCGGCTGTGGTCGAGGAGGTCAACAAGGCGGGGGGCGTGCTTGGCCGGCGCATCGTGCTGGTGAGCGAGGACGACCAGACCAATCCGGAAGCCGGCGTACGTGCGGCGCGCAAGCTGATCGACGTCGATAAGGTGTCGGCGATCATGGGGACCTGGGCCTCCTCGGTGACCACCGCCGTGGCGCCGCTCTGCTGGGAGAGCAAGACCTTCCTCTGCACCGTTTCCGGCGCCGATTCCATCACCCAGCTTCCGCATCAGGGCTATCTGGTGCGCACGCAGCCGAATTCGACGCTGCAGGTGACACGTTCCGGCGAGTTCATGCTGTCGCTGGGTGCCAAGAAGATCTTCACGATGATCCCGCAGACTCCCTTCACGCAGGCGACCTTCGACCTGATGGGCAAGGTCCTGCCCAAGGGCGGAGCGACGCACCAGGGTCTTATCTACGACGACAAGAAGACGACCTATCGCACCGAGGTCGACCAAGTGCTGCGAGCAAAGCCCGACATGATCTTTGCGGCCGGTTACACGCCCGACACCGTCGTATTGCTGAAGGACATCTATCGCGCTGGTTTCAAGGGGAAGATCATCGGCTTCGGCTATTCTGTTAACCAGAAGCTGGTCGACCAGATCGGCCAGCCGGAGGTGGTCGAGGGCGTCTACACCTATTCGCCGTCGCCGGCCGAGGGAAGCGGCGCGTACGAGAAGGTGAAGGCCGCGGTCGGTTCCGCCAGTCCCGATCCCTACACCTGCCAAGTCTACGATCATATCAACCTGGTGCTGCTGGCGATGGCCAACGGCAAGGCAGCGACCGGCACAGCCATCAAGGACAACATCCGCAAGGCTCAAGGCGGCGGCAAGACCGTGGACAATGCCGTCGACGGCATCAAGGCGATCGCTGCCGGCGAGAAGGTCGACTACACCGGCGCTTCGGGTCCCTGCGATTTCGACGACAAGGGCGACATCCTCGATTGCAAGTTCCGCTACGAGCAGATCAAGGGTGGCAAGTTTACCCTGGTGAAGATCGCTTGAGCTTTCTGGGAACCGTGGGCGTGCCGCCCACCTCGAATGGACGGACAGGGCGCCAGCGATCGGCAAGAGCATGATCATCCTGCAGGCCTTCGTGAATGGTCTGGTGGCGGGCACGCTGCTTGCCGTGCCCGCGATCGGCTTCACGGCCATGTTCGCCGTACTGCGTTTCCCCAACTTCTCGGTGTCCGGCGTCGCGACACTCGGTGCCTTTGCGGGCTATCTCGCCTATGGTGCCGGGCTGCAGATGGCGGGGTCGCTCGCCGTTGCCTTCGCCGTCGCCGGCGCGGTCGGACTCACCTTCGACAAGGTCGCGCATCTGCCGCTCGTCAAGCAGGGAGCCCTCCCAGCCGCCATCGCTTCGATCGCGTCAGGCGTGGTGCTCGAGAATGTCGTGCGTCTGGGCTTCGGCAATGACCCGCGCGGTTTCGACCGGCCGATCGCACGTGACATGTTTCTGGGCGACATCCGCGTCAATCCGCAACAGCTCGAGACCATGGGGCTGGCGCTGGCACTCATGGCAGCGGTCTTCGCCGCGATTGCCTTCACGCGCATTGGAAAGGCGATGCGTGCGTCGGCTGACAATCCCGAACTGGCGGCGCTGAAGGGTATACGGCCAGAACGTATCGCCGCGTTGGCGAGTTTCATCGGTATGGGCCTGGTCGGTGTCGGCGGTATGCTGCTGGGTCTGGACAGCGCCATTGATCCCCTGACCGGCACCCGCATCCTGCTGTCGGTGTTCGCCGCCGCTGTGTTGGGAGGGCTAGGCAGCGTGCCGGGTGCGGTGCTGGGAGCTTTCCTGATCGGTATCGCCGAGGAATTCTCGGTGCTGATCGTCGGGTCGCCTTACCGGGCCGCGGTGGGCTTCGTCGCAATTCTCGTCATGCTCAGCTTCAGGCCGCGCGGACTCCTCGGGGAGCGGGCGTTTTGATCACCGGTCGGGACAATTGGACTCCTGCATGCTGAGTTACCTGCTCTTCATTGCCACGGTGGGAGGCATCTACGGCCTTCTGGCGCTCAGCCTCAACCTGATCTGGGGCGGTGCAGGCATGGTCAATCTCGGCCTGGCTGGGTTCTTTGCCCTCGGTGCCTACGCCTCGGCGCTGCTGACCACGGTCGGACAGGCGCCGATCGGTGTCGGCTGGTTGCTGGCTTGCCTGGTGGGAGGCTTTGCCGGTCTTGTCGTCACACTCTCGACGACCCGTCTACGCGAGGACTATCTGGCCATCGTCACCCTGGGCTTTGCCGAGGTCGTGCGCCTGATTGCCGCCAACGAGATCTGGCTGACACGGGGAACCGATGGCATTTCCGGCATTCCTGGACCGTGGCGGCGTGCGCTTGGATCCGACTTCAACGCCGTCTACTTCCTGATCGTGCTGGCCGTCCTGCTTGTCGTCTTCGTCGTCATGCGCCGTATCGATCGTTCGCCATACGGCCGTGTCCTTCGCGCCATCCGCGAAGACGCCCAGGTGGCCCAGGTGGCAGGCAAGCCGGTGCTGCGCTTCAAGACCGAGGCATTCATGCTATCGGCGGCCATCGCCGGCCTCGCCGGGGCGCTCTATGGCCATTTCATGTCTTACATTGCGCCAGACATGTTCCTGCCGTTGATTACGGTCTACATCTTCCTCGCCGTTGCCTCGGGCGGCACCGGCCGACCGGCCGGCGCACTCGTCGGTGCCTATGTCGTGATGGCGCTGCTCGAATCCTTCCGATTCCTTGTCGAGTGGATTCCGGCCGTTTCTGCCGTACAGCGGGCAGCGCTGAAGGAACTCCTGATCGCCGCCGCCCTGATCCTGGTGCTGCGGGTAAAGCCTTCCGGCATTCTGCCCGAACGAATCCCGGCGGCGCCCCGGCCATAGTAGAATCGCCATACCTAGGCATTTGATCAGGAGGAAGTCGCCGATGTCCCCGTTCGAAACCTGCCTCGCGGCGCTGCGTCAGCCCGCCCCCCCCGAGGCATTCTTCACGGTGCTGGACAAGGCTCTGGCCGAGGTCGTGGGGCACAAGCTGTTCACGCTTCTCTATGTCGCGCCGGACCGCAAGCGCGTGAAGCGGCTCTACACCAACATGCCGAAGGAATATCCGGTGGGCGGCTACAAGCCGGTGATGGAGACCGACTGGCACAAGCGTGTGGTGGGCGAAGGCCAGGCGTGGGTCGGGTACAGTTACGATGATGTGAAGTGGGCCTTTTTCGACCATGAGCTGATCCGCTCCCTGGGGTGCGAATCGGCCATCAACAAGCCCGTGGTCTACGCTGGCCGCGTTCTCGGCACGATGAACCTGCTGGACGAGGCTGGCCACTACAAGGCGAGCGATCCAGACAAGCTCGACTCGTTCGCCGCCCTGATGATCGGGCCCTTCCTTGACGCCATCGCTGCCGACCCCGATATCGGGAGGAAGTAGGGAGTTAGAGAATGACTGCGATGCTGGGTGAGCTGCCGACCTGGAACCTCAACGACCTCTATTCCAGCCCGGCCGGTACAGACCTTGATGCCGACCTGAAGCGCGCCGCGGCCGACGCCGGGGCCTTTGCCAGGGACTACGAAGGCAAGGTCGCGGGGCTCGACGGCAAGGGCTTGGGTGCGGCGGTTGCCCGATACGAGGCGCTGTCCGACCTGATGGGGCGCATCGGCTCCTACGCCTCCCTGTATTATGCGCAGGACATGGCGGACCCGGCACGAGGGCGCTTCACGCAGAACGTTTCGGAGGCCTTGAACGATATCGGCAGCAAGCTGCTGTTCTTCCGGCTCGAGATCAACAAGATTGGCGACGAGGACATTGCCGCGAAACTCAAGGATGCGGCCCTGGCGAAGTACGCGCCTTGGCTGCGTGATGTCCGGATCTTCCGTCCGCATGACCTGTCCGATGAGCTGGAGAAGTATATCCATGACCAGTCAGTCGTGGGCAGCTCGGCCTGGTCGCGGCTGTTCGACGAGACCATCGCGCGTCTTCGCTATCCATTCCGCAACGAAATGCTGACCGAGCCGCAGATCCTGGACAAGCTCTCGAACAAGGATGCCGAGGTCCGAAAGGAGGCGGCGAAGTCGTTCGGCAAGGTGCAGGGTGAAAACATCTCGGTCTTCTCCCTGGTCATGAACACCCTGATCAAGGACAAGGAGATCGACGACCGCTGGCGGAAATATCCCCGGCCGCAGTCGTTCCGCAACCTTGCCAATGTCGTCGAGGACGAGGTTGTCGATGCGCTGGTGGCGTCGGTGAAGGCGGCCTATCCGCGTCTGTCCCACCGCTACTACAAGCTCAAGGCGAAGTGGTTCGGCGTGGAGACGATGCCGTACTGGGACCGCAATGCGCCGCTGCCTGAGCACGACGATCGCGTCATTCCCTGGCCCGAGGCCGAAAAGATCGTGCTCGACGCCTATAACGCTTTCTCGCCGGAGCTCGCGGAAGTGGGCCGCAAGTTCTTCGGCACGGGCTGGATTGATGCACCGGCGCGGCCAGGCAAGGCGCCGGGCGCCTTCGCTCACCCGACCGTGCCTTCGGCACATCCCTACCTGCTCCTGAACTATCAGGGCAAGGTGCGTGACGTGATGACCTTGGCGCACGAGCTGGGCCATGGTGTTCACCAGGTGCTGGCATCGGGGCAGGGCGCCCTGATGGCCGACACGCCGTTGACGCTGGCCGAGACGGCGTCAGTGTTCGGCGAGATGCTGACCTTCCAGTCGCTGCTCAAATCGGCCCCCGACAAGACGACGCGCAAGGTCATGCTTGCCGGCAAGGTCGAGGACATGCTCAACACCGTCGTACGGCAGATCGCTTTCTACGACTTCGAATCACGCCTGCATATGGAACGCCGAAAGGGTGAGCTGACGCCGGATGCCATCGGCGAGGTCTGGATGTCGGTGCAGAGCGAAAGCCTCGGCCCTGTCTTCACCTTCGACGAAGAGTACAGGCACTACTGGTCGTATATCGGCCACTTCATTCATTCGCCGTTCTACGTCTATGCCTATGCCTTTGGCGATTGCCTGGTGAACTCGCTCTACGCGGCCTATCAGCAGGGACAACCGGACTTCCAGGCAAAGTATCTCGACATGCTGCGTTCGGGCGGCGTCAAGCGCCACAAGGAGCTTCTCGCGCCGTTCGGCCTGGATGCGTCGGATCCCGCCTTTTGGGACAAGGGGCTGGGCGTCCTTTCGGGTTTCGTCGATGAACTCGAGAAGCTTTAACTGGCCCCCGATTAATGAGTGATGAAGGCGACTCCCTCGGTGGCCGCCTCGGCCGTTACGCGCGCGTCGGCAGCTCGGTCGGCGGGCTGGCGGTCAAGCTGGCCGGTCAGCGCTATCTCGGCTGGACCCTCGATCGCGACAAGCATGCGTCGGAGTTGAAGGCGGCGCTGGGGGGCCTGAAGGGGCCACTGATGAAGGCCGCCCAGCTCATCGCCACCATTCCCGACGCCTTGCCGCCGGAATATGCCCGCGAGCTTGCGCAGCTGCAGGCCAATGCGCCGGCGATGGGCTGGTCCTTCGTGCGCCGTCGCATGGCGACCGAGCTGGGGCCGGACTGGCAGTCGAAGTTCGCGACATTCGACAGAGAGGCCTCGTTCGCGGCGTCGCTGGGCCAGGTCCACCGCGCGACGCTGAAGGACGGGACTGCAATAGCTGCAAAGCTGCAGTATCCCGACATGGCATCGGCATTGGAGGCCGACCTCAACCAGCTCAAGCTGGTGTTTGCCGTTGGGCAGCGCTTCGATCCCGCCATCCGCACCGACGAGATTCACGCGGAGATCACGACGCGTCTGCGCGAGGAGCTGGATTATCGCCGCGAGGCGAAGCATGTGGCGCTCTATCGGCACATGCTTCGCGACGAACCCGGTGTGCACGTACCCGAGGTCGTGGCATCGCATTCGAGCGATCGTCTGCTGGCCATGACCTGGCTGGAGGGAGAGCGGCTGCTCAACTGGAAGGAGCGCCCTCAGGAAGAGCGTGACCGGCTTGCCGTCAACATGTTCCGGGCCTGGTACGTGCCGTTCTATTTCTACGGCGTGATCCATGGCGATCCGCATCTCGGCAACTACACGGTACGGTCCGACGGTTCGGTCAACCTGATGGACTTTGGCTGCGTGCGCATCTTCCCGCCACGCTTCGTGCGTGGCTCGATCGAACTCTATCGCGCATTGATGACGGATGACCGGGAGCGTGCCGTCGCGGCGTATGAAGATTGGGGCTTTACCGGCCTCAGCCACGAGATGATCGCCGTGCTGAACCGCTGGGCGGCCTTCCTCTACGGTCCGCTGATGGATGACCGTTCGCGCCGCCTTACCGAGGGCATGGCCGACGGCCGTGGTCGCGAGATGGCGCAGAATGTCTTCGGCGAACTGCGCCGCATGGGTGGCGTGCGGCCTCCGCGCGAGTTCGTGTTCATGGACCGCGCCGCTATCGGGCTGGGCGCGGTGTTCATCCACCTGCGTGCCTCGATCAACTGGCACCGCCTGTTCGAAGGGCTGATTGCCGACTTCGACGTCGACGCGCTGGCACGCCGCCAGCAGGCTGCCCTCGCGGAGGCTGGCTTATGAGCGTGCCAGGGTTGCGTACCTTCAAGAGCCGGCACGACCCGACGGAGACGCTGGAGCGCCTGGAGGCTGCTATCGAACGGCACGGCATGATCGTGTTCGCGCGCATAGACCACGGCGCGAGAGCCGAAAAGGCCGGAATGGAGCTGCGTCCGACGGTCGTGGTGCTGTTTGGCAACCCGCAGGCGGGCACGCCCTACATGCAGGCCAGTCAGACGCTCGGTATTGACCTGCCACTGAAGGCACTGATCTGGCAGGATGCTGATGGCACGACTTGGGTCGGTGTCAACGAGCCAGCGTGGCTGTTTCGGCGGCATGGCATCGGTGATGATGGCGGTGCCGACGTGATGAGTGACGTGCTGGCCAATATAGCCGGCGAAGCGACGGCGCAATGAACATCCTCGTTACCGGCTCGTCGGGCTGGCTCGGCCGGACCCTGGTGCCGCGCCTCGTGCGCGATGGGCACCGCGTGGTCGGCCTCGACCCCGAGCCGGGGCCAACGACCGATGTGGCCGGATCCGTCATCGACCGGGCGCTGGTGTGTCGGCTCATTCACGACCACGCGATCGAAGCCGTCGTGCACGCTGCGGCGCGCCACAAGCCGCACATCGCGACACACGACAATTCCGAGTTCGTCGCGGTGAATGTGCAGGGGACGCTGAACCTCCTGGAGGAGGCGGTCGCGCCGGGATCGAGGGTCAACCGCTTCGTCTTCACCTCGACCACGTCGCTGATGATCTCCCAGAAGATTCGCGACGGAAGAGCCGGTGGCGCCCGCGAGACAGTGTGGATCGACGAAACGCTTTCGCCGCTCGAGCCGCGCAACATATACGGCGTGACGAAGCGTGCAGCCGAGGAATTGTGCCGGCTGTTCAACCATCTGCACCAGTTGCCGCTCGTGATTCTGCGGACGTCGCGGTTCTTTCCCGAAGCAGACGACATGGCACATGCCATCGCGCAGTCGGACGAGAATACTAAGGTCAACGAATTTCTGTTCCGGCGGCTGTCGGTCCAGGATGCCGCCGAGGCTCATGTCGCCGCACTCGCCAAGGCTCCCGAGATAGGTTTCGATACGTTCATCATATCGGCCATGACGCCGTTTTCGCGCGCCGACTGCCGTGCTCTGATTGACGATGCACCGTCCGTCGTCGAACGCTACTTCCCCGGCTATCGAGCGCTTTATCAGCAACTGGGCTGGACGATGTTCGATTCGATCGACCGCGTCTATGATGCGAGCAAGGCGGCCGAGAAGCTCGGCTTCGTCTGCCGAACAGGCTTTGCGCAAATACTGGAAGATCTGTGCAAGGGGCCGCTGGCGTCGAAGGGTATCAAGACAGCGCTGTACGGATGATGCAGGCGAGCGCTTCGCGCAGTCGGCCGGCGTTCTGCGACAGCGTAAGGGTACCGCCGAACCGCGGATTGACCTCGAATATCACCATGGCGCCATTCTCGGCGAGGCTGTAGTCGACGGCACAGGGACCGCTGAAGCCGAGCGGCGCCAGCACCCTGCCGATCGTATCCAGCACCTGCGGCGGCGTATCGATGGGTGTGATTGTCTGATCATCCATGCTGACGCGCAGTTGTTCAGCATTGCGCTTTTCGCACGCGAAACTGCAATGCCACAGGATGCGGCCGTCGCGGCACACGCAATGCGTGACGTACTCGACCAGCGTCGGCAGGAAGGCCTGCACGATGCACTCCTTGTCGCGAAAGGCGACGGCGCGGCGAAGCTTGACGAGTTCAGGGTAGGAGCGGGCGACGGCGACCCCCCAGGCCGCGGCCAGATCGGTGCGTTTCAGGACGCAGGGGAATTCCGCCTCACCGTCCGAGGGGTACAGGCGTGGGCAGAATCCGTCGAGTTCCCGGTCGGCCATATAGTCGGCAAACCGCTTCTTGTCGGCCAGTGTGTTCAGGGTGTCGAGGCCGGGTTTCAGCGCAGCCTGGTCGGGCGGGCAGTTGCGGATGTTGGTGACGCTCAGCGGCACGATCACCGTGCGGCTGCTCTCGATCGCCGGCGGGGGCAGCTTGACACCCGATACGTCGGCGACGCGTAGGATCTCGGCGACGTCGTCGATTCCGGCCCACAGTTCGGGGGCCATGAAGGCTGGCAGCCAGTCGTCGGCAAACTCGCCGAAGATGACTATGCGTACCGGCCGCGCGTTCGCCGCTGCGTCCGGAAAAGTGAGGCGGGTCGGCAGGTCGCGGCGACGGCGCGTGCGCCGCCAGGCGCGGCGCAGCCCTTCGAATTTCATGTCCTATCCACGCACGCGCGGCATCAGGATCAGGTCCCATGGACTTGGCACGTCTCCGTGTGGGACCCAGATCAGCGCCGGTGCGTCGAGGGCGAAGGCCTTGCGCAGACTCTCTTCGAGCTGCCGGGCGTCGAATGCCTTGAAGGAGGCAACGCCAAAGCTCTCGGCCAGCTTGCAAAAATCCGGGTTCTGAAGGTCCGACGCGATGAGCCGGTTGCCATAGCGTTCCTGCTGGATGCGCTTGACGTTGCCAAAGCCGCCATTGTCGAACACCACGACGACGACCGCGAGCTTGTGGCGAGCGGCGGTGGCAAGTTCGCCAACCTGGTACATGAAGCCGCCGTCGCCCGCGATGGCCAGCACCTTCCGGTCGGGCATGGCGGCCTTTACGCCAAGTGCGGTGCCGAACCCCCAACCGAGATTGTCCTGGTAGCCGGGCGACAGGAAGGTGCGCGGCCTCTCGATCGGCAGGGCGACGCGCGAGGCGAAGCCAATCTGGCTCACCTCGTCGATGAAGATGCCATCCTCGGGCAAGGCGGCGCGGATCGCCTTCAGGAAGGAAAGCTGCGGCTCGAGTCGTGACAGCCGGTCGGCGAGCCAGGCATGATGGCCGGCGATCTCGTCGGTGCGGGCGGCGCGCTTGCGGTTGTGCTTCGGCAGGGCGGCGATCAGTGCTCTCAGGTAAGGGCCGGCGTCACCGACCAGCGCCACATCGGGCGTCGCGTAGCGCTCGTGCTCGTCCGGGTCGATGTCCAGTCTCACGACCTTGATGTTCCGGTCTATGCCCCAGCTGCTGTTCTGGATCAGGAAGCGCGTACCGATGGCGAGGACGGCGTCGGCATCCTTCCAGAGACGATGACCGATCGGCATGTCGACGGCGAGGCGATGCGAGCTCGGGATCACGCCGCGGCCGCGACGGTAGGAGCTGACCGGCGCCTCGAGCAACTCGGCGACCTCGATCACCTTGGCGCTCGCGTCGATCGCACCGCCGCCGAGGACGATGATCGGATGTTCGGCCGCGCCGAGGATCTTCGCCGCGGCCTCGACGGCGTCCATGTCGACCGGCTGTTCTGGTCGCGGCAGCGGTCCGTCGGGCAGCACCACCTCGGCGCTCTTGGCCCAGGTGTCGAGGGCGCATTCGAGCGCGACCGGCCGCGGCCGGCCCGTCGTTGCCTGCCATATCGCCTGGGACACGACCTGCGGTGCCTCCTGAGGGCTCCTGATGCGCTCGGCCCATTTCGTGATGTGGCGCATCATGCCGAGCTGGTCATGGATCTCATGCAGATGGCCATGTCCCTTGTCGATGTCGGCGTGGGGGATCTGGCCAATCAGACCGATCACTGGTGCGTTCATGCCGTAGGCCGTCAGCATCGCTGCGGCAGCATTCAGCATGCCGGGACCTGGCACCACGGCGAAGGCTTGCGGCCTGCCGGTGGCGAGCGCGGCTCCAAGCGCCATGTAGGCCGCTGTCTGCTCGTGCCGCGGATGGATGACGCGCAATCGCCCGGCGGCATGATAGAACGCGTCGAACAATGGGTCGTTGTGCAGGCCGGGCAGGGCGTAGATCGTGTCGAGGCCATGGCGCAGGAGGGTTTCGACCGTGGCTTCGGCAGTGGTGAGGCGAGGCATGCAGTCGGTCTACCGAGGCGGCCGGAGACGATCAAGGCGCGGCGCTCGCCCTCGGAATGGCAGATGAGCGGTCCGTGCGCCTGATCCTCTTCGCACTCTTGGCCGTCGGAGCGTCGGCGCTGGCCGTCGTGCTGCTGGCTTGGCTTGCCGAATGGCGGCTCGATCATCTTGCCGAGCAGTGGTCCTACGGCGACGTAGCGCAGGTCCCGGCAGTCGATGCGGCCGTCGTGTTGGGTACCGCGCCGATCGGGCCGGAAGGAGGACCCAATGTCTACTTCGTGCGCCGCCTCGATGCGGCGGCGGCACTGTGGAGGGCTGGCAAGGTTCGCCATTTCATTCTGTCGGGCGGTCCGGGCGAGCCGCAGGCCATGCGAACCGGACTGGTCGCGCGCGGCGTACCGGCATCGGCGCTCTATCTCGATCCGCAAGGTTTTCGCACCTGGGACTCCGTTCTGCGTGCGCGCGATATCTTCGGCCAGCGCAGCATCATCATCGTCTCCCAGCGCTTCCATCTCAGCCGGGCCTTGTTCCTGGCCCGCCAGGCCGGGATGGCGGCATGGGGATACGAGGCCCGTGATGTCGATGCACCCTACAGCATCTTCACCGAGCTGCGACGCTACCCATCGGCTCTGCGTGCCTATCTCGACGTGTGGCAGGGGCGGAGCGACCGTGCCGAAGGAGCGCCGGTGAAGGTCGGTATCGATCCACCATCGTAGAGCCGGCATCACGCGGCCGTTAGCGCAGCCGCCCTTCCGGCTTGGCAGCCATGTCGCGCAGTTCGGGCAGCGGCGAGACCACGGGCCTGCCGGCGAAGTGTGCATCGAGGTTCTGCAGAACGAGGCTTGTCATGCGTTGCTGGGCGTGCGTCGTGCCGCCGCCGAAATGCGGCGTCATGACTAGATTGTCGAGCGGCAGAAGTTCCTGGCCCTCGTAAGGCTCCTCGTCGAACACGTCGAGGGCGGCGCCCTCGATCACATTGTTGCGCAATGCGTCGGCCAGTGCCGCCTCGTCGACCGCCCAGCCACGGCTGATATTGACCAGATGGCCGCGTGGACCCAGGGCCTTCAGCACCTCAGCGTTGATGATGTGCCGGTTGGAAGAATCCGAACGAAGGCAGACGATCAGATAGTCACACCATGAGGCGAGCGCCATGACATCGGCAAAATAGCGATAGCCGACGTCGCTGCGCTTGTTGCGGTTGCAGTAGCCGATCTCGACGTCGAAGCCTGTGATTCGCTTGGCGAACTCCATGCCGATTGCGCCCAGCCCAAGGATGCCGACCTTGCCGCCAGTCAGGCCGGCGATGGTGCCGAAGCGATTGGGGATGCGCTTGGTCCAGTCGCCCCGGCGGATCATCTTGTCGGCACGCACGATGCGGCGTGTCGAGGCAAGCAGGATTCCGACCGCCATCTCCGCTACGTCGGGCGCGTTAGCGTCGGCGCCATGCGTCACCATGATGTTGCGCCGGCGTGCTGCCTCGATGTCGATGCGTTCGTAGCCGGTGCCATAACAGCAGATCAGCGACAGCCGAGGCATCGATGCCATCAGGGCTTCGGAGGCGCCGACGCTGCCTGTGGTAACGAGAGCCTGCACATCGGGGCGAGCGGCCTCGGGCACCAGTGCGGCATCAGGCCGGTCCATGTGGCCGGCGATCTCGTACTCTTGTGAGAACGCCTCGAGTGTCGTTCTCGTGAAATGAAATCCGGTGAGGATGACAGGACGCTGCACCATACTCGCAGTATCACGCGCCCTTCGCCCGCGGTAAACGCACCTCTGCCACGCGGCGAAAATGCGGCTTGGCAAAGGGAGAATCGCTGGGCATGGTGCCCCGCCAAGTCGTCTGCCCGCGTCACCAACCGATCAGTTGTCCATGAAAATCGCCATACTGAAAGAACGCCGGCCGCATGAGACTCGCGTGGCCGCGACTCCGGAGACCGTAAAAAAGCTCAAAGCGCTGGGCGTACAAGAGGTCCTGATCGAGGCCGGGGCGGGTACGGCGGCAGCCTACACCGATCAGGCGTATGCCGATGCCGGTGCAATGATCGTGCCGGACGCCGCGTCGGCAACCGGTTCAGCGGACATTATCTTCAAGGTCCAGCGTCCGATGTCAGCGGCCGATGGCAGCGACGAACTTGCGCTGCTGCGCCAGGGCCATGTCCTGATGGCTCCGCTCGGCGCACTTACCAATCGGGAACTGGTCGATGCGCTTGCGGCGAGGGGCGTGACGTCGTTTGCACTGGAGCTGATTCCGCGTATCACGCGCGCTCAGTCGATGGATATCCTGAGCTCGCAGGCCAACCTTGCAGGCTACAAGGCCGTGCTGGTGGCGGCCAACAACTATGGCCGCATCCTGCCGCAGATGATGACGCCAGGTGGTACCCTGGCGCCGTCACGCACCTTCATCATGGGGGTCGGCGTCGCCGGCCTGCAGGCGATCGCCACGGCGCGTCGGCTCGGCTCGGTGGTCACGGCGACGGACGTGCGGCCGGCGACGAAGGAGCAGGTTCAGTCGCTCGGCGCCAAGTTCGTGGCCGTCGAGGACGAGGAGTTCAAGGCGGCGGAGACGGCCGGCGGCTATGCGAAGGAGATGAGTGCGGAGTACCGCGCCAAGCAGGCTGCTCTGGTCGCCGAGCACATCAAGACGCAGGATATCGTGATCACGACCGCACTCATCCCCGGCCGCAAGGCGCCGGTACTGGTGAGCGAAGACATGGTGAAGACCATGAAGCCCGGCTCGGTGATTGTCGACATGGCGGTCGAGCAGGGGGGCAACTGCCCGCTATCGGAGTACGGCAAGACCGTCGAGAAGTACGGCGTGAAGATCGTCGGGCCGGCCAATCTGCCTGGGGAGCTGGCGACCGATGCCTCGGCCCTGTTCTCGCGCAACCTGCTGAACTTCATCACGCCGATGGTCGACAAGGAAACCAAGGCACTGAAGATCGACCCCAGCGACGAGGTCGTGAAGGGCACTCTCGTCACCGAGAACGGCCAGATCGTGCATCCGTCCCTGGCCTCGGCCCAAATTCCCTCGCAGACCTAGGAACGCCCGATGGACGACAGAATCGCCGGCGAAGCCGCCAAGCTCGCGACGCAGGCACAAGACCTCGCAACCAGCCTCAAGAGCGTCGCCCAGCAGATCACCGACGCCGCAGCCCAGGGCGCGGCGGCGGTTCCGGACGGTCACATGCCGTTCGTGGCGCTGCTGACCATCTTCGCGCTCGCCTGTTTCGTCGGCTACTACGTGGTGTGGCGGGTGACGCCGGCACTGCATTCACCGCTGATGGCGGTCACCAACGCGGTGTCGTCGGTCATTATCGTCGGCGCGCTGTTGGCGGCCGGCCTCAAGGGCCTGGGCGCGGCACAGCTGTTCGGCTTCATCGCCGTGGTGCTTGCTGCGGTCAACATCTTCGGCGGATTCATCGTCACGCACCGCATGCTGTCGATGTTCAAGAAGAAGCCGGTAAAGAAGTGAGCGGGCGGGAGACGGCACGGTGATTACCCACGAGATCTCGGCCTACGGCTATCTCATTGCCGCCATCTGCTTCATCATGGCTTTGCGCGGCCTGAGTTCGCCTGTGACGTCGCGCAGCGGCAATCTCTACGGCATCATCGGCATGGTCGTCGCGATCGGCGTCACCGTCGCTTCGCCCGGCGTGCTTTCGCCCTGGCTGATCATCGCCGGCCTGATCGTCGGCGGTACGGTCGGGACGATCGTCGCCATGCGCATTCAGATGACGGCACTGCCGCAGCTGGTGGCGGCATTCCATTCACTGGTCGGTTTGGCGGCGGTCTTCGTGGCGGCAGCAGCATTCGTGTCGCCGGAGGCTTTCGACATCGGCACCGTCGGCAAGATCCGCACGCAAAGCCTCATCGAGATGGGGCTGGGCACGGTCATCGGCGCCATCACCTTCACCGGCTCCGTGGTCGCCTTTGCCAAGTTGCAGGGGCTGGTGACCGGCGCGCCTCTGGTGTTCCGCGGGCAGCATCCGCTCAATGCGCTGATCGGCATCGTGCTGGTGCTGTTGCTGGTCTGGTTCGCCATGCGCGGCGATCCGCTCACCTTCGTTCTGCTGGTCGTACTGTCGCTGGCACTGGGATTCCTGCTGATCCTGCCGATCGGCGGCGCCGACATGCCGGTCGTGGTGTCGATGCTGAACTCATATTCGGGGTGGGCTGCAGCCGGCATCGGCTTCACATTGTCCAACACCGCGCTGATCGTGACCGGTGCGCTGGTCGGCTCTTCGGGCGCCATCCTGAGCTACATCATGTGCAAAGGCATGAACCGCTCGATCTTCAACGTGATCCTGGGCGGTTTCGGCACAGACAGCGCGGCGGCTGGTGCCGCGCATGTCAAGACCGACAAGCCGGTCAAGGCGGGGTCGGCCGAGGATGCAGCCTTCCTGATGAAGAACGCCCAGTCGGTGATCATCGTGCCGGGCTATGGCATGGCGGTGGCGCAAGCCCAACATGCGCTGCGCGAGATGGCCGACCTGCTGAAGAAGGATGGTGTGCAGGTGCGCTACGCCATCCATCCGGTGGCAGGTCGCATGCCGGGCCACATGAACGTGCTGCTCGCCGAGGCCAACGTGCCTTACGATGAAGTCTTTGAACTCGATGACATCAACCGCGACTTCGCCTCTACCGACGTCGCCTT
>QFCS01003776.1_pt1 | contig 24589 bp, 18 predicted proteins | sample 3576561 | NCBI WGS metagenome assembly QFCS01 | reverse complement strand
GAGCACGTCGTTGACGATGCCCAGCAGCGAACGGCCGGCCGTTTGCGCGCTGTTGAGCAACTGGCGTTGCGCGGTGTCCAGCGGCGTGTCGGCCAGCAGGTGGGCCACGCCCAGCACGGCGTTGAGCGGGGTGCGGATCTCGTGGCTCATGTTGGCCAGGAAGGCGCTCTTGCTCTGGCTGGCGGCCTCGGCCGCGCGCGTGGCTTCGCGCAGGCTCTGCTCGATGGCCTTGCTCGCGCTGATGTCCTGCGCGGTGCCGTACATCCATTCCGGTTCACCGTCGGCGGTGCGCGTCTGCAACCGACCGCGGTCAAGCACCCAGATCCAGTGGCCCTGGGCGTGGCGCATGCGCACCTCGCATTCGTAGAAAGGCAGCTCGCCCTTGATGTGGCGGCGCAGGCGCTGGCGCGCCAGGGCCAGGTCGTCCGGGTGCACGTGGTCCGCCCAGGCCCGCACGTGGGTGGGCCGCAGCTCGTCGTAGTCGTGACCCAGCATCTCGGCCCAACGCTCGTTGAAACGCGCCTCGCGCGTCTGCATGTTCCACTCCCAGGTGCCCGCGTTGGTGCCGGCGAGGATGCTCTCCAGGCGCAGGCGTTCGGTGGCCTGCAGCGCCAGCGCCGCCTCCAGCTCGCGGCGGTTGCGGTTGCGCTCGGTCACGTCGTCGACGATGGCGTACCAGCCGTGCACCACGCCGTGGCGCGCGTCCGGCAGATAGTTCAGCCGCAGCTCGCGCGGCTCCCCCGTCGCGGGGTTGGTCACGGACACCTCGAACACCTGCTGGCGGCCGTCCAGCACGGCCTCGATCCGCGGCCGCAGGCGCTCGTAGACCGCCTCGCCCACGGCTTCGCGCACGCTGTAGCCGGCCAGCGCGCCACCACGGGGCCGGTGCCAGCGCAGGTTGGCGCGGTTGGCCACCCGGTTGATCTGCTCGCGGTCCCAGTAGCTGATCATGGACGGCACGGCGTCGAGCACGGTGCGCTGGAAGCGCTCGGCGTCCTCCAGCCAGTGCGTGCGCTCGGCGACACGGTCTTCCAGGCGGGCGTTGAGTTCGGCGGCCTGGCGGTGCCGCCGGCGCAGGTTGAGCCACAACCCTTGAAGCGCAGCCACCAACAGGGTGCCCAGGGCGCCGGTCCAGGCCACCATTGCCGGACGCGGCAGATTGAACTGGGCGGCGAACGAAGGTCGGGCCGTGGTTTGTATGGCCCAGGAGCGGCCAAAGGGCACCCGCAGAAGCGCCTGCGAGGGAGCGTCGGCCTGTGGTGCTCCTCCCAGATTCACGGTGCTGAAGAAGGGTTCGGCCAGCTCGGGCTCGGTGATGTCGGTGAGCGTGAGCGCGATGTGCTTCTCGTGCAAGGCCAGGCTTTCGATCACCTCGCCGAACACGAGCGGCGAATAGACCCAGCCGTAGGCCGCCGCGTCGCGGGCCTGCGGGGTGTCGATGGGCGCGCCGCGGCGAAACACCGGCAGCATCACGACGAAAGCGGGCGCCCCGGGGGCCTGCACCAGCGTCGTTGGTCCCGTCATCAGCGGCCGGTTGCGCCGCACGGAAGCGGTGGCCAGGGCACGGCGGCCCGGCTCGGGCGCGACATCCAGGCCGACCGCCTGGTGGTTGCGCTCCAGCGGCTCCACCAGCTCGACCACGATGCGCTCGCCCGCGTTCGGCTCGTGGCTGCGGATCGGCGCGTCCGCCACGCCCAATCGCTGGCGCAGCGACCGGTACGCCGCTTCGCCGCCGGGTGGCAGGCGGCGCATGAAGCCGAAGCCGCGCACGCCGGGGTACTCGCGCTCGATGTCCCGCGAGTGCATGTAGTCGCGAAAATCCGCTGCGCCCAGCCCGAACTCCCCGGCTTGCCGGGCCACGCCGCGCGCCGCCCGCAGGCCCTGTTCGACGAGGTCGAAGCGCTGTGCGATGTCGTCGGCCAGCTCGCGCGATTGCGCCTCGAACCGGGCCCTCAAATAGGCTTCGTTGGTGCGCTCGCGCTGGTCGACGGCCACGGCCGTGAGCAGGCCGCCGCACAGGAGCGTGACAGCCACCCACAGCCAGGAACGGGAATCGACGCGCCAGAGCTGCATGCGGGCTTCAGAGCTTGAAGACGCGCACCGTCTCGGTGACGGTGCCGGCCTGCGCTGCCAGCGAGGCGGCGGACGCGGAGAGTTGCTCGACCATGGCCGCATTCTGCTGCGTCAGGCTGTCCAGCTGGGCCACGGCCGCGTTCACCTGACTCACGCCCTGGGATTGTTCGTTGGACGCGGCGCTGATCTCGGCCACCAGCGCGCTCACGCGGCCGATGCTGCCGGCGCTTTCCTGCACGGTGACGCGGGTCTCCCCCACCAGTTGCGCGCCCGCCTGCACCTGCAGCTGAGAGGCCTGGATCAGCGACTTGATTTCCTTGGCCGATTCGCGCGCGCGCGCCGCGAGCGTGCGCACCTCGCCCGCCACCACGGCGAAACCGCGGCCGTGTTCACCGGCGCGTGCCGCCTCCACCGCCGCGTTGAGCGCGAGCAGGTTGGTCTGGAAGGAGATGCCGTCGATGACCCCGACGATCTCGGTGATGCGCTCGCTGGCGGACTGGATGTCGGCCATGCGCCGAGCCACCGCTTCGATGGCCTCGCCGCCGCGTTCGGCCTGGCCGCGCGCCTCGCGCGCCAGTTCGGCCGCGCGGCCCGCCGCATCGGCGTTGGCCTTGATGGTGGCCGTCATCTGTTCGAGCGAGGCCGCCGTCTGTTGCAGGTTGCTGGCCTGCGCCTCGGTGCGCGAGCTGAGGTCGGCGCTGCCCGCGCTGATCTCGCGCGTGGCGTCGTGCATGCCCTCGACCTGCGTGCGCACGTCGCTCACCACGGCCTGCAGGTTCACGTTGAGCTGGGACAGGCCGCGGTGGATGCGCCCGATCAGGCCGCCCGCGCTGTCGGTGCGGCGCGTGGCCAGGTCGCCGGCGGCGAGCCGGTTGGCCGATTGCAGGATGCGTCCCAGCGGCTGGTCGCCCAGGCGCTGCAGCCAGGCCCCCGCCAGCAGCGCTGCCACGCTGGTCATGCCGATGGCCAAGGTGTGGCTGGGCATATACGAGCCCAGCAGCGCGCCGGCCGCGCCCATGGCCAGCAGCGACAGCAGGGTGCGCTGCCCGAACGCCCATCGCGCCGCGCGGCCCAGGCGCGCCAGCGGCGAGCGGCGCTGCAACTCCCCGGCGGACAACACGTGCAGCGCGCGGCCGGCCGCGGCCTCCTCGCGCATGCGGGCGTACAGCGCCTCGGCCGCGTGCACCTGCTCGCTCGTGGGCTTGGTGCGCACCGACATGTAACCCGTGGTGCGCCCGCCATCGATCACCGGCGTCACGTTGGCCAGCACCCAGTAGTGGTCGCCGTTCTTGCGGCGGTTCTTCACCAGGCCCGACCAGGGGTGGCCGCCCTGAATGGTGGCCCACATGTCGCGAAAGGCCTCCTGCGGCATGTCCGGGTGGCGGATCATGTTGTGCGGCTGGCCGATGAGCTCCTCACGCTCGTAGCCGCTCACCTCGACGAACGAGGGGTTGCAATAGACGATGCGGCTCTTGAGATCCGTGGTGGACACCAGGGTCTGGCCATCCTGCATCGGGTATTCGCGTTGGGTGACGGCTCCGTTGTTGCGCATGGGGCTCTCCAGTGAGGGATGCCAGGGCTTTCGGCCGAAAACCAACCGGCTTGTGTCGGGAAACCCTGATTCCGACAGCCGGAAAAGCGCTTCAGGCGGCGCGCGCCAGCGGTGCGGGAGCGCTGTCGGACATGGCCTGGGCTGGAAAGTGGCGGCGCGCCCACCAGCGCAGCACGCGCGGCAGTTCCGACCAGTGCCACAGGCTGCCCTGGCCGCGCAGGCCTTCGGCCGGCGGGTCGTCGAAGACGAACACCTCCAACTCCGAACGCCAGCGCGCCAACTGCCCCACCAGGGCGCGGCCGGTGCCGCGGTCCAGGCGCGCGTCCACGATGGCCAACGCGGGGGGCCGCGCCAGCGCCAGCCGCAGGGCCTCTACCGGGTCGCTCGTCCAGCGCACCCGACCTGGCAGGGGCCAGCGGGCGACCTGGTCGCGCACGTCCTGCAGCGCCTGGCCACGCGGGCACAGCACCAGCACCTCCAGGGTGCCGTGCTCCAGTCCAGGGGGAAGGGTGGGTGCCATGTCGATCTCCAGGTCCATGGAGACCGATGGTGCGCGCCGGGGCGTAGCGGCGCTGCGGGGAAATCTGGATGCGCGGGCAGCGGGTAAGCCCGCTGCGCGTGTCAGAGATCGTCCGCGCTGATCAATCCTTCACGGATCGCCAGCCGCACCAGCGCAGGCAGGTCGCTCACACCCAGCTTGGCCATGAGCCGGCTGCGGTAGCTCTCGACCGTTTTGGGCGACAGGTGCAACTGCTCGCCGATGGCGGCGCTGGTGTGCCCCTGCACCACGAGCTGGATCACCTGGCGCTCGCGCACCGAGAGCGAGGCCAGGGGGTTGTTGTCGTCGCCCTGCGTGAGCCCCTCCACCGCCAGTTGCGCCACCGGCCCGCCCAGGTGCTTGCGGCCGGCGGCCACGGCCTCCACGGCCTCCAGCACCTCGCGCGCGGGCGAGCCCTTGAGCACGTAGCCAAAGGCGCCCAGGCGCATGGCCTCGGCCACGTGGCGCGGCTGGGCCGACATGGTGAGCATGATCACGCGCGCCGGGGCCTTGCGCTGCACGAGCTGCTCCAGCAACTCGAAGCCCGAGCGCAGGCCCAGGTGCAGGTCCAGCAGCACCACCGAGGGCGAAAGCCGCACGATCTCGGCCAGGGCGCCGGTGGGGTCGGCGGACTCCCCCACCACGCGGTGGCCCGCGTCTTCCAGCACGGCCTTCAGGCCGTCGCGCAGCATGGCGTGGTCGTCCACCAGGTAGATGTCGCTCATGGGGTGCCTCTCCTCTGGGTTGTCTGTTTCAGTTTTCGGGTTCGTTCAGGGCTTCAAGTTCGCCGAAGACGCTGTCGGGGCGGGCCGTCCAGATGAGTGTGACGCGGGTCCCCCGCACGCTGCGCGCGCGCGCGCTCAGCCGCGCTCCGATGGCCAGCGCGCGCTCGCGCATGCCGACCATGCCCAGGTGCCCGGGCCGGCCGAAGGCCATCTCCTCGGCAAGCCCCGTGCCATCGTCGATGACGTCCAGCCGCAGGTGCGTGGCGTCGCCCTCGATGCGCACCACGATGCGCCTGGCCTCGGCGTGCTTGAGCGCGTTGGCCACGGACTCGCGCGCCACCATGAAGGCCGCGTACTCCACGTCGTCGGGCCAGCGCTGCGCGATCACCTCGCCCACGGTCTGCAGGTGCAGCGTCACCGGATCGGCCTCGGCCGCGCGCTGGCGGATCTCGTTGTCCAGCGCGGCCGTCAGCCCGAGGTCTTCCAGCATGGGCGGGCGCAGCCGCACCAGGGCCTGGCGCACCTCGGCGATGGCGTGGTCGATCTGGCGGCCCACGGTGGCCGAGCGCTCCTGCGCGCGCGGAGGCAGCAGCTCGCGGCTCATCTGCGCCAGCGAGTCGAAGGACAGGCGGATCGCGCCCAGCGTCTGGCCAAGCTGGTCGTGCAGCGTCTGGGCAAGCTCGCGCGTGGTGTTCTGTTCCTGCGTCAGCAGGCGCTGGGTGAGTTCGGAGAGTTCGAGCTGGTAACGCGCCAGCGCCTGCTCGGCGCGCACGCGCTCGGTCACGTCGCGCAGGATGGCGGTGAGCAGCTTCTGCCCGCGCACGGTGATATGCGAGATGGAGGCCTCCAGCTCCAGCTCGGCGCCGTCGGCGCGCACACCCTTGACGCGGCCGAAGCCCATGGGCCGGGTGCTGGTGGTCGATTTCGAGAAGCGCTGCATGAGCGCCAGGTGCTCGCCGCGGTGCTCGGGCGGCAGCAGGCTGTCCAGCGGCTGGCCGATCATGGCCTCGGCCTCGCGGCCGAAGATGCGCGCGGCCGCCGGGTTGAACAGGCTGATGCGCCCGTGCAGGTCCACACTGATGACGGCGTCGCTGGCGGAGTTGATCAGCGCGGACAGCACCTCGCCCTGTTCGCGCAGACGCATCTCGCTCAGGCGCTCCACGGTGAGGTCGCGCACCTGGGCCAGCAGGCCGATGGGCTCGCCGTCGGCGCCGAAGACCTTGGTGAGCCGCCACTCGCCCCAGATGTCGGCGCCGTCGCGGCGCAGCAGGTGGGTTTCGAAGCTCCAGGGCCCCAGCCCGGCGACCATCTCGGGCCGGATCGCCTGGCGCACGCTGTTGGCCGGGTCCTTGTCCCGGAAGATCTCATCGACGTGGCGGCCCTCGGTCTCGGCCGCGCTCCAGCCGAACATGCGCTCGGCCGCGTCGTTCCAGAACAGCACGTGAAAGTCCATGTCCACCAGGTACATGGGCGAGGGCATGTGCTGCAGCACGGCCTGCAGGCGGCTGGCGTCGTGCAGTACCTGGGTCAGGGTTTGCTCGCTGCGCGAGCCGCCGCTGCCCTGCGCGGGCAGGCGGCGCATCTGCTCGGCGATGACGCGCAGCACCGTGCCCGGGGCCGCATCCGACTGCGGGCCCAGGCGCTCGGCCACCACGTCGATCATCTGGTTGAAGGGCCGCGCGAGGCGCCGCGACAGCCAGAAGCCGCCCAGGCCGACCAGCAGCACCGTGAGCCCGCCCCACACCAGCACGTAGCGCTCCAGTTCGCGCACCGGCGCCAGCGCCAGGCTCAGGGGTTGCCAGGCCACCACCTGCCAGTCGGTGCTCAGCGGCAGCAAGGGGCGGTCGACCACGTGGCGCACGAGCAGGATGGTGTCGCCATCGTCGGTGTCGAACACGCGCGGGGTCCCCGTGGGCGTGCCCAGCAGATCCAGCCATTGCGCGGGCGACAACCGGGCCCGCTGGCCCAGCAGACGCTGGCCGTCCACATTGGCCAGTTCCAGCTGCAGGCCGCGCCGCGCCTCGGCCGGGCCCAGCACGTCCTCGCGAATGCGGTCGTAGAAGCTGGCGTCCAGGTGCGCGGCCAGCACGCCGGCCGGCGCGCCCGTGGTGTCCCGGTAAGGCATGGCGATGTCGGCGAGTTCCGTGGGCACCGGCCGGTCCAGCGCAGCCAGCGGCGCGCGCAAGGCCACGGGTGGGTGCAGGCTGCCGAACCAGGCGCCCTCTCGGCCTTTGAGGAACACCGGCCGCGGCGCGATGGAGACACCTTCGAGCAGGCCATCGCTGGCGGCGAGCACCTCGCCGTCGGCGTTCGTGGCGCCGATCCACACGTAGCTGCGGTTGCGCTCACGCAGCCGGTCCATCTGCGTGCGCCAGTGCGAGGGTGAAGCCAGTTGCTGGGGCAGCAGCGCCAGCAGGTCCATCTCGGCAGTGGCCCGCGACAGCGAGCGCGCGAGCCGGTCGGCGTAGACGGACGCCGCCTGCTCCACGCGCTGCCCGGCGCGCAGCTCGAGTTCGTCGCCCACGACGCGCTCCACCGACCACACCATCAGCGCGAGCAACAGCAGCGCCACCGCCGCGGGCAGCAGTGGCAACCAGAGTTGAACCGGGCGTTTGCGGTTTCCCGCCATGCGGGGGCGTCCTCCCGCCCTCTCCGCCAGCCTCCCTGACGGCTCTTCGATCGGGCGTGCGGCGACTCTACGTTACATATCTCTCTGTGCACAGGGGGTATACAAGTCCCCCCACGCTCAGGCCGGCTCTGTGGCGTGCCGTGGCGGCGGTATCGCGCCCGCCTCGGCCAGCCGGCGCAGGGCCTCCTCGTCGAAGCCGAACTCGCGCAACACCTGCTGGGTGTGCTCACCCACCAGCGGCGCGGGGCCGGTGCGCGTGGGGCTGTGGCCGTCGAAATGCACGGGACAGCCGACCGCCTTGTCCAGGCCCGTGCGCGGGTCGGGGTTGTCGATCACCATGCCCACAGCGCGGGTTTGCGGGTGGCTCAGGGCCTGGCCCACGTCCTGTACGGGGCCCACGGGCACGCCGGCCGTGGCCAGGGCTGCTGTCCAGTGCGCCACGGTGTTCGTGCAAAGCACCGCCGTCATCAGGGCCTCCAGCTCGCGCCGGTGACCCAGGCGCGAGGCACCGGTGGTGAAGCGCGGATCGTCCGCCCACTCGGGGTGGCCCAGGGTGGCCGCAATGCGCAACCAATTGGCCTGGTTGCCACCGCCGATGGCGATGGCGCCGTCGGCGCAGGCGAAGGTCTGGTACGGCGCGATGAGCGGGTGCGCGGTGCCCATGGGTTTGGCGACGATGCCCTTGGAGAAATACGCCGCCGCGAACCAGTAGGTCTGCTGCAGGCAGGCCTGCAACAGCGAGGTGTCGACCCGCCCGCCGCGCCCGGTGCGCAGGCGGCGGATGTAGGCCGCCAGCACGCCCAGCGCAGCCAGGATGCCGGCGTTCACGTCGGCCACCGAAATGCCGGGCTTCACGCCCGCGCGGCCTTCTTCACCGGTGACGCTGATGAGGCCCGAGAAGGCCTGCAGGATCAGGTCGAAGCCACCCTGCTGCGCCAGCGGGCCGACGCGGCCGTAGCCCGAGATGGCGGCGTAGATCAGGCGCGGGTTGGCCTGCATCAGCACCTCGTGCCCCAGGCCCAGGCGCTCCATGGTGCCGACGCGGAAGTTCTCGGTCACCACGTCCACCTGCGCCACCAGACGCAGCAGTGCCTCTCGGCCCTCGGGCGTGCGGATGTCCAGCGCCACCGAGCGCTTGCCGCGGTTGATCATGGTGAAGGCCGGCGACAGGCCCGGGTCGCCCGGGCGCTGATAGCCGCGCGCGTCGTCGCCGCCGGGGAAACGCTCCACCTTGATCACGTCGGCGCCCATGTCGGACAACAGCACGCCGCACACCGGGCCGGCCATGATCTGCGAGAGCTCCAGCACCTTCAGGCCCGCGAGCGGGCGCTCGAAGTCCTCGGGCGGGTCGTTCGATACGGTCATTCGGTCAGCCTTCCATCTTGATGCCGGCGGTCTTGATGACCTGGCCCCACTTGGCGTGGTCGGCGCGGATGCGCTCGACGAGCCAGGCGGGCGTTTGAGCGCCCGCGTCCTCGACGCCGTAGCGCTCCAGCGTGGCCACCACCTCGGGGTCGGCGATGGTCTGGGCCATGGCCTGCTGCAGGCGCTGCGCGATGGCCGCGGGCAGTTGCGGCGGCGCCACCATGGCGAACCAGGGCGTGGCCTCGTAGCCCGCCACGCCCTGCTCGGCGATGGTGGGGATGTGCTTCAGGCTCGACGACCGCTTCGCCGAGGTGACGGCAATGGCGCGCATGCGCCCGGCCTGGATCAGCGGCAGCGCGGGCGCGATGGTGGCGAAGGCCACCTGCACCTGCCCGGCCATCAGGTCGTTCATGGCCGGCGCCGCGCCCCGGTAGGGCACGTGGCGGATCTGCGTGCCGGTGAGCTGCTTGAACAGCTCGCCCGCCAACTGGTGCGGCGAGCCGATGCCGGAGGACGAATACGCGTAGGCCTCGGGCTTGTCCTTGAGCAGCTTCACCAGCGAGGGCAAGTCGCTGGCGGGCACGTCGTTATTGACCAGCAGCACCAGGCCGCTGGCGCCCACGTAGCCCAGGGGCGTGAAGTCGCGCACCGGGTCATAGGCCACGCTGCGCAGGTTGGGGATGATGGCCATGCTGCCGGTGTCGGCCAGGTAGAGCTGGTAGCCGTCGGCGGGCTGGCGCGCCACGTAGGCGGCGGCGATGGCCCCGCCCGCGCCGGGCCGGTACTCGAACACCACGGGCTGGCCCAGCAGCTTTTCCAGCCGCACGGCCAGGGTGCGGGCCACGATGTCGGCCGCGCCGCCGGTGCTGTAGCCAATGTGCAGCTTGAAGGCCTGCGAGGGCCAGGTGTCGGCGTGCAGCGCGGGCAGGGCCAGCGCCGCCGGGGCGGCGCCCGCCAGGCGCAGCAGGGTGCGTCGTTGAATGTTCATGTGTTGTCTCCTTCGTTGTGGTGATCGTCGGCGGGGGCTCTGCGGCCCCTCGCGCTTCAGCGTCCCTTGAACACGGGGGCGCGTCGCTCCTGCCAGGCGCTCATGCCTTCGCGCAGGTCCTCGCTGGCCAGGCTGGCGCGGTGGCGCGCATCGCTGGCGGCCACGTCCAACTCGCCGCGCGCGATCTGGTTGAGCGAGCGCTTCATGCCCGCCACCGCCAGCGGCGCCTGCGCGGCCAGGGTGCGCACCAGGGCGTCCACCGTCTCGTCCAGCGCCTCGGGGGCCACCACGTCGGTGAGGTAGCCGATGCGGTGCATCTCGTCGGCCTTGATGGTGGTGGACGTGAGGAACAGGCGGCGCGCCGCGTTGGTGCCCAGGCGGTGCGACCAGCGGATCAGGCCCTCGGTGTAGTAGTGCAGGCCCAGGCGGCTGGCGGGCATGAACATCTCGCTGTCGCTGCGGCCGACGCGGAAGTCGCAGCTCAGCGCCAGGTCGGTGGCGCCGCCGTAGACGGGGCCGTTGAGGCGGCACACGGTGGGCACGCGCAGGTTTTCCAGTTCCAGCGTCATCGCCGGGAAATCGGGCAGCGGGCGCCCGGAGCGGGCCCCGGGGGCGATGGCACCGCTGCGCTCGCCGAGTTCGTCCAGGTCGTAGCCGCTGCTGAAGGCCCGGCCGGTGCCGGTGAGCACCAGCACGCGCACGGACGGATCGCGCTCCACCTCGGCCCAGATCTCGCGCAGGCGGATCACGTCCTCGGCTTGCAGGCGGTTGAGCACGCGCGGGCGGCGCAGCGTCACGGTGGCCACGCCGTCGCTCACCACCAGCTCGGGCAGATCGCTCAGACCCTCGTCTCTTGCATTCATTTCGGTCTCCTTTGTGTTTGTATAAATTTATATGAGTGCATTTTTCTGGTCAAGTAGATCTTTAATAGGGGTAAACCGCGATGCATGAATTCCCGGAACGCGTCTGCGCCGTACACTGCCGCCCATGAACGACACGACGACCACGGCCGAACCCACGGCGGCCACGGTGACCGATGAGGTGCGGTTGGCGCTGGAGGACGACATCCGCCAGGGCCGCCTGCGCCCCGGCGACGCGCTGGACGTGAAGGCCGTGGCCGAGCGCTTCGGCATTTCGCGCACGCCGGCGAAGGAGGCGCTGCTGCAACTGGCCGCCGCCGGCCTGATGAACTTCTCGCCGCGGCGCGGCGCCGTCGTCACACGGCTGGAGCCGCGCGAGATCTTCGGCATGCTGGAGGTGCTGGCGGTGCTCGAAGCCGAAGCGGCCCGCCTGAGCGCGCGCCGCATGAGCAACGAACAGCGCCAGGCGCTCGACGCCGTGCAGATCGAGGCCGGACAGGCCGCCGAGCGTGACGACATCGCGGCGTACACCGAGCTCAACTTCCGCCTGCACGGCCTCATCTACCAGGGCTGCGACAACGCCTACCTGGCCGGCCAGATCGTGCGCATCCGCGAGCGGCTGGCGGCCTACCGCCCGGTGTCCTTCGAGCGGCCGGGCCGCATGTCGGCCTCGCACCGCGAACACGGCGCCATCGTGCGCGCCATCGTGCGCGGCGACGAGCCCGAGGCGCACCGCGCCATGACGGAGCACATCACCGTGGGTGGCACCGCCCAGGCCGAGCTGATGCTGCGCATGCGCTGAGCGGCGCACGCCGGCGCCTCACGCTCAGGAGATCAGCCCAGGCCGAGCAGGTGCGCCAGGTCCTTGCGCGGCGCGGGCTTGTCCAGCATCAGGTGGCGCTCCAGGTCGCGCAGGTGCCGGTCCATCAGCGCCACCGCGCCGTCGGCGTCGCCGCGCGCGATGCGCTCGACGATGCCCTCGTGCTCGTCGTGTTCGCAGGCCGCGTTGCCCGGCGGCTGGTGCAACGCCACGATGAGCGAGCAGCGCGAGACGATCTCCACCAGGTAGCGGTGCAGGATCGGGTTGCCCGAGAGTTCGGCCAGGCGCAGGTGGTAGGTGCTGGCCAGGCGAGCCCAGGCGGGCTGGTCGTGCCGGTGCATCACCTTCGTCTCGGCCTGCAGTTGCGCGCGCAGGGCCTTCAGGTCGGCCGGCGTGGCACGCTCGGCCACCAGGCGCACGATGGCCGCCTCCAGCGCGCGGCGCGCCTCGAAGATCTGCTGCGTTTCCTCGCGCGTGGGCACGGCCACGGTGGCGCCGCGGTTGGGCCGCAGCTGCACGATGTGGTCGTGCGCGAGTTTCTGCAGCACCTTGCGCACCACCGCGCGGCTCACGCCGAACAACTCGCACAACGGTGCCTCGGGCAGCTTGGTGCCGGGCGGCAGGCGCTGGCTCATCACGCTCTCGAACACGGCGCGGTAGATCCGGGCCTCGACGTCGTCTCCCTCGGCGTCGGCCAGCGCACCGGCCGCGCGCGGAGGCTGCGGGTCGACATCGAGGTCGGCCGCGCGCGCGGCGGCGCGGCGCGGTGGCTTTTTCCTTGAGGGGGCGGCGGCGTTCGGCATGGCGCGCAGTCTGCACCAAATGGGCGGCGATCAGAGCGAGGCGTGGACCTCGCCCGCGAGGCGGATGAGGGCGAGGTCGCTGCCGGGCGCACCGAGCAACGAGACGCCCACCACCTCGCCCTCGGGCGTGTTCACGGGCAGGCTCACCTGCGGCAGCCCGGCCAGGCCGGCGATGCAGGTGATGGCCATGGTGCGCAGGCGCACCGCATCCACCTCGGCGGGCGCGGCGTCACGGCGCGGCGCCAGGCTGGCGGCCGAGGGCAGCACGGCCACGCCGTCCTCGCCCAGCAGACCTCGCACGGCGTCGCGGATGCGCGCCCATTCGGCGTTCGCGGCCTGGGCCTGTGCATCGCTCACCCGGCTGGCGCCGACCCAGCGCGCGGCGATGGCTTCGCCGAACACCGGCTGCGCGGCGCGGATCCACTCGCCGTGCACGCGCCAGCCTTCGTGCGCGCCGGCCGTGGCATAGACCTGGCGCCAGTCGGCCAGGGCCTGATCGCCGGCCCAGCGCGATACCTCGGCCGCCGCACCGAGGCGTGCGGCCAGTGCGTCGCGCACGCGCGCCAGCGGCGCGGCGAACAGCGGGTCGGCCAGGTCCCAGGCGTCCTGCGGCACCAGCAGCCGGCCCGGTGACCAGGCGCTGGCGGGCAGCAGCACGCGACCCACGCGCTCGAAGCTGTCGAAGGCGTGGGCCAGCCAGGTGACGGTGTCGAAGGACGGGTGCAGCGGCACCAGGCCCTCGGCGCTGACCAGGCCGTGCGTGGTGCGCAGGCCCCACAGGCCGCCGTAGCTGGCGGGCACGCGCGTGGAGCCGCCGGTGTCGGTACCGAGCGCGAAGTCCACCAGGCGCGCGCCCACGGCCGCGGCCGAGCCGCTGGACGAGCCCCCCGGCACGCGCTCGGGGTAGCGCGTATTGAGCGGCGTGCCCAGGTGTGCGTTGTCGCCGTGCAGGCTGTAGGCCAGTTCGTCGGTGAGCACCTTGCCCATGAGCGTGGCGCCCGCGCCCAACAGGTGCTCGACCACGGGCGCGTGCGCCGTGGGCACGGGGTGCGTGGCCAGCCAGGTGGGGTTGCCCGCGCCCGTGGGATGGCCGGCTACGTGGAACACGTCCTTGGCCGCGAAGCGCAGGCCGCTCAGCGGGCCGTGCGGCTGGCCTTCGATGACGAAACGTCCGTGCGGCACCCAGGCACCGACGCTGTCTTCAAGTGGAAAGGGGGTCATGCGAATGCCTTGGGTTCGTGCGCGGCCAGGGTGGCCATGTGTTGGACGATCTCGCCGGGAGTGGTGAACCAGACCTCGCCCCGATCGCGCGCCGCGGCCAGGTGTTGCAGGGCGCGGCGCAGGTGGCGCAGCCGGTAGGGCTGGCCCACCAGGTAGGGGTGCAGGGCGATGCCCATCACCAGCGGCTGGGCGCGCGCCTGCTCGAGCATCTCGTCGGTGTTGTCGATGACCATCTGCGCGAAGTCCTTCCCGTCCATCTGGCGCGCCACGATCATGGGAATGTCGTTGAGCTCCTGCGGATAGGGCACGGACCACAGCGTCTGCCCGCCGCGCGTGCGCATCGGCACGGGCTGGTCGTCGTGGCACCAGTTGAGCGTGTAGCCGTAGCCGGTCTCGGCGAGCAGGTCGGGCGTGAGCCGGCTCTCGGAGATCCACGGCGACAGCCAGCCACGCGGCGCCACGCCGCTGTGCTGGCGCATCTGCTCGCGGCAGTGTTGCAGCAGCGCGCGTTCGCCGGCCTCGTCGAGCGCGGCCTGGCGCTCGGCGTTGCTGTGGCCGTGGCCCACCAGCTCGTCGCCGCGCGCCACGAAGGCGGCCACCAGTTCCGGGCAGTGCGTGTACAGCGCGGTGTTGATGAGCGCGGCCGTGGGCAGGGCCAGGCTGTCGAACAGCTCCAGGCAGCGCCAGGCGCCCACGCGGTTGCCGTACTCGCGCCAACTGAAGTTGAGCACGTCGGGCTGCGGCGAGGCCGGGCCGATGTTGGCGCCCAGGCCTTCACCGAAGGCGAAGTGCTCGATGTTGAAGCCGATGTACACCGCCAGGCCCGCGCCATTAGGCCAGCGGTAGTGCGGGCGCTGGGTGATGGCCCGGTAGGGGAAGCGGCCGTGGTCGGGCAGCGGGCCGAGGTACTGGGCCGTCACTTCACGGGCCTCCGGTTCAGCGAGGGCTCCAGCAGCCACTCGGCGCTGTCGTTCCACACCTGCATGTCGGTGATGAGGCCGTGGCTGACGACGTAGCGGTCCACGTAGCGGTTGTCCTCGAAGGGCGTGCCGTCGGGCCATTCGCCGTGCAGCGTGCCCAGGCTGTAGACCACGGTCTCGACCGCGCTGCCGCCGGCCACGGTCTCGGTGCGCTCGATGCGCTTCTTCACCCAGCGGTAGCGGCCCGCGTTGAAGGCCGCGCACTCGGCGGGGTCGGCCATCTCGCGGTGGCCGGTGAAGCGGATGCGCAGGCCCGGCGCGACGAAGCGGCGCGCACCGGCGGGGTCGGGAATCATCAGGATGCGCAGGTACTCGTCGACGACCTGCGCGGGCGTGAGGGGGGCTGTGGGGACAGCGGTGTCTGGCATGGGGCGGCTCCACGAAATCTTGGCCGGCGCGGCGCACCGGCCTGGGGCGTTTCGCACCGACACGGATCCGCACCGGCACGCTATCGGTGTGTTCGCAAGTCGTGTGCCAGATTGTCAACAATCCAATCAAAGGAATGAGCACACGACAAACCAAGGATTGAGAACACTGGCACAGGACTTGCGACCGGGGCGCTGCGCTTTCCTCACCGTCCCCGTCCACCCTTTCCAGGAGTCCTGCCATGTCCCTCTTCTCCTTCGCCCCCACCCGGCGCGGCGCGCTGGCCGCCGCGGCCGCCCTCGCCGCGGCTTCCTTCGGCGGCACGGCTCTCGCCGCCGAGCCCATCAAGTTCGGGCTGGTCACCGCGCTGTCGGGCCAGTCGGCCCTGGCCGGCGAAGCCATCACGCGCGGCATGCAGATCGCCATCGACGAGATCAACGCCAAGGGCGGCGTGCTGGGCCGCCCGGTGGAACTGGTGCGCCGCGACGACGAGGCCAACCCCGCCAAGGGCGTGGTGGCCGCGCGCGAGCTCATCTACCGCGAGAAGGTGGCGGTGGTCTTCGGCGGGCTGGACACGCCGGTGTCCATGGCCATCGTGCCGCTGATGAACCAGGAGAAGGTGCCCTTCATGGGTCCCTGGGCGGCGGGCACGGGCATCACGAAAAACGGCGCCAACCCCAACTTCGCCTTCCGCGTCTCGGCGGTGGACGAGATCGTCGACGAGGGCATGCTGGCCTATGCGCAGAAGAACTTCAGCGCCAAGAAGCCCGGCCTGATCCTGGTGAACAACCCCTGGGGCGAGAGCAACCAGAAGGGCCTGGCGGCCGCGATGGCGGCGAAGAACGTCACGCCCGCCGGCATCGAGAAGTTCGAGGCCAACGACGTGGACATGGTGCCGCAGCTCACGCGCCTGAAAGCCAATGGCGCGGACGTGCTGTTCATGGTGGGCAACGTGGGCCCCTCCGCGCAGGTGGTCAAGTCGCTCGACCGCATGGGCTGGAAGGTGCCCGTGGTCTCGCACTGGGGACCGGCGGGCGGGCGCTTCACGGAACTCGCGGGGCCCAGCGGCAAGGACGTGCACTTCGTGCAGACCTACAGCTTCTTCGGCAAGCAATCGCCGGTGGGCGAACGGGTCATCAAGGCCATGGTGGCCAAGTACCCGAACGTGAAGGGCCCGGCCGACATCACACCCGCCGTGGGCGTGGCCAACGCCTACGACGGCACGCACCTGGCGGCGCTGGCCATCGCGGCGGCCGGCTCCACCGACGGCGACGCGGTGCGCCAGGGCTTCTACAAGATCGGCAAGTACGAAGGCCTCATCAAGACCTACGACAAGCCCTTCAGCGCCACGCAGCACGACGCGGTGCTCAGCTCCGACTACGTGTGGGCCCAGTTCATCGACAACCGCATCGTGCCGGTCGGCATGACCACGAACTGAAGGGCTTCGTATGTTGGTGATCTCCGCGCTGATCAGCGGCCTCGGGCTGGGCAGCATGTACGGCCTGATGGCCCTGGGCTTCTACGTGACCTACGCCGTCAGCGGTACGGTCAACTTCGCCCAGGGCAGCTCGATGATGCTGGGCGCGGTGCTCACCTTCAGCTTCGCGCAGACCTTCGGCTGGCCGCTGTGGGCGGCCATCGCGCTGGCGCTGGCGCTGTGCGCGCTCTATGGCCTGCTGGTCGAGTGGCTGGCCGTGCGGCCGTTCGTGAACCGCGGCTCCGACGCCTGGCTCATGGCCACCGTGGCCCTGGGCATCGTGCTCGACAACCTGGTGATGTTCACCTACGGCAAGGAGCCACGCAGCCTGCCCTCGCCGCTGGCGCAGTCGCCGCTGGAAATCGGTGGCCTGGGCCTGGGCGTGTACCCGCTGCAGTTGCTCATCCCGGTGGTGGGCCTGGCGCTGGCCGCACTGCTGCACACGCTGTCGCGGCGCACGCGCTGGGGCACGGCCCTGCTGGCGGTGGTGCAGAACCGCGCGGCGGCGCGGCTCATGGGCATTCCCATCCGGCGCGCGGTGGCCCTGGCCTTCGCGCTGTCGGCGCTGTTCGCGGGCATCGCGGGCGTGCTGATCGCGCCGCTGTTCAACGTGGCGGCCGACATGGGCACGCTGTTCGGCCTGAAGGCCTTCGCGGTCGCCATCCTGGGCGGCATCACCAGCGCCTGGGGCGTCATGATCGCGGGCCTGCTGTTCGGCCTGGCCGAGGCCACCATCACCGCCACCCTGGGCTCGGGCTACACGCAGATCCTCACCTTCGCGCTGGTCATCGCGGCGCTGGCCTGGCGCCCCAACGGCCTGTTCGGCCGCGCGGAGGTGAAGAAGGTATGAGCCGTGTGACCTCCCGCACCACGCCCCGCCCGCTGGGCCTGGGCACGCCCGCGCAGATCGCGGCCGTGCTGGCGCTGCTGGCCGTCGGCGCAGTGCTCGCGCTCACCGTCAACGGCTACTGGGTCTTCGTGCTCGCCAACGTGGCCCTGCTGGCCATCGTGGGCATCGGCCTGAACGTGCTGCTGGGCCTGTCGGGCCAGGTGTCTTTCGGCCATGTGGGCTTCTACGCCATCGGCGCCTACACGGTGGCCATCCTCACCACGAAGGCGGGCTGGAGCCTGTGGGCCGCCTGGCCCGTGGCCGCGCTGCTCGGCGGCCTGGCGGGCGCGCTGCTGGCGCTGCCCGCGCTGCGCGTGAAGGGCCCCTACCTGGCGATGATCACCATCGCCTTCGGTTTCATCGTGGAGCACGGCATCGTCGAAGCCGGCGCGCTCACGGGCGGGCAGAACGGCATCATGGGCCTGGCCGCGCCCTCGCTGGGTTTCGCGCAGGGCGAGCGCGCGGTCGCGCTGCTGGCGATCGCCACCCTGGGCGTGGCGCTCGCGGGCTACGCCTGGCTTTCACGTGGCACCTGGGGCGCGGGCCTGCGCGCGGTGCGCGACGCCGAGACCGCCGCCGAATCGATCGGCCTGAACCCGCTCTTCATCAAGACCGTGGCCTTCGCGGTGTCGGCCGCGCTGGCCGCCGCCGCGGGCGCGCTGTTCGCGCCGCTGTCGGGCTTCGTCACGCCGCACACCTTCGGCTTCCTGCAGTCCATCCTGTTCGTGCTGGTGGTGATGCTGGGCGGCGCGGGCTCCGTGGCCGGGCCGCTGGTGGGCGCGGTGGTGGTGGGCCTGCTGCCGGAGCTGCTGTCGGGCCTGGAAGAGTACCGCCTGTTGTTCTTCGGCGCGCTGCTGCTGGTGGTGCTGTGGGCCGCGCCCGACGGCGTGACCGGCGGGCTGCGGCGCCTGCGCGAGCGCCTGTGGCCGCTGGCCCCCCCGCCGGCCGGGTGCGGCGAGGCCGCGCTGGGCCTGCACGCGCGCGAACGCGCCGGCCTCCAGGCGCGCGGCATCACCATGCAGTTCGGCGGCGTGCGCGCGGTGGGCGATCTGAGCCTGCGCGCCGAGGCCGGCCGCGTGACCAGCCTGATCGGCCCGAACGGCGCGGGCAAGTCCACCGCGCTCAATGTGCTGGGCGGTTTCTACCTGCCCACGGCTGGTGCGTTCGCGCTCGGCGCGCGCGAACTCGCGGGCCAATCGGCGGTGCGCATCGCCCGCGCCGGGGTCGCGCGCACCTACCAGACCTCGCAGCTCTTCGGTTCGCTGAGCGTGCTGGACAACGTGGTGCTGGCCATGGGGCGCGGGCGACTCGGCCCGCTGCTGGGCGCGGCGCGCCGGCTGGCGCCCGAATACACGACACGCGCGCGCGAGCTGCTGGCCTTCTGCGGCTACACCGGCTCGCCGCACGCGAAGGCGGCCGACCTGCCGCACGTCGATCGCCGCCTGGTGGAAGTGGCCCGCGCCCTCGCCACCGACCCGGACGCGCTGCTGCTCGACGAGCCCGCCGCCGGCCTGTCGCGCGAGGACAAGGAACAACTGGGCGCGCTGCTGCGCCGCATCGCCGACGCGGGCGTCGCCGTGCTGCTGGTGGAACACGACATGGCCCTGGTCATGGGCATCAGCGACCACGTGGTGGTGCTGGACGCGGGCGAACGCCTGGCCGCCGGCACGCCGGCCGAGGTGCAGGCCGACCCCGCCGTGCAGGCCGCTTACCTGGGAGAAGGCCTCGACGCTGGCGATGCAACGAAGGCACGGGTGCCAGTGAACAGCGAGGAAGCCCTTGGCGTCGGCGCCCTGGTCGCCGGCTACGGCGCCGAGCCCGTGTTGCACGGCATCGACCTGCGCGTGCGCCGCGGCGAGGCCGTGGCCCTGCTGGGCGCCAACGGGGCCGGCAAGTCCACGCTCATGAAAGCCATAGCGGGCCTGCACCGGCCCGTGCGTGGCGGCATTCACCTGGACGGCGTGGCCCTGCACGGGCTGGGCGCCGAGCAGGTGGTGGCGCGCGGCGTGGTGCTGGTGCCCGAGGGCCGCCAGGTATTCCCCGAACTGAGCGTGCTCGACAACATCCGCCTCGGCGCCTTCCTGCGGCCCGAGGACCGCGAGGCGCGCGTCGAGGAGCAGCTCGAGCGCTTCCCGCGCCTGCGCGAGCGGCTGCACCAGCGCGCCGGCCTGCTGTCGGGCGGGGAGCAGCAGATGCTCGCCATCGCCCGCGCCCTGATGTCGCGCCCGCAAGTGCTGCTGCTGGACGAGCCCTCGCTGGGCCTGGCACCCAAGGTGATCGCCGAACTCTTCGCCGCGCTGGACCGGCTGCGCCGCGAAGGCCTGACCCTGTTGCTGGTAGACCAGATGGCCGGTCTGGCGCTGGCGCTGGCCGACCGCGCCTACGTGATGGAGGGCGGGCGCATCGTGGCCCAGGGCACGGCGGCCGAGATCGCGGCCGACGGGGCGCTGGCGGCGGCCTACCTGGGCGAGCAGGCCGTGGCACCCGCGCCCACGGCGCACGCGGCCTGAGGCACACCGGCCGCCCGCGCCACCCCGGGACCCGGCGGCGGTGCTCGCGATTTGCATGGCACGCCATCGGCGGCTAGAGTGGCCGCTCCGGGGATCGGCCCCGTCATGGCCCGCACGATGGCGGCGGGTGGGAGGCCACGAATGGCACAGATGGAACCAGCGGCCAGCGAGCGCGCGATCGGCGAAGGCCATGCCCTGTGGGACAACGCCCCGTGCGGACTGCTCGCGCTGGACACCGGACTGCGCGTGCAGTCCATCAACGACACCCTGCTCGACTGGCTGGGCCACTCCCGCGCCGACCTCGAGCGCCTGTCGCGTGGCGGGGGCGTGGACTTCCCCACGCTGGCGCGCCTGCGCGACGAATCCGACCTGAACCAGTTGCGCGACCACCTGCACGAGTTGCGCACGCAAGGCCGCACGCCGCCGCTGACGCTGCGCCTGTTCGGCAAGGACGGCGCCTTCTTCACCGTGGAGCTGGTCTCGCTCGCCGTGCGCGACGCCAGCGGGCGCTTCCTGCGCTCGCACACCGCAGTGGTCGAGGTCACCGGGCGCGACCGCATCGAGCGCCAGATCGTGGCGCGGATGCGCCTGCTGCAGGCCATCACCGACCGCACGCCCTCGCGCCTGGCCTACTACGACAAGGACCTGGTCTGCCGCTTCTGCAACGCGGCCTACGCGGCGGGCTACGGCCTGGACCCGGACGCAGTCATCGGCATCGACCTCAGCCGCGTGCTGGCGCCCGAGGTGCTGCCCGAGGTGCTGCCGCGCGTGGCCAAGGCGCTCAACGGCGAGGCCATCAGCCACGAGGCCGAGCGCCCCGGCGCCGACGGCACGCCGCACTACTTCGAAGTGCACTACCTGCCGGACAGCCACGACGGCGGGGTGCACGGCTTCTTCATCGAGTTGATCGACATCACCGAGCGGCGCCGCACCGAGGACTTCGTCTTCAATGCCAACCTCGACCTCGAAGAGCGCGTGGCGCAGCGCAGTGCCGAGCTCTACGCCAGCGAGCAGCGCTTCCGGCTGATGTCGCACGCCATTCGCGACCACGCCATCTTCTTCCTCGACCCCGACGGCGGCGTGAGCGACTGGACCGACAGCGCGCAGCGGCTGCACGGCTTCGAGCGCGGGCAGATCCTCGGCCGCGCGCTGGACGCGCTGTTCGAGCCGCAGGGCGAGGACCTGGCCGGGCTCGACACACAGGTGATGCTGGACGTCTGCCTGGAGGAAGGGCACGCCGAGCACGAGGGCTGGAGCCAGCGCCACAACGGCACGCGCTTCTGGTCGCACGCCACGCTGACCGCGCTGCGCGACGCCGAGGGCAACCTGCAAGGCCTGTCGGTCATCACACGCGACCTCACCGAATCCAAGCGCCTGGCCGACGTGATGGCGCGCCTGAACGAGGAACTGCAGCGCCGCGTGACCGAGCGCACCCAGCAACTCGACGCGGCCAACCGCGACCTCGACGCCTTCTCGTACACCGTGGCGCACGACCTGCGTGCGCCGCTGCGCCACATCGGCCAGTACGTCACCCTCACGCAGGAAGGGCTGGACCCGGCGCAGCACCATGAGCTGATGCAGTTCCAGACCGCCATCGGCACCGCCGCCAAGCGCATGGGCCAGATGATCGACGGCCTGCTGGAGTACGCGCGCCTGGGTCGCGTGGCGATCGAGCCGGCGCCGGTCTCGCTCACGCCGCTGATCATGGGCATCGTGGGCCGTCTGCGGGTGGAAAACACGCCGCGCGAGATCGAGTGGGTGATCGACCCGGCGCTGCCCGTGGTGGCGGGCGATCCGATCCTGCTCGCCGAGGTGTTCGGCCAATTGCTCGACAACGCGGCCAAGTTCACGCGCCGCGTGCCCCAGGCGCGCATCGAGGTGGGCCAACTGCCCACCGCGGGCGGGGTGCACACGGTCTTCGTGCGCGACAACGGCGTGGGCTTCGACCTCGCCAAGGCCAAGTCGCTGTTCGTGATGTTCCAGCGGCAGCACCACTCCATGGACTACGACGGCGTGGGCATGGGCCTGGCGCTGGCGCAGCGCGTGGTGCAACGCCACGAGGGCCGGCTGTGGTGCGAAACGGCGCCCGACCAGGGCTGCACCTTTTTCGTCGAGCTGCGCGCGCCGACCGCGGACGCGACGCCCGACACGAAGGCGGATATCGAGTTGCCCTGAGCCGATGCGACGTCGGTTTCAGCGCCGCCGCGCGCGCGGAGCCGACGCCGCGGAGACCAGCGTCGATACCAGCCAGGCCACGCCCGGGTCGTCGTTCGCGCGCCGGCTCATGGCGATCTGGTGGCGAAAGGGCTCCAGGTCGAACGGCACCGCGCGGCGCAGCAGGCCGGGCGGCAGGCTTGTGCCGGGCGCCAGATCGTCGGGCACCGTCAACGCCAGATCGGTGCCCTGCAAGAGACCCAGGGCAGCGCCGAAGTGCGGCGCCACCAGGCGGATGTCGCGCTCGTGGCCGAGCCGCGCCAGGGTCTGGTCGATGCCGCCGAACGCGCCAGGCTGCACCAGCACCTGCAGGTGCTGGGCCGAGAGGTAGCGCGCCAACGTGAAGCGCCCGCCAGCCAACGGATGCCCGACGCGCATCAGGCACACGTAGGGCGACTCGCGCACGGTGCGCACCTCGATGGTGTCGTCCGCGCTGTTGAACACGCCCAGCGCCAGATCGAGCGTGCCGGCACGGATCAGGTCGGCCGCGTTGCTGCGGCCCGCGTGCAGCAGTTGCAATCGCACGCCGGGCGCATCGCGCAGCAACGCCGGCAGCACCGGGCCGAGCAGGGCCTGGGCCGCGTGGTCCGAACAACCGACGTGGAACTGGCGTTGCGACTGGCGCGGATCGAAGGCGCTGGACAGCGAGAAAACGCGTTGCGCGCGGGCCAGCAAGGCGCGCACCTCGGGGTGCAGTGCCACCGCCTTCGGCGTGGGCACCATGCCGTGCCCCTGGCGCACCACGATCGGGTCCCCGCAGGCCGCGCGCAGCCGCGACAGCGCGTGGCTCACCGCCGGCTGCGTGAGCGCCAGGCGCTCGGCCGCGCGCGTGACGCTGCGTTCGCTGAGCACGGCATCGAAAACCACCAGCAGGTTCAGGTCGAGGCGGCGGAAGTCCATCGGTCAATTATGAATCCTGTGCATCTGATGAAATGGAAACAAATCATTTGTAAGCCATCGGAACGCTATCTACATTGCGACGCAGTCTGCATGAACCCTGTGCATTCAAGAACACAAACCGGAGACACGCCATGCCCTTCACCCCCCACCGCGCCCGCTGGCTGCGCGCCAGCGGCCTCGCCCTGCTGGCCGCGCTGCTCGCGCCCGCCCACGCCCAGAACGCCACCTGGCCCGAGCGGCCGCTGCGCCTCATCGTGCCCTTCGGCGCCGGTGGCAGCACCGACGCGCTGGCGCGCGTCGTGGGCGAGAAGCTGTCGAGCGCGCTCAAGCAGCCCGTGGTGATCGACAACCGCGCCGGCGCGGCCGGCTCCATCGGCGCGCAGGCCGTGGCCAAGGCCGCGCCCGACGGCTACACCTTCCTCCTGGCCACCAGCAGCACGCACGCGGTGCTGCCGCAGCTTCGCGCCCTCCCTTATGACGTGCAGCGCGACTTCACCGCCATCGCGCGCATCGCCACCGCGCCCAACGTGCTGGTGGTAAGCCCGGCGCTGAAGGTGACCACTGTGGCCGAGTTCCTGCAGGCCGCGCGCGCCCGAAGCGCCCCCCTGAACTACTCGTCCAGCGGCAATGGCTCGGTCACCCACCTCATCGGCGCCGACTTCGCGCAGCGCGCGAAGCTGCCCACCACACACATTCCGTACAAGACCGGCATCCAGGCCCTGCCCGACCTGAACGGCGGCCAGATCGATTTCGCCTTCGACAGCATCGTGTGGACGCTGCCCCAGTCCCAGGCAGGCAAGGTGAAGGCCCTGGCCATCGGCAGCGCGCAGCGGTCCCCACTCGCGCCCGACCTGCCCACCCTGCGCGAGGCTGGCTTCGAGGGCTTCGACGGCACCACCTGGTTCGCTCTGATGGGCCCGGCCGGCCTGGACGCCAAGGTGGTGGGCGAACTCAACCGACACATCAACACCGTGCTGCGCGACCCCGACCTGCGCGCGCAGTTCGAACGGCAAGGCGCCGAGCCCCTGGGCGGCAGCCCGCGCGAGCTGGAGCGGCTCGTTCAGGAGGACGGCCAGCGCTGGGCCGCGGTCATCAAGGCAGGCAACATCAAGATCGATCAGTGAACCCCATGCCCCTCGACCCGACGGCCGCCGCGCCGCAAACCGCCCCCCATCCCCACTTCCGCGAGCTCGTCGCCAGCGAGCGCCCCCTGGTGCTGCCCGGCGCGCACGACGCCATCTCCGCCCTGCTGATCCAGCAGGCCGGCTTCAAGGCCTATTTCATCGGTGGCTTTCCGGTGGTGGGCGCGCGTCTGGGCCTGCCCGACATCGGCCTGGCCACGCTCGGCGAGCTCAGCGCCGCGTACCGCGACATCATGGCCGTGTCCGACCTGCCGGTGCTGGTGGACGTGGACAACGGCTACGGCGACGTGAAGAACGTCGTGCACGCCGTGCACACCTACGAGCGCATGGGCGCGCAGGCCCTGTTCTTCGAGGACCAGGTCTCGCCCAAGCGTTGCGGCCACATCGTGGGCAAGGAGCTGCTGCCCTGCGAGGAGATGGAGCGGCGCATCCGCGCGGCCGCCGAGCAGCGGCGCGACGCGCGCACCTTCATCATCGCGCGCACCGACGCGCGCGAGGTGATCGGCATGGACGAGGCGCTGCGGCGCGGCGAGCGCT
>QFCS01002068.1_pt1 | contig 24675 bp, 14 predicted proteins | sample 3576561 | NCBI WGS metagenome assembly QFCS01 | reverse complement strand
TGGCGATCGCGCTGCGCCATCGTCCACACGCCGCCTGCATCGTCCCGGAGAAGCGCGAGGAACGGACGACGGAGGGTGGCCTCGACGTCGCCGGGCAGCACAACCATCTCAAGCCGATCGTTGCGCGGCTGAGCGACGCCGGCATCCGGGTCTCGCTGTTCATCGAGGCCGATGTTCGCCAGCTCGAGACGGCGGCGGCGCTTGGTGCGGCGGTGGTCGAGTTGCATACCGGCCGCTATTGCGAGATCGAAGGCGAGGAGCAGGCGGCCGAGCTGGAGCGCATTCGCCGGGGCGCGGCGCTCTGCGAGACGCTCGGCCTGGAGTGCCATGCCGGGCACGGCCTCAACTACGACAATGTCGGTCCCATCGCCGCCATTCCCAATGTCCGCGAACTCAATATCGGCCACTTCCTGATCGGCGAGTCGATCTTCGTCGGCCTGGAGGCGGCGATCCGCGAGATGCGCCGCCTGATGGACGCGGCGCGCGGCGGCGAGTCGGCGGCGGAGGTGCACCCGTGATCCTGGGACTCGGCAACGACCTGATCGACATAAGGCGGATCGAGAAATCGCTCGAACGGTTCGGCGATCGCTTCATCCAGCGCATCTTCACCGAGATCGAACAACAACGCTCGGAAGGGCGGGCGACGCGGGCGGAGAGCTATGCCAAGCGCTTCGCCGCCAAGGAGGCCTGCTCGAAGGCGCTGGGCACCGGCCTGCGCCGGGGCGTCTTCTGGCGTGACATGGGCGTGATCAACCAGCGCGGCGGCAAGCCGACCATGGCCCTGACCGGCGGGGCCCTGACGCGGCTGCAGGAGATGACACCGGCCGGAATGTCGCCGCAAATCGATCTGACCCTGACCGACGAATATCCAATGGCCCAGGCAATCGTCATCATATCCGCGATCTCCGCGGCGCCGAGCTCGTGAGGGCGGTGGCCCCCGGCTCCTGCAGGGCTCCCGTGCCGTGCAGGGCTCCCATGTCGCGCCCCGGCTGCGAGACAGGCGGGGCGGGCCCTGCTATAGCCGCGGGTCCTTTTGGCTGGAATGGCGATGACAGACGTGATTGAACGTCGCAAGCGTGGGCAGGATAAGTCGGGCGGCTGGGGCGAGACCGTGCGGACGGTGGTCTATGCCGTTCTGATCGCTCTGGTGGTACGCACTTTTGCCATCGAGCCCTTCAACATCCCGAGCGGATCCATGATCCCGACCCTGCTGGTCGGCGACTACCTGTTCGTCTCGAAGTATTCATACGGCTACAGCAAGCATTCCTTCCCCTTCTCGATGGGAATGTTCTCCGGCCGCATCTTCGACAAGCCGCCGGACAGGGGCGACGTCGCGGTGTTCAAGTATCCCGGCGACCAGGGCCAGGGCGTGAACCGCACCGACTACATCAAGCGCATCATCGGCATGCCGGGCGACCGCATCCAGGTGACCAACGGCGTGATTCACATCGACGGCAAGCCGATCGAACGGCTGAAGATCGGCGACTACGTCAAGGGCAGCAACGGCCACTATCAGAAAGGCACGCTCTATCGCGAGACGCTGCCCAATGGCCGCAGCTACACCGTGCTCGAGTACACGGACAACGGCATGGCGGACAATACGCCGGAATTCCTGGTGCCGGCCGGCCAGTACTTCGTCATGGGCGACAATCGCGACGATTCGCTCGACAGCCGCACGCGCCTGATGCTGCGCGACTATTCCGGCAACACGCGCGACCGCGATCAGCTCGGCTGGTACGTTCCGGCCGAGAATCTCGTGGGTCGCGCCGAGTTCATCTTCTTTTCCCACGATCCGTCGGTCGCCGGCTGGCTGGAGCCATGGAAATGGCCGCAGGCAATCCGATTCAGCCGCTTCTTCCAGGCCATCCACTGAAGGCGGGTGGACTGAAGGAGGGCGATGTCGATCTGCCGGCCCTGGCCGGGAAGCTCGGTCATGCCTTCGGTCGCGCCGAACTGGCGGTCGAGGCGCTGACCCATCGCGGCACGCTCGACAAGCGCGCCGACCTCAAGGCAGCTTTTCCGTACGGCAACGAGCGGCTGGAGTTCCTCGGCGACCGCGTGCTGTCGCTGGCCATGGCGGACCTGCTGTTGCGGCGTTTCCCCGACGAGCGCGAGGGCCAGCTCGCGCGCCGCCATGCCTCCCTGGTGAGCGCCCGGACCTTGATCGAGATCGTGCAGGCGAGCGGCCTCGGAGCGCATATGATCGCCTATCGCGGCGCGCCGCCGGCGACGCCGGCCGTCCTGTCCGATATGCTGGAGGCCCTGCTGGGCGCGGTGTTCCTCGATGCCGGCTTCGAAGCGGCGGCCGGGGTCGTCGAACGGCTGTGGGGCGAGCGGCTGGGCAGCCACAATCCGGCGCCGCGCCCGCCCAAGACCCAGCTCCAGGAATGGGCGCAGGGCCGCGGGCTGGCACTGCCGGCCTATCGGCAGGTCGGGCGGGAAGGCTCGGAGCACCAGCCGATGTTCCTGGTCGAGGTCACGGTCGGAACCCTGCCGCCGGCACAGGGCCGGGGGGCGACCAAACGCGAAGCCGAGAGTGCAGCCGCAAGCCGGATGCTGGAGCAGTTGAGCAGGACATGACGGGACAGAAGACACGCGCGGGCTTCGCCGCCATCGTCGGCGCGCCCAATGCCGGCAAGTCGACCCTGGTGAATGCCCTGGTCGGCTCCAAGGTCACCATCGTCTCTCCGAAGGTCCAGACGACGCGCATGCGCGTCATCGGCATCGCCATGGCCGACCTGCCGGATGATGGACCGGCCGGCACACGCGCCCAGCTCGTGCTGGTCGACACGCCGGGCATCTTCCGCGTCGCCAAGCGGCGGCTCGAGCGGGCGATGGTCGCGGCCGCTTGGCAGGGGGCCGACGATGCCGACGTGGTGGTGCTGGTCGTCGATGCCGAGCGCGGCATCGGCCCGGAGACCGAGGCGATCGTCCAGCGGCTGAAGGAATCGCGGTCTCCGCGCTATCTCGTCCTGAACAAGATCGACCTCGTGGCGCGCGAGAAGCTCCTGGCGCTGACCGGCGAACTCAACGCCCGGCTGCCCTTCGAGCGGACCTTCATGGTGAGCGCCCTCAAGAACGACGGGGTTCGGGACGTCCTCACCACCCTGGCGCGCGCGATGCCGGAAGGGCCCTTTCTCTATCCCGAGGACCAGGCGGCCGACCTGCCGATGCGGCTGCTGGCGGCCGAGGTGACGCGCGAGCAGGTCTTCCTGCAGCTTCACCAGGAGCTGCCCTACGAGGCCGCGGTCGAGACAGAGAAGTGGGAAGACCGGCCCGACGGCAGTGTGCGCATCGAGCAGACCATCCACGTCCAGCGCGAGGGGCAGCGCGCCATCTTCCTCGGCAAGGGCGGCGCCCGCATCAAGCAGATCGGCGCCCGCGCCCGCCACGAGCTCAGCCAGATGCTGGAGCGGCCGGTCCATCTCTTCCTGCACGTCAAGGTGAGCGAGCGCTGGGCCGACGACCCGGCGCACTACAAGGCCATTGGGCTCGACTACGAGCCATAGCGTGTGCCGCTGAGGCCGCGCCGCATCCGCGGCGGTCGGTGCATACCGACTTAAGGATAGCTTGCAAAACCGGCATGGCCCTTCCTCTACTGCGGTGAGGTACGTGGGCTCATGACGCTCCTTGACGATCTCGACCGGACGACTTCCGATGCGCTTCGGAGGCTGGACCGTCTTGGGCCGACGCCGCGCCTGGCCGCTTGCGCGGCGATCGGTGGCACGGCGTTTGTCGCGGTGCTGTTCGCCTGCTTGGAGATCGGCCTCGATTTCGCAACGACGGGCTTCGTGCTGCTGATCGTCGTTACGCTGCTGGCGCTGCTCGACAGCTTCCTGCTCGCCTCTTGCTTCTCCGTGCTGGCGGTCGGCTGCCTCGACTTCTTCTTCGTCGAGCCGATCCATGCCTTCCGTATCGGAAACGCGCAGGACATTACGGCGCTCGCCGCCTTTCTCGTCACCTCGCTCACGGTCACCATCCTGATCGGCCGGGTGCGCGGCCTCGGGGAGGCGCGGCGTCGGCAGGCCCGGCTGCTGGATCTCACCGCGGACTCCGAGGCGCGGCTGCGCGCCGCCATCGACACCGTGCCGGTCATCGTCTGGAGCAGCGTGCCGGCCGGCGGCAACGACTTCCAGAACCAGCGGCTGCTGTCCTACACGGGCTTCGCGTCCGGGCAGGCGCTGGGCATGGGGTGGATGGAGATGCTTCATCCCGACGACGTCCCACGGCATGGCGCGGCCTGGCTGGCGGCGGTGGAGAGAGGCACCGCCTTCGAGTGCGAATCGCGGCTGCGTCGCTTCGACGGTCAATACCGCTGGTTCCTGGCCCGCGCCGAGCCGCTGCGCGATGCCGACGGCAAGATCGTCAAGTGGTACGGCACCAACATCGACATCGACGACCGGCGGCAGGCCGAGCAGGCGCTGCGCCACAGCGAGCAACGCTACCGCAACCTCTTCCAGGCCATGGCGGCGTCCTTCTGGGAGCTCGACTGCTCGCATGCCGACGATGTCCTCCAGCGCTTGCAGGAGAGTGGGGTCGCCGATCTGGAGGCCCGCTTCAGGCAGGATCCCGGGCTGGTCCGCGAGATCATGCGCGTGATCCGGGTCGTCGACGTCAACGACCAGACGGTCTCGCTGTTCGGCCGCGGCGACAAGGCGGAGCTGCTCGGCAGCTTCGAGCGGTTCTGGCCGGAGGAGAGCACCGGCGCCTTCGCGGAAAGCATCCTGGCCCGGCTCGCCGGCAAGCCGCATTCCTCGGTCGAATGCCGGCTGCGCCGGATCGACGGCAGCCTGTTCGACGCCTTGTTCACCGCCGCCTATCCGGCCGACGGCTCGGGCCGGGGCACCCTGGTGATCGGCATCATCGACATCACGGCCCGCAAGGAGGCGACCGCGGCCCTCGAGCGCAGCGAGCAGCGCTACCGCGACGTGGTGCGCCACATGCCGATCGGGCTGGTACAGGTCGATGTCGGCGGGCTGCTCCAGCTGGTGCGCGACCTGCGGGCGCAGGGCGTCGACGACCTCGGCGCCTATATCGACGCGCATCCGGACTTCGTCCGCCGCGCGACGGAGGGGTTCATCGTCGAAGCGGCCAACGATCACACGCTGCGGATGTTCGGCGCGAAGGACGTCTCGGAGATGACGGGGCCGGCGACCCGCTACTGGGAAGCCAGCTTCGACACGGCGCGGCGGCTGATCGAAGGGCGCTTTCGCGGCGAGGAATATTTCTACGAGGAAACCAAGCTGACGACGGTCGACGGGCGCATCATCGATGTCGTGTTCGCCGCGGCGCGCCCGAGCGCCATGGCCGACAAGAGCCTCATTGGGTTGATCGACATCACCGAACGCGTGCGCGCCCAGGAGATGCTGAACCGCGTCCAGGCGGATTTCGCCCATGCCGCCCGCGTGGCGATGCTGGGGGAGCTCACCGCCTCGATCGCGCACGAGGTCAACCAGCCGCTGGCGGCCATCGTCGCCAACGCCAATGCGGGCCTGCGCTGGCTGAACCGTCCGCAGCCCGACCTCGCCGAGCTGCGTGAGGCGACGGAGAGCATCGTGGCGGATGCGCAGAGAGCGGCCGACATCATCCGGCGCGTGCGCGCCATGGCAGCGCGCCAGGTGCCCGAGCAGACGCTGCTGTCGCTCGATGACGTGATCCGCGAGGCGCTGCTGTTCCTGCGACACGAGCTCCAGGCGCGCGGCGTGACCGTCGTCTATCGCCTTGCGCCGGGCGCGGGGCAGGTGCAGGGCGACCGCACCCAGCTCCAGCAGGTGATCGTCAACCTCGCCGTCAATGCCATGCAGGCGATGGCGCAGGCGGGCACCGCCGATCCCAGGATCGTCCTTGCCACGGCGGAGGAGGCGCCGGGCATGGTGCGCTGCATCGTCGAGGATAGCGGGCCGGGATTCGACCCGGCGCACGCCGACCGGCTGTTCGACAGCTTCTTCACGACGAAGGACGGCGGCATGGACATGGGTATGGGCATGGGCCTGCGCATCTGCCGGTCGATCGTCGAGGCGCATGGCGGCACCATGACCGCCGACAATCACAGCCAGACGGGCGGCGCCCGCTTCTCCTTCACGCTGCCGACCGCTTCTGCCGCCGGCTGATCGTTGGCATTCTCCTTCTGCATGGGCACTTCACGACAGGGGCAGGGACCGGACATGGAGACGGGCAACGTCGCCAGCGGGGGCGGGGATGCGACTGGAGTCGGGGGCGAGGGCGGAACGCTTGGCCGCCGCGACGCCATGGCGGTCGCCTCGGGGTTGATCCTGTCCGGACTGGCCGCGTCGCCGGCCAGTGCGGCCTCCGGCGTGCGCGTCCTCGAATCGGTCGAGCAGGGGCGGCCCGCCTACGACGCGGTCGTCGTGGGCGCGGGATCGGCGGGCTGCGTGGTGGCGCACCGGCTGGGCCGGGCGGGACGGCGCGTGCTGCTGATCGAGGCCGGCGGCCGCACGAGCCTGCCCGCCGTGGCCGATCCGCCGGCCTGGCCGACCCTGTCGGGCGGGCCGCTCGACTGGCGCTACGCGACCGTGCCGCAGCCCGGCCTGGGCGGCCGCACCGTTCCCTATCCGCGCGGCAAGGTGGTGGGCGGATCGAGCGTCATCAATGCGCTCGCCTATCAGGCGGGGCATCCGGCGGCCTATGACGCCTGGCCGGAGGGCTGGCGCCATGCCGACCTGCTGCCCTACTTCAAGCGGGCCGAGACCTTCTCCGGCGGCGGCGATGCGTGGCGGGGCGGCGACGGGCCCCTGCATGTCCTGTCGCTGGCGGACGTCACCGACCGTACGCCGGTGGCGTCGGCCTTCATCGCGGCGGCGCAGGAGCGCGGCTTCGCGATGACCCAGGATCTCGGCGGCGCCGTCACCACGGGCGTTGCCTGGAACCAGCTCAGCATCCGGGGACATGTCCGCGACGACGCGGCGACGGCATTCCTCGGCCGGCTGGAGGGCGCCGCGGTCGACCTGCTGGTCGGCACGCCGGTGCTCGGGCTCGCGATCGAGCGCGGCCGCTGTGTCGGCGTCCGCATCGCCGCCGGGACCGTGCGGACGGAGGGCGAGGTGCTGCTGTGCGCCGGCGCGATCGATTCGCCGCGCCTGCTGATGCTGTCGGGCGTGGGGCCGGCCGGCGCCCTGCGCGCGCTCGGCCTTCCGGTGGCCGTCGACCTGCCGGACGTGGGGCGCCATCTTGAGGATCACCTGCTGCTGGCCGGCGTGGCCTACCGGGCGCGCCGCGAGGTGCCGCGCTCGCACTACAACCATGCCGACGCGCTGCTCTACGTGCCGCACGCGACGGTCGGCGAGGCGCCGGAGCATCTCGTCATGTGCCTGTCCCTGCCGTTCGTGCAGCCGGCCGTCGGACCGATGCCGGCGCCGGCCTATACGCTGGTGCCCTGCCTCATGCGGCCGCTGAGCCGCGGCAGCGTGCAGCTCGCCTCGGCCGATCCGCGGACGCCGGCGCTGATCGATCCGAACTACCTGGCGGAGCCCGCCGATCTCGACAGTCTGGTGAGAGCGGTGACGCTGGCGCGCGAGATCGGCGCCGCCGCGGCGTTCGACGACTGGCGCGCGGAGGAGGTCCATCCCGGCCCGGCCTGGAACGACGTCGCGACGCGCGCCGAGTTCGTCCGCCGCGCCGCGCGGTCGTTCCACCATCCCGTCGGCACCTGCCGCATCGATGCCGTCGTCGATCGAATGCTGCGCGTGAAGGGCGTCGCCGGCCTGCGCGTGATCGATGCCTCGGTGCTGCCGGGCCTGCCGGCCGCCATGATCAACGCCGCCGTGACGGCGGTCGCGGAGCGCGGCAGCGACCTGGTGCTTTAGACTATTCTAGGCGTGCGCCGTCTCTCCCAGCACGCCGTGCGGGCGTATCGAGCAGCTCGGATGCATCGAAGCGGGTAGTCTCCATCGTCGTGAATTCCTACTTTCCTGCGTGCTCTCGCGGTGGCTTGATGTCGCTAGAGCGGTTTCCACGATGATGGAACCGCAAGTGGTTCCGTCATCGTGGAACTGCGCGCACGGTTGATCGAAGTTTCACAAGGCATGTTCCGTTCGGCTGATGCCAGCCGAACGGAACATGCTTTAGCCTGTGAGCCCTTGTCTCCGCCGCACAGCAGGATCACGACGGTGGATCCTTCGTATGTGAAGTAGACTTGGTAGCCCGGCCCGTAAGCTATCCGCGTCTCGCGGACGCCGCCCCCGACGGACTTCACGTCGCCGGGGGTGCCCCGCTCCATCCGGCGCACACGCTGCACGATCCTGGCGTAGGCATTGTCATCCCTGAGGCCTTTCAGCCACTTGCCGAAGTCTCCCATGGCAGACAATAGATCAGCGAGCCATAGCGGCTGCCTGCGTCGTATCTGCGGGACCCCTCACCTCGGCCCGTGATCGACGCGCCTTTGGGCGCCGAACCGCTGCGCGACCCGACCCGGGGCCAATCTGTGACCGTCGCCGCATCGTGACCTTATCCGCCGGGATTGACGCCCGCCTGTAAAGAGCCGCGTCCAAAGCCTCCCTCCGCTGCTTCGCAGTCCTCTGCAACGGAAGGAACGGCAATGGCTCTGACCTCTGGCTCCATCGCTTTCACCGGATTCAATGCCGACGGCAACGACAGTCTCGCCTTCGTGGCGCTGGCCACGTTGCCGGCGGGGATCACGATCTTCTTCACGGATCGCGAATGGACGGGCAGTGGTTTCAACAGTGGTGAGGGTGGCTGGAGCTGGACAGCTCCGGCCACGGACGTGCTGGCGGGCACCATCGTCACCCTCGGCGACATCTCCGATTCCGATGGCGTGGCCATCTCCGCCAGCGTCGGGGCGGCGGCGGGCGGGTCGGGGCTCGGCGTGGACAACGAGATCGTCTACGCTTTCGTGGGCGACGATGCCGACACGCCGACCGCGTTCCTGACGGCCGTGGCGAACGACAGCTTCACCGTCGACGGCGCGACCCTGTCGGGCACCGGCCTGGTCGCGGGCGTCAACGCAATCGCCTTCGGCGTGGCCGATGCCGATACCGACGTGGCCGCCTTCACGGGCAGCCGCAGCGGCCAGGCGGACTTCGCCGCCTATGCCCCGATCCTCAACGATCCGGCCAACTGGACCACGCAGGACGGCAGCGGCGACCAGTCGGCCGACGGGACGCCGCCCGACGTGCCGTTCTCGACCGCGGCCTTCACCATCGGCAGCACAGGCACGGGCCATGAGATCGGCGGCATCGTCATCCTCGACAAGGCCGAGTCGCTGCAGGGCGCGGTCTCGCCGCCGCCGGCGGCGCCGGGCGTGCAGCTGACGCGCCTGGGCGCCTGGCTGTCCGGCGACGGCGAGGGCGGCGCCGAATCGGTGGCCTTCGATCCCACGACGGACCGTGCCTACGTGACCAATGCCGCGTCGGACCGGATCGAGATCCTCGATCTTTCAGACCCGGCAAACCCCGTCGCGGTAGGCCAGATCGAGCTGGCGGGCCTGCCGGCCTACGGCAACGTCAATTCCGTCGCGGTCCGGGCGGGCCTGGTCGCGGTGGCCGTGCAGAACGGCGACGGCGGCGAGCCCGGCCTGGTCGCGCTGTATGACGGCGACGGCGCGCCGATCAAGACGATCGCGGTGGGCGTGCTGCCCGACCAACTCACCTTCAGCCCCGACGGAACCCTGCTGCTGGTGGCCAACGAGGCCGAACGCTTCCTGGATCGGTCGGGCTCCAGTCCGGTCGTCGAGGACGCTCCGGGGACGATCAGCATCATCGACGTTTCCGGCGATCCGGCCGATGCGGCCGTGCGCAACACGATCGGCTTCTCGGCGCTCGATGGCGAGGAAGCGGCGCTCGAGGCGCTGGGCATCCGCACCTACGGGGGCGGCACGCTGGAGACCGACGTCGGCGAGATCGTCATTCCGGAATCGACCCTGTCCGGCGACATCGAACCGGAATACATCGCCGTCTCGCCGGACGGCGCGCGCGCCTATGTCACCCTGCAGGAGGTCAACGCGGTCGCGGTGATCGATCTCACGGACCCCACCGCCGACCGGCCGTTGTCGATCCTGCCGGCGGGCGCCGTCGATTTCAGCCTGCCCGGCAACGAGGCGGACTTCTCCGACCGCGACGGTCCCGGCGGCACCGCCTCCATCTCGATCGGCAACGCGCCGATCAAGGGGCTGCTGCAGCCCGACGCGATCGCTTCGTTCGAGGTGGATGGCGCGACCTATTTCATTACCGCCAACGAGGGCGACAGCCGCATCCTGCAGGACGCGATGCTGGAGGATCCGGCGCTGAACGAGGCCCGTGCCAGCAGCCTCGATCCCGGCACGCCGGCCGATCATGCGCGCGTCAACGTCGACACGGTCTGGTCGACCGGGGCGGATCTCCACGCCTTCGGCGGCCGCGGCTTCTCGATCTTCCGCCAGAACGACGACGGCACCATCGTCAAGGTCGAGGAGACGGGCGGCGACATCGAGCAGATCCTCGCGACGCTGCCCGATGCCGATACCGTGTTCAACGGTCAGAACGGCGGCGCGTTCGACAGCCGCTCCGACAACAAGGGGGCGGAGCCGGAAGGCGTCGCCGTCGGCACCGTCGACGGCAAGACCTATGCCTTCTTGGCGCTGGAGCGCATCGGCGGCATCATGGTGTGGGACGTCTCGACGCCGTCGGACGCCCGGTTCGTGCAGTACCTGCCGCCGACCTCCGACGATTTCGGACCCGAGGTCGTCACCTTCGTCGCCGCCGCGGACAGCCCGACCGGGCGCGCGATGCTGATCGCCGCGAACGAGATCAGCGGCAGCGTCACGACCTACGACATCGCCGGGCCGGCCGTCACGGCGATCGGCACGATCCAGGGCATCGGCCATGTCTCGGCGCTCGACGGGCAGACCGTGACGACCGAGGGCGTCGTCGTCGCCGTCGACACCAACGGCAGCCGCGGCTTCTACATCCAGGACCCCGCCGGCGACGGCGACGCCGCCACCTCGGACGGCATCTTCGTGTTCACCAACGCCGCGCCGACGGTGGCCGTCGGCCAGCTCGTGCGCGTGACCGGTGTGGTCGACGAGTTCACGCCCAACGGTGCGGCGGCGGGCAGCTTCTCGACCACCGAGATCGTAGCCACCGCCACATCCGGCGGCGAGATCACCGTCCTGGGCGACGGTCCGGCGATCGAGGCCACCGTGATCGGCGGCGAAGGCGGGATGCTGCCGCCGTCCGGCAGCCTCGCCGAGGCGTCGGCCTTCTACGAGAGCTTGGAAGGCATGCTGGTCACGGTGAAGGAGGCCGTCGTGGTCGGGCCGACCAACGACTTCGGCGAGATCTTCGCCGTCGTCGACGACGATACGGACCGTGGCAACGGCATCGGCGGCAGCGCGCTCACCGACCGCGGCGCGCTCACGATCGAGGGCGGCGCGGCCGACTTCGGCAACACCGATGTCGCGGGCGGCGACTTCAACCCCGAGCGGCTGCAGATCGACGACGACAGCGGCGTGTTCGCCGCCGCCTCGCCCAGTGTGTCGGTGGGGGCCCAGCTCGGCGACGTCACCGGCATCGTCCGCTACGACTTCGGCAACTACGAGATCATCCCGACGCAAGCCTATGCCGTCGAACAGCCGAGCCTGCTCGTCCGCGAGACCACGTCGCTGGTCGGCGATGCCGACCGCCTCACGGTCGCTAGCTACAATGCCGAGAATCTCGATCCGACCGACGGCGCGCAACGCTTCGCGACCATCGCGCAGGAGCTGCTCGCCAACCTGCAGCTGCCCGACATCGTGGCCCTGCAGGAGGTGCAGGACAGCGACGGCCCAGGCAATGCGGCCGCCTCGACGGTGACGAGCGCCGACCAGACGCTGCAGATGCTGGTCGACGCGCTGAATGCCATCGCGCCGGCCGGCGTGGAATATGCCTTCGTCGACAACCCCTTCATCGGCGACGACAGCAGCGGCGGCGAGGGCGGTGGCAACATCCGCACGGCCTTCCTCTATCGCACCGACCGGGTCGACCTGGTCGACGGCTCGCTGCGGACGGTGGCGGCCGACGGGAGCGCGATCGCCGATCCCGCCGGCAATGCTGACCAGCAGAACAATCCCGACAATCCCTTCTTCGAGTCGCGTCCGCCGCTGGTCGCGACCTTCGCCTTCAACGGCGAGGAGGTCACGATCGTCAACAACCACTTCTCGTCCAAGGGCGGCAGCGGTCCCCTCTACGGTTCGGACGACTCGCCGCTGAACGGCGGCGAGGTGCAGCGTGCCGCCCAGGCCCAGGCGGTGAACAGCTTCGTCGATTCGCTGCTGGCCGCCGATCCCGATGCCCGGGTCGTGGTCGCGGGCGACCTCAACGACTTCGAGTTCGAGCAGCCGCTGGACGTCATGAAGGGGGTCGCGAGCCTCACGGACTACGACGTGCCGGCGTCCGATCCCATCGCCGCCACGGCGACCTTCACGCCGGGCGGCGAGCAGGTCCTGCACGACCTGCTGGAGACCCTGCCGGCGGACGAGCGCTACGACTACGTCTTCGAGGGCAACGCGCAGACGCTCGACCATGTGCTGGTGAGCGACGGCCTCGCGGAGGGCGCCGCGTTCGACGTGGTGCGCATCAATGCCGAGTTCGGCGACCAGACCAGCGATCACGATCCCCTGGTGGCGAGCTTCGAGATCACCGGCCACGAGTCGGAGAACTTCGTCCTGCAGCTCCTGCATCTGTCGGACGCCGAGGCCGGCCTGCTGGCCGCCGACACCGCGCCCTACCTGGCGGCGCTCGTCGATGCCTTCGACGACGACTACGCCAATACGCTCATCCTGTCGGGCGGCGACAACTTCCTGCCGGGGCCATTCCTGGCCGCGGGCACGGACCTCTCGGTCAAGCCCGTGCTGAATGCGGTGAGCGGCTCGACGATCGACCTCTCGCCGGGCGTGCAGATCCCGATCGGCGCCGTCGACATCGCCCTGCTGAACGCGATCGGCGTCGAGGCCTCGACGATCGGCAATCACGAATTCGATCTCGGCTCGCGCGTGCTGCGCGACGCCTTCATGCCGGGCAGCGTGCCGGGCTGGGTCGGCGCCGATTTCGCGTACCTGTCCTCGAACCTCGACTTCGCGGGCGACGCCGATCTCGCGCCTCGCTTCACCGACACCCTGGACGGCGGCACGGCCACGCTGGTGCCGGAGGCGTCCACGCTGAAGGGGCGGATCGCGCCGGCCGCCGTCATCACCGAGGGCGGCGAGAGGATCGGGCTCGTCGGCGTCACGACGCAGCTCCTGGAATCCATTTCCTCGCCCGGCGGCACCGAAGTCGAGGGCTTCCCGACGGGCCCCGGCGCCAACGGCGAGGTCGACGACATGGCGCTGCTGGCCCAGCAGCTCCAGCCCATCATCGACGAGCTGATCGCCGAAGGGGTCGACAAGATCATCGTGCAGTCGCACCTGCAGCAGATCGGCAACGAGCAGGCGCTGGCGCCGCTGCTGCGCGGCGTCGACATCATCCTGGCGGCCGGGTCGAACACTCGGCTGGCCGACGTCGACGACGAGCTGGTGGCCTTCCCCGGCCATGACGCCGCGGCCGAGGGGCCATACCCCATCGTGACCCAGGGTGCGGACGGCAAGGCGACCCTGATCGTCAACACCGACGGCGAATACACCTATCTCGGGCGCCTCGTCGTGGAGTTCGATGCCAACGGCGACATCGTGCTCGACAGCCTGACTGCGAACGAGTCGGTGAACGGCGCCCACGCCTCGACGGCCGAGAACGTGGCCGAGGCCTGGGGCACCACGGTCGACGATCTCGCCGAGACCGCCTTCGCCGACGGCACGAAGGGCGACCAGGTCGAGAAGCTGGTGGGCGCCGTCCAGGACGTCATCAACGTCAAGGACGGCAACGTCTTCGGGTTCACCGACGTGTATCTCGAGGGCGAGCGCGCCGCCGTGCGCAACCAGGAGACCAACCTGGGCGACCTGTCGGCGGACGCCAACGGCTACTCGGCGCAGCAGGCGCTGGACGATGGCGAGGCCTTCGTCGTCTCGCTGAAGAACGGCGGCGGCATCCGGGCGCCGATCGGCACGGTCTCGGCACCCGATCCCGTCACCGGCGAGATCGACAAGCTGCCGCCGGCCGCCAATCCCGATTCCGGCAAGCCGGAGGGCGGGGTGTCGCAGCTCGATGTCGAGAATGCGCTGCGGTTCGACAACAGGCTGATGGTGTTCGACACCACGCCGCAGGGGCTGCTGGCCCTGCTGAACTGGGGCGCGGGCCTGTCGGCGAACAATGGCGGCTTCCCGCAGATCGGCGGGGTGAGCTTCTCCTTCGATCCGGACCTTCCGGGCAATGCGGCCGGCCAGCCCGGCTCGCGGGTGCGCGACGTCGCCCTGATCGACGCGGAGGGCAACATCCTCGCCAGGCTCGTCGATGACGGCGTGGTGCTGGCCGATGCGCCGTCGCTGATCAGCGTGGTCACGCTGAACTTCACCGCCAATGGCGGCGACGGCTATCCGGTGAAGGCCAACGGCGAGAACTTCCGCTACCTGCTCGACGAAGGCACGCTGTCGACGCCGGTCGACGAGTCGCTCGACTTCACGGCGGCGGCGAACGTTCCGGCGAACGCCCTGGGCGAGCAGGCGGCCTTCGCGGACTACATGGACGCGTTCCACGGCACGCCGGAGGCCGCCTACGACCAGGCGGATACGGCGATCCAGGACGACACGCGCATCCAGAACCTGAACTTCCGGGACGACACGGTGCTGGAAGGGCCGGACGTGCCGCCGGACGGCGGCGAGGTGATCCACGGCACGCCGGACGACGACGTGATCGATGCCGGGGACGGCGACGACCAGGTGTTCGGCGGGGCGGGCGACGACCGGATCGCCGGCGGCGACGGCGATGACATGCTGAAGGGCGAGGCCGGCGTCGACGTGCTGGAAGGCGGCGCGGGCGACGACGATCTCGACGGCGGTGCCGGCAACGACCTGCTGTTCGGCGATGCCGGCCATGACACGCTGCGCGGCGGCCAGGGCAATGACCTCGTCAAGGGCAACGCCGGCGACGATACCTTCGTGGTGACGCGCCTGGACGACGGGCGCGACACCTACGACGGCGGGGAGGGCAGCGATACCTTCGATTTCAGCGCCCTCGCGCAGGCGGTCGACCTCACGCTCAGGAACGGCACGACGACCTTCGCTTCCGACAGGATCTCGAACGTCGAGAACGTCATCGGCGGCAGCGCGGGCGACCGGCTCACGGGCAACAGCGAGGACAACCGTCTCGTCGGCAATGCCGGGGACGACGTGCTGAAAGGCGGCGCCGGCGACGACATCATCGACGGTGGTCCCGGCGCGGACCTGCTGAGCGGCGGCGGCGGTGCCGACTCCTTCGTGTTCGAGACGGCGGGCGATGGCGTCGACACCATCCTCGACCTCAAGGTGTCCGGCGCGGTGCAGGACCAGATCCTGCTGTCGACGTCGATGTTCCAGGGCTTCGGCGGCGACGACGCCTTCGACCTGGTCGGCTCGGGCTTCCTGCGCGCCGTCGTCGGCGCCAGGAGCGAGATCCAGGTCGACCTGGACGGTGGCGGCGACGATTTCGAGACGCTGGCCTACGTGGACGGCCGCATCACCAGCGGCATCCTCGCCGACCACGTCGTGCTGTTCGACCCCAACGCGATCCTCTGAGGATGCTGCCGCCGCGGCCGCGGTCCCGCTCTCGCGGACCGCGCGCCTCCGGTTCGCTCATGAAGAGAAGGCGGCACTCCAATGCCGCCCAATGGTCGTGTTTTTGTCGTTTGCCCCTTCCTGGAGCGCAAAAAGTCGTGAGGGGCTTGTATAGCATCGGCTGACGATATATAACAAAAGTGCTTATATATAATAACTGGAGGGCGGTGTTGCGGACGACCCTGGGGCGGTCCGTCTCGCGGGCCGCGATCCGGCCTTCCGCCCGTCCCCCGAACCCGGCATAGACGGAGGCCATGGATTGGACCGATCAGGGCTTCGTGCTGTCGGCGCGGCCGCACGGCGAGGGTGGTCTCGTCGCGGCCATGCTGACCGAGCAGCACGGCCGCCATGCCGGCTTCGTACCGGGCGGGGGCTCGCGCCGGGCAGCGGCGATCTGGCAACCCGGCAACCTCGTCGCGCTGACCTGGCGGGCGCGGCTGGCCGAGCAGCCCGGCAACTATGCGGGCGAGCTGCGCGAGGCGCACGCCGCCCGGGCGCTCGACGATGCCGTCGAACTGTCCGGGCTCTCGGCGGCCTGCGCCCTGGTCGATGCGGCCCTGCCCGAACGCGAGCCGCATCCGGCGATGTTCGAAGGCTTTCGCGCCTTTCTGGGCGCCCTCGGTCACCCTGGCTGGCCCGCGATCTACGTGCGGCTGGAGCTGGGCCTGCTGCAGGAACTCGGGTTCGGCCTCGACCTCACGAGATGTGCAGTGACCGGGGCCGCCGAGGATCTCGCCTACGTTTCGCCGCGGACGGGGCGTGCCGTCTCGGCCGGCGCGGCCGAGCCCTACAAGGACAAGCTCCTCGCCCTGCCGGCCTGGCTGTCCCGCGGCGGATTGCCGTCCGACGACGAGGCGCTGCGGAAAGCCTTCGATCTCACGGGCTTCTTTCTCGAGCGGCACGTGTTCTGGCCCCACAACAAACCCTTGCCGGCCGCGCGGTCGAGATTTATGGAAGCCCTCCAACGCTAGAAACACGAGGCTGCGGCGCGAATCGCAGCTGATCCCCTCAGTCGCTACAGATGGCAAAACGCACCACCAACGTCGTTCCGCTGGCCGTGGTCAAGCCGGTGCAGTTCGGGGAGGCGCTCAGCGAGCGCTACCTCTCCTATGCGCTGTCGACGATCATGGCGCGCTCGCTGCCCGACGTACGCGACGGGCTGAAGCCGGTGCATCGCCGTCTGATGTACGCCATGCGCCAGCTGCGGCTCGATCCCAACAGCCCGTTCAAGAAGAGCGCGCGCGTCGTCGGTGACGTGATCGGCCAGTACCATCCGCACGGCGACCAGTCGATCTACGACGCCCTGGTGCGTCTCGCCCAGGAATTCGCGGTCCGCTATCCGCTGATCGAGGGGCAGGGCAATTTCGGCAACATCGACGGCGATAACCCGGCGGCCATGCGCTACACCGAGGCGCGGCTCACCGAGGTCGCCGAGGCGCTGCTGAGCGGCATCGACGAGAATGCCGTCGATTTCCGGCCCAACTACGACGGCTCGACCGAGGAGCCGATCGTGCTGCCCGGCGGCTTCCCCAACCTGCTGGCCAACGGCGCCGCCGGCATCGCCGTCGGCATGGCGACCTCGATCCCGCCGCACAATGCCGGCGAGCTGTGCGACGCGCTGCTCCACCTCATCCGGACGCCCAACGCGCGCATCGAGACGCTGGTCGACCTGGTCAGGGGGCCGGACTTCCCGACCGGCGGAATCCTGGTCGAGCCGCGCGAGTCGATCGTCGAAGCCTACAAGACGGGCCGCGGCGCCTTCCGCCTGCGGGCGCGGTGGCACAAGGAGGAGCTGCCGCGCGGGCAGTACCGCATCGTCGTCACCGAGATTCCCTACCAGGTCCAGAAGGGCAAGCTGATCGAGCGCATCGCCGAGATCATCAATGCCAAGAAGCTGCCGATCCTGGAGGACGTGCACGACGAATCGGCCGACGACGTGCGGATCGTCCTCGAGCCGCGGACCGGGCAGGTGCCGGCCGAGCTGCTGATGGAGCAGCTCTTCAAGCTGACCGACCTGGAGACCCGCTTCCCGCTGAACCTGAACGTCCTCGACAAGGACAACACGCCGCGGGTCATGGATCTGCGCGAGGCGCTGCAGGCGTTCCTCGATCACCGGCGCGAGGTGCTGGTGCGGCGGTCGACCTTCCGCCTGGCCGAGATCGAACGGCGGCTGGAGATCCTCGAAGGCTATCTGATCGCCTATCTGAACATCGACAAGTTGATCAAGATCATCCGCGAGGAGGACGAGCCCAAGCCGGTGATGATCCGGACCTTCGGCCTCACCGATCTGCAGGCCGAGTCGATCCTCAACATGCGTCTGCGCGCCCTGCGCCGGCTCGAGGAGTTCGAGATCAAGGGCGAGCACAAGAAGCTCACCGCCGAGCGCAAGGACCTCAAGGCGCTGCTCAAGGAAGAGAAGCTGCAGTGGGGCAAGATCGCCGAGGAGGTGCAGGAGACCAAGCGCCGGTTCGGCGGCAAGACCGCGCTCGGACGGCGGCGCACAGAGCTGGCCGATGCGCCGGTCGAGGTCGCGCATGCCATCGAGGACTTCGTCGAGCGCGAGCCGGTCACGGTGATCTGCTCCGAGAAGGGCTGGATCCGCGCCGCGAAGGGCCATCTCGACGACAAGGCCGTCGCCGACCTCAAGTACAAGGAAGGCGACGGGCCGCGTTTTGCGGTGCCCGCGCAGTCGACCGACAAGCTCCTGGTGTTCGCCACCAACGGCCGATTCTACACCCTGGGCTGCGACAGGCTTCCGAGCGCGCGCGGCCATGGCGAGCCGATCCGGCTGATGATCGAGCTGGGCAACGAGCAGGACATCGTGCAGCTCGAGGTGTTGAAGGGCGGCCGCAAGTTCCTGGTCGCCTCCGATGCCGGCCGCGGCTTCATCGTGCCCGAGGACGAGGTCGTGGCGCAGACCCGCAACGGCCGCCAGGTGCTGAACCTCGCCGATAAGGAAAGGGCACAGGCCTTTGGAATGGTTCCGGAAAATGCCGATTCTCTGGCCGCGCTCAGCGAGGGCCGCAAGCTCCTGATCTTCCCGCTGGACCAGGTGCCCGAGATGGCGCGCGGCCGCGGCGTGCTGCTGCAGAAGTCGAAGGGCGACCAGCTGTCGGATGCCCAGGCCTTCCGGCTGGCCGACGGCCTGCCGTGGGGCAACCGCGTCATCCCGGCCGGCGAGCTGAAGTTCTGGCGCGGCGAGCGTGCCCAGGCCGGCCGCATGCCCGAGAAGGGATGGCCGCGGGCCAAGCGCTTCAAGGACTGACGGCCAGGGACTGATCATGGATCTGACGCTGATCTGGAAGGCGGTGCTGATCGGCGTCGTCGAGGGTCTTACGGAATTCCTGCCGGTCTCCTCGACGGGCCACATCATCCTTGCGTCCGAGGTGCTGCACTTCGAGGGGCCGCCGGGCAAGGTGTTCGAGATCGTGATCCAGCTCGGCGCGATCCTCGCCATCTGTTTTCTTTACCGCGTCAAGATTCTGGCGACCGCCACCGGCGTGATGCGGCGCGACAAGCCGGCCCTGCGGCTTGCCACGGCGGTGCTGGTGGCCTTCCTGCCGGCGGTCGTCATCGGTGTGTTCGCCCACAAATACATCAAGGAAGTGTTGTTCGATCCGACGGTCGTCGCCGTGGCGCTGATCGTGGGCGGCATCGCCATCCTGCTGATCGAACGGCTCGCGCCACGGCCGCGCATGAAGACCCTGGACGAGGTCGACCTGAAGACGGCCCTGCTGATCGGCTTCTGCCAGTGCCTGGCCATGATCCCCGGCGTCTCGCGTTCGGGGGCGACCATCATGGGCGCACGGGTTTTCCGCGTGAACCGTGCGGCGGCGGCCGAGTTTTCGTTTTTCCTGGCCATACCCACGATGTTGGGGGCCACGGTCTACGATCTTTACAAGAACTGGTCGTCGCTGGACTGGAGCGGCAGCACGGTCATCGCCCTCGGCTTCGTCGCGGCCTTTGTCGCGGCGGCGCTGGTCGTGGGCCCCTTCGTCCATTTCATCAGCCGTCATGGCTTCGCCCTGTTCGCCTGGTACCGCATTGCGCTGGGCGCATTGGCGCTCGTGCTCCTGCACATGCGTTGAAGGGTTTCCAACATTTCGACCCGCATGCCATAAGCCCGCGCAGGTCCGTAGCTTCTGGGAGTAAGCGTTCATGCAGCGTCGCAAATTCATTCGTTCGGCGGGCGTTGGCGCCGCCGCCGTCACCGCCAGCGGCGTGGTCGCCGCACCGGCCATCGCCCAGTCCGCCCCCGAGCTGAAGTGGCGCATGGCGTCGAGCTTCCCGAAGGCGCTCGACACGATCTTCGGCGCGTCCGAAATCTTCGCCAAGTACGTGGCCGAGGCGTCCGACAATCGCTTCCAGGTCCGTGTCTATGCGGCCGGCGAGCTCGTGCCGGGCCTCCAGGTCGCCGACGCCGTGCAGAACGGCACCGTCGAGATGGGCCACACGGCGTCCTACTACTACGTCGGCAAGGATCCGTGCTTCGCCTTCGACTGCGCCATCCCGTTCGGCCTGAATCCGCGGCAGCAGGACGCCTGGATAAATTGGGGCGGCGGCCGCGAGGCGATGGCCGAGTTCTTCAAGGAGTACAGCATCCACTCCATGCCCTGCGGCAACACCGGCGGCCAGATGGGTGGCTGGTTCCGCAAGGAGATCAAGACGGTCGACGACCTCAAGGGCCTCAAGATGCGGACCAGCGGCTTCGCCGGCGAGATCCTGAGCAAGCTCGGCGTCGTGCCGCAGCAGATCGCCGCCGGCGACATCTATCCGGCGCTGGAGAAAGGCACGATCGACGCCGCCGAATGGGTCGGTCCGTATGACGACCAGAAGCTCGGCTTCAACCGCGTGGCGCCGTACTACTACTATCCCGGCTGGTGGGAGGCAGGCCCGCAGCTCTCGGCCTATGTGAACCTGGCCAAGTGGAACGAGCTGCCCAAGAGCTATCAGGCGCTGCTCGAGGCCGCGGCCGCCAAGGCGCATACCTCGATGCTGTCGAAGTACGATGCACAGAACCCCAAGGCGCTGCGCCAGCTGGTGGCCGGCGGCACCAAGCTGATGCCGTTCACGGCCCCGGTGCTCGAGGCCTGCTACACGGCGACCAACCAGGTCTACGACGAGACGATGGCCAAGAACGCCCGCTTCAAGAAGATCTACGAGCAGTGGAAGCCCTTCCGCGCCGAGGAAGTGCTGTGGTTCCGCGTCGTCGAGAACACGCTGGACAACTTCATGGCGCGGCTGTCGGCAGCCAACAAGCTGTAGCGATCATTGCGCCGGCGACGATCGGCAGACGGAGGAGGCCCCGCTACGGCGGGGCCTTTTTTGTTTCAGGCGCCTTTCTGAACTCTTTGTATAGCGTTGGACAAATTCTACTGAATCGCGTGAGGCAATAGTCGAACCGGCTTGCCGGATCGGCTTCTTTTTCGCGTGACGACCCTGTCACCGCTTTCCAAACGGAATTCCGCGTGCCAGTCTTAAGGAGCTGATAAGGGGGCCATGAAGGCACCTAGTTGGGAGGAAAGAAGAGATGAAGCGTAGGAAATTCGTCAGGACTGCCGGCTTGGGCGCGGCAGGTGTCGCGGCTGCGTCGACTGTCGCTGCGCCGGCCATCGCGCAGAGCATGCCGGAAGTGAAATGGCGTCTGACGTCGAGCTTCCCCAAGTCGCTCGATACGCTCTATGGCGGCTCGGAACTGTTCGCGAAGACCATCAGCGAGATGTCCGACGGCAAGTTTCAGATCCGTGCTTTCGCGGCGGGTGAAATCGTGCCCGGCCTGCAGGTTGCCGACGCGGTCCAGAACGGAACCGTCGAGGCCGGCCAGACGGCGGCGTACTACTATTTCGGCAAGCATCCGAACTTCGTGTTCGAGACCGGCCTGCCGTTCTCGATGAATCAGCGGCAATACTATGCCTGGCTCGACTTCGGCGGCGGCCACGAGCTGATCAACGAGTTCTACAAGGAGTACAACTTCCGATCCTTCACCTTCGGCGGCACGGGCTGCCAGATGGGCGGCTGGTTCCGCAAGGAAATCAAGTCGATGGAGGATATGAAGGGGCTGAAGTTCCGTGTCGGCGGCTTCGCGGGCCTGATCCTCACGCGCCTCGGCGTCGTGCCGCAGCAGATCGCCGGCGGCGACATTTACCCGGCCCTCGAGAAGGGTACGATCGATGCCTGCGAATGGGTCGGCCCCTACGACGACGAGAAGCTCGGCTTCAACAAGGTCGCCAAGTACTACTACTATCCCGGCTGGTGGGAGGGAGCCTCGGTCGGCTCGCTGTACGTCAACAACAAGGCCTGGGAAGAGCTGCCGAAGCCCTACAAGGCGATGATCGAGGCGGCCGCCGGCCGCGTCACCGCATGGATGGTGCCCAAGTACGATGCCAGCAACCCGGCCGCGTTGCGCCGCCTGGTCGCCGCCGGCACCGAGCTTCGCCCGTTTCCGCGTGCGGTGCTCGAACCCTGCTTCCTGGAGGCCTACAAGTTCTACGACGAGCTTTCGGCGAAGGATCCGAAGTTCAAGAAGATCTACGACAGCCTGAAGGCTTTCCGGTCCGACGAGAACCTGTGGTTCCGCGTCGCCGAGAACACCTTCGACAACTTCAACTTCGCGATGTCTGCCCAGGGCCGCTGATGCCTTGAGCCTGCTTCGAGCAGGAAAGCCCCGCCGGCGACGGCGGGGCTTTCTTTTTGCTCGCAGTCCGTGTGCGGGCGGCAGCTACTTGAAGACAGGAGGCGGTGTGGGCTCCTCGTCGCTGGGCGGTGCCTGCAGCTCGATCTTCACCTTGCTGGGGTCGATCTTGGGGCCGCTGTCGAGGCTCGATGTGACCAGGCCGGGGAAGGCGATGACGATACCGACCATGATCACCTGGATGAAGACGAACGGCGTGGCGCCCCAGTAGATGTCGGAGGTCTTGACCCCGTCCATGGTGCGCCCGGTGACCTTGTCGACGTATTTCCCGTCGGGTGCCACGGAGCGGAGGTAGAACAGTGCGAAGCCGAAGGGCGGGTGCATGAAGGAGGTCTGCATGTTGATGCCCAGCAGGACGCCGAACCAGATGAGATCGATGCCCAGCGCTTCGGCCGGCTTCGCCAGCAGCGGGATGATGATGAAGGCCAGCTCGAAGAAGTCGAGGAAGAAGGCCAGCAGGAAGATCAGGATGTTGACGACGATCAGGAAGCCGAGCGCGCCGCCGGGCAGGCCCAGCAGCAGGTGCTCGATCCACTGGTCGCCGTTGACCCCGTAGAAGCTCAGGCTGAAGACCCGTGCCCCGACCAGGATGAACACGACGAAGGCCGTGAGCTTCGCCGTGCTGTCCATCGCCTGCTTGAGCAGATCGAAGCTCAGGCGGCGGTTGGCGAGTGCGAGCAGCAGCGCGCCGGTGGCGCCCATCGCGCCGCCTTCCGTCGGAGTGGCCAGGCCAATGAAGATCGTGCCCAGCACCAGGAAGATCAGCGCCAGCGGCGGCATCATCACGATCACCACCTGCTGCGTGAGGCGGCTGATTAGGCCGAGCCTGAAGAAGCGGTTCACCAGCGCCACGACATAGGCGGCGATGCCCGCCCCCGCTGCGGCCCAGATTCCCTCCCAGTGAAGGTAGTGGGCGAGGACAAGTCCCAGGGCCACGACGAGCACAACGAGGACAAGGAGCGACGTGTAGCCGGCGCTGCCATCGTCCTCCTTGATCTGGCGCGCCTCCGGCGGCAGGGCCGGGGCGACCTTCGCGTTCAGGATCGTACGGCTCAGCACGTAGCCGACATAGAGGCAGGTCAGGACCAGGCCGGGCAGCAGCGCCCCCTTATACATGTCCCCGACCGACCGGCCGAGCTGGTCGGCCAGCACGATCAGCACCAGGCTGGGCGGTATGATCTGCGCCAGCGTGCCGGATGCCGCGATGACTCCCGAGGCCAGCCTTCGATCATAGCCGTAGCGCAGCATGATCGGCAGGGAGATCAGGCCCATGGAAATGACGGAGGCGGCGACGACGCCCGTCGTCGCCGCCAGCAGAGCGCCGACGAAGATCACCGCATAGGCGAGCCCGCCGGGCAGCGGGCCAAACAGCTGGCCGATCGTGTCGAGCAGGTCCTCGGCCATCCCCGAGCGTTCGAGGATCAGGCCCATGAAGGTGAAGAAGGGAATGGCGAGCAGCGTGTCATTCTCCATCACGCCGAACAGGCGGTTCGGCGTGGCCTGGAGAAGGTTTGGCGTGAACAGGCCGAGCTCGATGCCGACGATCGCATAGAGCAGACCGAGGGCGGCGAGCGAGAAGGCGACCGGATAGCCCATCAACAGGAAGAAGACGAGCGACACGAACATGATCGGCGCCATCTCCGCCTTGACCCAGGCGGCCGGCGCGCTCTGCGGCGCAAAGAAGGAGATCGCCAGCAGGGCGACGAGCGCGACAAGGAACGCGTAGAAAATCCCGCGAAGCACTTTCATGGCGCAGCCCTCAGTGAGTCTTGGGCTGGTTGCGCGGATCGACGTAGACCCCGCGCATGACGCCGATTTGCTTGATGATTTCCGAGATTGCCTGCATCAGCAGCAGACCGAAACCGACGATGATCATCAGTTTGGCCGGCCACCGGATGAGGCCGCCGGCATTGCTCGAGACTTCGCCGATCCGATAGGCGTCGAGGAAGTAGGGCCAGGATTCGTAAAGGGTGATCAGGCAGAGAGGGACAAGGAAGAAGACGTGCCCGAACAGGGCGATGCGCTGGTTAGCGCGTTCGGAGAGGTGTCCGGCGATGATGTCGATGCGGATGTGCTCCTTGCGCAGGAGGGCATAGCCGGCACAGCCAAGGAACACCGCGCTGAACAGGTACCACTGCATCTCCAGCCAGGCGTTGGAGCTTACGTTGAGGAACTTGCGCGATATTGCGTTGAGTGCGCTGATCAGCACCATCACGAGTATGAGCCAGTACAGCGTGCGGCCGACAGCCTCCGTCAGGCGATCGATCATCGCGCTAAGCTTGAGAAGTCCTGTCACGGCTTCCCCCCTCCCGGT
>QFCS01001214.1_pt1 | contig 24796 bp, 23 predicted proteins | sample 3576561 | NCBI WGS metagenome assembly QFCS01 | reverse complement strand
TGCTGCTCGCGGCGTGCGGCGGCGAGGACGTCGGCGCGAAGCCGGACCTGCCCACGGAGCCCCCCGCGCTGTGGAACCCGTGCGACGTGCTCGACGCGGCGTTCGTGAAGAAGCAGTTCGGCATCGACACCACCGAGAACGCCGGCACGCCGACGTCGCCGGAGTGCCGGTTCACGCCCGCGGAGGACTCCGGCGAGGCCGTCGTCACCGCGAACTACCTCCTCTTCCCGGGCTCGCTCGACGACGCGTGGGAGACGATGGGCCAGCAGGACGACGCCGACGTGCGCGAGCCCGCCATCGAGGGCGCCGACGACGCCCGCATCGTGGTGAACGCGACGAAGGAGCAGCTCTACGTCACCGGCTTCGTCCAGAACGGCGACCTGATCCAGCAGGTCGACGTCGTGGACCCGGCGCCGTACGACCGGAAGCGGGTCGTCGCGGGCGTCGAGGCGACCCTGGGTGTCCTCTCGGAGCACGCCGCGGACTCGGGTCTCGGCGAGGCCGGCCCGGCCGACCCCTCCTCCGGCCCCTCGGACTGATCAGGCCCGGACGGCCTCCAGCAGTCGCGCCGCCTTCCACTCGGTCTCGGCGTACTCCTCCTCCACGTCGCTGGCGACGGTGATCCCGCCGCCGGTGCCGAGCAGGTAGCCGTCGCCGTTGCTGAGCAGGGTGCGGATCACGACGCCGAGGTCGGCGCGGCCGTCGCCGGAGACCCACCCGAACGCGCCGCTGTAGGCGCCGCGGGGACTCGCCTCCACCTCGGCGATGATCTCCATGGTGCGCAGCTTCGGGGCGCCGGTCATCGACCCCGGCGGGAAGAGCGCGCGCAACGCACCGAGGGTGGTGACGTCCTCGCGCAGCCGGCCGCGCACCGTCGAGACCAGCTGGTGCACCGACGCGTACGACTCGACGTCCATGAGGACCGGCACCGCGACGCTGCCCGGCGCGCACACCGTGGCGAGGTCGTTGCGCAGCAGGTCGACGATCATCAGGTTCTCGGAGCGGTACTTCTCGTCCTCGGCGAGCCGCTCGCGCGCGGCGTCGTCCTCGGCCGGGGTGGCGCCGCGCGGGGTGGTCCCCTTGATCGGCTTGGTCTCCAGCGTGCGGTCCTCGGTGACGAGCGCGTAGCGCTCCGGCGAGGAGCTGAGCAGCCAGGCGCGCGCGCCCTCGACGTCGTGCTGCAGGAAGCCGGCGTACGGCGCCGGGTTGAGCGCCCGCAGCCGCAGGTACGCCGCGGCCGGGCTGAGCGTGCTGGCGGCGCGGATGCGATGGGTCAGGTTCACCTCGTAGGAGTTGCCGGCGTGCAGGTGCTCCTGCACCGTCGCGAACGCCTCGCGGTACGCCGCGTCCGGGCTCTCCGGCGGACGCTGGCCGACGCTCGGCCGGGCCGGCGGAACGACGCCGGCGGCGGCACCGCCGTCGGCGAGGTGATGGTCGTACTCGCGCAGGTGCGAGGGCCGCAGCCACACCGCGTCGGGCAGGTCCGGGTCGCCCGCAGCGGGTAGGTCGGGGCGGGCGGCGTAGCCGAGGTAGCCGAACCACTGGTCGCTGGCCCGGCCCGCGGCCAGCTCGGCCTCCAGGACGACGAACGGGTCGTCGCCGACGACGACGGCGCGGCCGCCGGCGTGCCGGGTCACCTCCCGTGCGGTGGCGTCGTAGGTCAGCGACACGTCGTCGTCGTCGAGCCAGCCGAGGATCGAGCGGCGCCGCGACCAGTCGCGGGCGCCGCCGCCGTCGAGCCACACGCAGCGCGGGTGCCGGGCCTGCATCCGGGCGAACGCCTCCGCCGGATCACCCTGGGTCACCACGGGGTCACCACGGGGTCACCACGGGGTGGCCAGGAAGTTGGCGACCAGACGCGCCCCGTGCTCGGTGAGCACGGACTCGGGGTGGAACTGCACGCCCATGACTGGCAGCGTCACGTGTTCCACGGCCATGGTCAACCCGCTGCGCTCGTCGACGGCGGTGGCCCGCAGCGCGGCGGGGAGCTCGAGCGCCGCCAGCGAGTGGTAGCGCACCGCCCGGAACGGGCTCGGGACGCCCGCGAACAGGCCGGTGCCGTCGTGGCGCACCGACGCCGTCACCCCGTGCCCGGGAGCGACCCGGTCCACCACCCCGCCGTACGCCGTCACGATGCCCTGCATGCCGAGGCAGACCCCGAGCACCGGGCGGGTGCCGGCGGCCAGCACCGCGCGGCCGACGGCGAAGTCACGGGGCTCGGCAGGGTGCCCGGGACCGGGCGAGAGGACGACGTACTCGTGGGCGAGCACCTGCGCGGCGTCGACCTCGTCGTGCTGCACCACGGTCGGGAGCACGCCGGTCACGCCGGCGACGAGGTGCACCAGGTTCCAGGTGTAGGAGTCGTGGTGGTCGACGACCACGACGTCGGGAGCACCCACGTTCGCTCAGACGGCGATCACGGTCAGGCCGGGGTCGACGGCACCCAGGTCCTCCGGATCGGAGGTCACGACGATGTGGTCGTGCTGCCGGGCATGGAGCACCACGTGGACGTCGGTGACGTCGGCGTGACCGCAGCGTCCCATCAGCTCACCGACGAGGCGAGCCGCGTCCGGGGACAGGTCGACGAGGGTCACGCCGGGCCGGTTGAGCAGCCTGGCGAGCCGCGCCTGGCGCGGTCCGCCGCGCCACGCCTGAGCGAGAGCACCCGCGACGACGTGGACCGGGCGCCCCTCGCCGAGAGCCTGCTCGATGGTGCTGCGGGTGCGCTGGTCGCCGCGATCGACGGCGATGAGCGCACCGGCGTCCAGGGTGAGGCCGTAGCCGGTCACGACCGCTCGCGGCGCGCGGCAGCCTGGGACGCCAACTCCGCGTCGGCTCGGGCAAGCTGCTCGCGCGCCCAGGCCCGCTCCTCGGCGGTGGGGGACCCGAACTCCTTGTCGAACTCCTCGAAGAAGTCGCCGACCGGCTCGCGGTCGGCCTTCTCGGCGAGCGCCTGCGCCACGTAGGCCGACACCGACGGGGCGCGCCCGTCGGCGACGGCGGCACGTGCGTGCTCGGCCAGGTGGTCGGGCAGACTCACGGCGATCTTGGTGGTCATACCGGGATCATACCGCCGGTGACGGGTCCCGAGAGTGGCAACGGTCATGACTCCGAGGCTCCCTCATGTGCGCGCGCGGCGCCAGCGCGATGCTCAGCCCTGTGGACAACCCGGGACCGATCGCGCGAGCTCGCCCCGGCGCAGCGCGGCGACCACCTCGGGCGCCGGCGCGACGTGCACCTCGGGCAGGTCGGCCTCACCGAGGGCGGCGTCGACCGGCCAGGCCAGCCGCTCCTCGCCGAGGGAGAACTCCGCCGCGACTCCCGGCTTGTTGCCGCGCGGGTCCTGACGATGCCAGCCTCCGTCGAGGTGGACCGCGACCAGCCCGTGCAGCACGTGCCGGCCGTCCTCGCTCCGCCACTGGTAGCACAGGCCGGTCGGCACCCCGCCGGCGCGCAGCACCGCCGCCAGCAGGTGCGCCTTGGCGTAGCACCAGCCGGCGCCGTCCGCGAGCACCTCGGTCGCGGAGACCGCGAACCGTGGATCGCCGGCGTCGCCCGCATGGGCGATCTCGTCGCGGACCCAGGCGAAGGCCGCCGCCGCGAACTCCACGTCCTCCGAGACGCCCGCTCCCAGCCGCCGGGCGAGAGCGACGACCGCCGGGGCGGCGGTCTCCACGACCTCGTCCGCGCCGAGGTACGAGGACGGGTGCCGCGCGATCAGGTCCACGTCGGGTTCACCGCGGTCACAGCAGGACGTCGGAGACCAGGTCGTGGACGATCTCGAAGCCGCGCTCGGTGAGGATGGACTCGGCGTGGAACTGCACGCCGCGGAAGTGCGGGCCGCGCAGGGCGTGGACGTCTCCGGTCTCCGGGTCGGCATCGACGCTCACGCCGGGCGCGAGCTCCACGTCGTCGCCGACCCGGCCGACGAAGGTGTTGTAGAAGCCCACCCGCTGCGGGCGCCCGTCGAGCAGCACGGTCGCCTGGGTGCCCTGGAAGACGATGTCCTTGTAGGCCAGCGGGATGCCGAGGGTGTGGCACAGCGCCTGGTGGCCCAGGCAGATCGCCAGGAACGGCTTCTCCTCCGCCAGCAGCCAGCGCACGGCCCCGCGCAGGTTCGCCATCTTCGGGTCGTCGTCGGCGCGCGGGTCGCCCGGCCCGGGACCGACGATGACGAGGTCGTAGCCGTCGAGCACGCCGTCGGCGTACTCCTCGTGGCGCACGACGCTGCTGGTGACGCCCATCCGGGTGAGCATGTGGCGCAGCATGTTCACGAAGTCGTCCTCGCCGTCGAGGATGACGGCGCTCTTGCCGATCAGGCGCGGGTCGACCGGCGTGCCCGCCTGGTCGGCCAGCCAGAAGCCGGAGAGCCGGCTGTTGCGGCCGTTGAGCGCGATCAGCACCTCCTCGTCGGCGACGAGGGTGGCGATGTCGGTGGTGGGGACGGGTGCGGGCGGCACCAGGCCGAAGGCGGACAGGATGCCGCCGGCCTTCGCGTGCGTCTCGGCCACCTCGTACGCCGGCACGGAGTCGCGCACCAGCGTCGCGCCCGCGGTCACCTTGAGGTTGCCGTCGAGGTCGACGTCGGCGGTGCGCAGCACGATCGGGCTGTCCAGCACCGGCTCCCCGGCCTCGTCGCGGCCGAAGATCGCCAGCGCGGAGGCGTAGTACCCGCGCCCCTCGGGCTCGTAGGCCTTGATCAGCCGGCACGCGTTCTCGACGGGCGAGCCGGTCACCGTGGCGGCGTACATGGTGTCGCGCAGGACCTCCCGCACGTCGCGGCTCGTGCGGCCGGCGAGGAGGTACTCGGTGTGGATCAGGTGCGTCATCGGCTTGAGGAACGGGCCGAGCACCTGGCCGCCCTCCGTGCAGATGTCGCACATCATCTTGAGCTCCTCGTCGACGACCATGAAGAGCTCGTAGATCTCCTTCTCGTCGGCGAGGAACTCCCGCATCCGCTCCTCGGTGCTGCGGGTCTCGCCGGCGGGCGGGCGCAGGTGGAAGGTGCCGGAGATCGGGTTCATGCGCACGTCGCCGCCGTGCACCGACACGTGCCGCTCGGGGCTGGCGCCGATGAGGAAGCGGTCGCCGGTGAAGAAGACGAAGGTCCAGTAAGCGCCGCGCTCGCGCTCCAGCAGCCGCCGGAAGACGGTGAGGGCCACGTCGGCGCCGAAGTCGGCGACGACGGCGCGGTAGTTGCGGCCGATCACGAGGTTGGCGCCCTCGCCCTGGCCGATCTCCTCGCCGATGATCTGCTCGACGAGCTTGCCGTAGTCCTCGTCGTCGCTCTCGAACCCGCCGCGGTCGGTGAACTCCACCGGCACCGGCTCGATCGCCGCGACCACCTCGGCGACCGAGAACTCGTGCTCCTCGGTGACGTCGACGACCACGAGCGGCGTGCCGTCGTCGTGGGCGTCGAAGCCGCGCTCGCCGATCTGCCGGAAGGGCACCGCGACGAGCCGGTCGCAGATGTGTCCCGGCGCCGGGGCCCCGGTCTCCAGCGGGATGTCCATGATCGACGCGACCACCGACCGGGTGCCGCCGAGGACGCCGACGGTGTCCTTGTCGCCCGCGCGGGTCGAGCGCCGGATGATCGCCCAGGCCTCCTGCCCCTGGACGGCCGCGATGGCTTCCCGGGCAGTGAGGCTGGTGCTGGGCGCGTCAGGCATGCCCGAAGCCTATGCGTGCCGACACGCCGACCCGCACGCTGTCCACGGCTCCGGAGCGCACCGGCGCGACGTCAGCGCAGGCGCGACCGCTTCGGCAGGTGCAGCGGTACGCCGTGCTCGCCCACCTCGACGTCGAGCACCGCGTGGTGGGTGGTGTCGCCGAGGATCGCGGACTGGTTGGCGACGAGGACCCGGGTGCCGTGGAAGGTCGCGTTCGAGGGGCTGTCGAACGGCACCGGCGAGCCGTTGCCGCGGGGGAAGCGCGCGAGGACCCGGCCGTCGGGGCTGCGCCGCACCAGCCGGGTGGTGCCGAGCAGGCTGACGTAGATGTTCCCGGAGCGCGCGATGCCGAAGCCGTCCGGCAGGTCGAGTGGACCGGACGTCCACACCGTCCGCAGCGTTCCCGGCGCGCCGTCGGCCCGCACGGGCAGTCGGTAGAGGTGGCCGCGCAGCAGATCGAGCGGTGCCTGGGTCGTCTGCTGGGTGATGAGGAACGAGCGCCGGGCCGGCTCGTAGACGATGCCGGTCGTGCCGAACTGCAGCCCGGCCAGCCGGGGCGAGCGGAACCAGGCCTTCGGCGTACCGCCCTTCGCGGGGATCCGCCAGATGACGTCCTGGCCGTAGTCGGTGAGGAAGAGCGCGCCCTTCGGCCCCCAGGCCGCGTAGTTGGGGATCGGGTGGCCGGCGCCCGGCAGGTCCGGGATCGTCGCCTGCACCGTGAACCGTCCGGTGCGGGGGTCGAGGGTCAGCACCCGGGCCCGCGACTTCTCCAGCAGCACCAGCCGCCCGCGGGCGTCGGACGTCGCGACCTGCACGCCGTGCGGCTTCGTCAGGTCCTGCCCCGGCACGGTCCACGAGCGCAGCAGGGTGCCGCGGGCGGTCCACTCGAAGACCCGCGACGGCTCCCGGTCCCCCGCCGGGTTCGTGTACGTCGCGCCGTAGACGCGCCCGTTCGGCGCGACGTGCACGTAGGCCGGGAAGCCGGGCCGCGGCACCTTCGCGAAGACCTTCGTGTCGCCGACGGGACGGGCCGGGTCGGCGGGCGCGGCTCCGGTCGGGGCCGGACCGACGGCGAGCACGCCGGTCGCGAGCACGCCGGTCGCGAGGGCGGCGACGAGCGCGACCGCCCGGCGGCGTACGGGAGGGGGTGGGGGGCGGTGCGGGGGGGGGTGGCGCCGCGTCACGGGCGGTGAAGAACTTGGAGGGCGGCAGGCTGGCCGGGGCGCACGGCGCCGTCCATGTAGCCGGTCCAGTACGTCGGGGTCTCGGTGCCGGCCCAGTGGATGCGGCGGAGGGGCGTGCGGATGTGCCGTCCGTGGGTGGACAGGACGCCGGGCGGGTAGATCGCGGTGGGCCCGCCCCGGGTCCACCGCTCGCGGGTCCAGTCGTGCTCGGTGTACTCGATCGGCGTCAGCGCCTGCGGGCCGAAGAAGGCGGCGAAGCCCTCGAGCACGGCCTGGCGGCGCTCGGCGAGCGAGCGGGTGCCGTACTGCTGCCAGGTGGAGCCGCCGACGAAGGCGAGCAGGATGCCGTGGCCGGTGTCGCTGGCCCCGTTGTCGAAGGCGACGCGGACGGCGCCGGAGTCGGCGATGCCGAAGCCGGTCAGGCCGGCCTCGCGCCAGAACGGCTTCTCGTAGACGGCGTCGCACTTCATCAGCCGGCCCATCTGCACCTGGCCGAGGAGGGCGCGGCGCCCGGCGGGCAGGCCGGGCCGGAAGTCGATGTCGAGGATCTGCTTCGGAGGCGCGGCGACGATGACGCGGCGGGCGATCACCGTGCCTCGCCGGGTGTGGACGCGGACCCGGCCGTCGCGATGCACGATCCTCGTGACCGGCGCCCTGAGCGCGACCCGCGTGCCCAGCTTCTTCGCGAGGGCGAGCGGGATCCGCTGGGAGCCGCCGACGAACCGGCTCTCCTGGGCGCCGCCGACGGTGTCGGAGTTGCGGGCGAACGTGCCGACGGTGGTCTCGTTGCCGGAGCACGCGATGTAGTGCAGCACGAAGAGCAGCGAGAGCTGGTCGGGGTCGGCGCCGAAGCCGGGGTGGGTCCACGCCCGGATCAGGTGCTCGACGCCGCGGCTGTTGAGGGTGTTGCGGCGGATCCAGTCGCCGAGCGTCATCCGGTCCCACTGCGCGGCCTTCGGGTGCGCCCAGGGGGCGTCGACGGGGATCTCGGCGGCCATCGCGTCGAGCTTGCCGAGCGCGAGCGCGGCGTCGAGCAGGATCGTCGGGTCGGGCGGCACGGTGCCGGTGAACTCCTGGCGCCCGAGCAGCGCGGAGCGGTAGACGTTCTTTCCGGTGGCGTACTCGGGGAAGGTCGCGACGCCGAGGTCGGCGGCGAGCCGGGTGATGTGGTCCTGGGTGGGGCCGACGAAGGCGCCGCCCGCCTCGATCGTGCCGCCCGTGTCGAGCCGGTGGTTGAGCACCCGGCCTCCGACGCGACCGCGGGCCTCGACGACCAGGACCGAGCGCCCGGAGCGGGCGATCCGGCGGGCGGCGACGAGCCCCGCGATCCCGGCACCGACGACCACGACGTCGACCTTGCGCGGCAGCGAGCCCTGCAGGGTGCCGGCGACGACCTCCTCCTCGAGCGCCTGCGTCGCGAGCAGGGCGAGGGAGGCGGCGCCGCCGGCGATCAGGCCGCGACGTCCGAGGGAGGCGGCGGGAGCGAGTCCCGGGAGGGGAGCGAGGGGAGCGTGGGTCATCCGGACCTCCACCGTGAGAGCGGACGGGAAAGTGAATGTGTGTCAGGTTCGGTTTCGGAGGCTACACTCCCGCCATGTCCTCCGCCAGCGGTTCAACGACGATGCCCGGCGGGGGTCCCGGCCCGGGCACCCGCTCGGGAGCCGCGCCGAACCGGCGTCGTACGCCGACGCAGGCGCGCTCGCGGGAGCGGGTCGAGCGGATCCTCGACGTCGCCGCCCAGCAGGTCGTCGCGGGCGGGGTGGACGGACTCACCACCCGCTCCATCGCCGAGGAGGCGGGCCTGCCGGTCGCCTCGCTCTACCAGTACTTCTCCGACAAGGAGGCCGTGCTGCTCGCCCTGTGCGAGCGCGACATGGCCGAGATGGACGAACAGGTCGCGACCGACCTCGCCGCCGTCGCCCGGCTCGACGTCGCCACGCTGGTCGCGACCTCCATGCGTGCCTTCGTCGCGGTCTACCACCGCCGGCCGGCCTTCATGCAGATCTGGATGCGCGGGCGCACCAACCCCGCCATCTACGACTACGGGCGTCACCACAACAAGCGGATCGCCGAGAACCTCCTCGCCGTCGGGCTCGACGCCGGGCTCATCGACGCCGGCGCGTACGACGCCGCGGAGCTCACCGCCATGGCCGAGCTCGCCGTCGAGGTCGGCGACCGCGCCTTCCAGCTCGCGTTCGAGCGGGACCCGCGCGGCGACGCCTTCCTCGTCGACCAGGCGATCGCCCTGGTCACCGGCTACCTCGAGCGGATCGCGAGCGCCGGGTGAGCGCGACGGCGGCCGGGACGCCGGACGGCCTGCGCGACGACGTGGCCCGCGCCGCCCGGCGCCTCGCCGAGGCCGGGCTCCTCGTCGGCACCGCCGGGAACGTCAGCGCCCGTGCGGGCGACCTGGTCGCCGTGACCGCGACCGGGGTCGTGCTCGGCGACTGCGGGCCCGACGACGTCACCCTGGTCTCCCTCCTCGACGGGGACGTCGTCGCGGGCCGGCTCGCGCCCACCAGCGAGCTCGACCTCCACCTCGGCGTGTACGCCGACGGCCCGGCCGCCGCCGTCGTGCACACCCACGCGCCCTACGCCACCGCCGTCGCCTGTGTTCTCGACGCGCTGCCGGTGCTGCACTACCAGCAGCTCGCGCTGGGCGGCGAGATCCGCGTGGCGCCGTACGCGACCTTCGGGACGGCCGCCCTCGCCGGGCACGTCCGCTCGGCCCTGGCCGGCCGCAGCGCCGCGCTGCTCGCCAACCACGGATCGGTCACCGTCGGGGCGAGCCTCGGCGCGGCGGTCGAGAACGCGCTGCTGCTGGAGTGGCTGTGCGCGCTGCACCACCGTGCCAGCGCCCTCGGCACCCCGCGGGTGCTCACCCAGGAGCAGCAGGACGACGTCGTCCGGGCCGCGATCGAACGCGGCTACGGCGCACCGAGGCAGGTCCGGCCGAAGGAGAGTCCCGCATGACCCACACCGTCGCCGCCGTCGGCGTCCACGTCCTCGACACCCACGTCCTCGGCATCTCCTCCCTCCCCGAGGGGTCGGAGGGCCAGCTGGTCGAGGCGATCCGCATGTCGCCGGCCGGCACGGCGGGCGGCACCGCGGTGGTGCTGAGCCGGCTGGGCGCGACCGTGCGCTCCTACGGCGCGGTCGGCGACGACCCGGTCGGCGACACGCTGCTGGCGCTGCTGGCCCGGGAGGGCGTCGACACCGCGGGGCTGGTCCGCACCGACGCCGCGCAGACCTCCGCCTCGGTGCTGCCGGTCCGCCCGAACGGCGACCGCCCGGCGTGGCACTGCATCGGCGCCAACGGCGCCTTCACCCTCGACCACCTGCCCGACGACCTGCTCGACGGCATCGACCACCTGCACCTCGGCGGTCCCGAGTTCCTCGGCGGGGAGGCCGCCGGCCGGCTCCTCGCCCGGGCCCGCGCCGCCGGCGTCACGACGTCCGTCGACGTCCTGGCCCCCGGCGACCCCGACATGCTCGCCTGGATCGCCGACGCCCTCCCCCACACCGACCACCTGCTGCCCAACGACGAGCAGGTGCTCGGCTTCACCGGTGCCGCCGACCTCGCCGCCGGCGCCCGCGCCCTGCTGGAGCACGGCGTGGGCCACGTCGCCGTCACCCAGGGCCGTCGCGGTGCGCTCGTGGCCGGACCGGACGGCGTCGTCGAGATCCCGGCGTACGCCGTGGACGTCGTCGACACCACCGGCTGCGGCGACGCGTTCTCCGCCGGCTACCTGCGCGGGCTCTCCCTGGGACGTACGCCGGCCGCGGCCGCCGCGCTCGGCTGCGCCACCGCGGCGCAGGTGGCGCAGGGGCTGGGCACCGACGCGGGGACCTACGACCTGGCCGCGGTCGAGGCGTTCGCCGCGGAGGCGGCGACGGCCTGAGGGCACTCAGTACGGCGCGGCGCGGACCCGGCCCGACGACGTGACCCGGAGTCGCCGCACTCCCGGCCGGCCGGCCGCGTGCTCGCGCCAGCGCCGGTCATGGGTCACCGTGACCACCGCGCCCTCGTAGTCCGCCAGCGCCTGCTCGAGCTGTTCGGCGAGGTCCGGAGCGAGATGGTTGGTCGGCTCGTCGAGCAGCAGCAGGTCACTCGGGTTCTCGACGGCGATCGCCAGCTCGAGCCGACGGCGCTGGCCGACGGAGAGCACGGCCAGCGGGCGGGCGAGCTCCTCCGGGCCGAACAGCCCCAGCGCGAGCAGGCGCTCCGCCGCCCCCTCGCGGTCACCGCCGGTCGCCGCCGCGAAGGCGCCGAGGAGCGTCCGGCGACCCGCCGGGGCGAGGTCCTGGCGGAGCCAGGCGACCCGCAGCCCGGGCCGGCGCCCGATCGTGCCGGACGTGACGCCGAGCTCGCCGGCCAGGACCCGCAGCAGCGTCGTCTTGCCGGCGCCGTTCGGGCCCTCCACCAGCCAGCGGTCCCCGGCCTCCACGGCGAGGTCGCCGAGAACCAGGCCGGGACCGTCGGGGCCGGGGTCACGTCGTACCCCCGCGGCGTGCAGCATCAGCCGACCGCGCGGCCCGTCCGGCCCCTCCGGACCCTCGCCCCGCGGGTCCGGCGCGAGACGCGGCGCGAAGCGCAGCGGGTCGGGTGGCCTCGGCGCCGGGTCCGCCCGCAGCCGGGAGACGCGCTCCTTGGCGTTGCGGATCCTGCTCATCGCGCCGTGGCCCGCGGTCCGGGCGCGGAAGGCGCCGTGCCCGAAGGCCGCACGCTCCTGCCGGCGCGGAATCGCGTCGAGGCGGAAGGCGTTCGCGGCGACGAGCGCCTCGTGGCGGGCCAGGTCGTCGCGCCAGGCCTCGTACGCCGCCGCAGCGCGCCGCCGCTCGTCGCTCAGCGCGGTGAGATACCCGCGGTAGCCGTCACCGTAGCGCCGCACCGAGCCCCGCTCGACGGCCAGCACGTCCGTGGCGAACCGGTCCAGGAAGGCTCGGTCGTGGGTCACGACGACCAACGCGCCGCGATGCGCCTCGAGCTGCTCCTCGAGCCAGCCGAGCGCACGTTCGTCGAGGTCGTTGGTCGGCTCGTCGAGAAGCAGCAGGTCGGCGGCCCCGGACAGCGCGGCGGCCAGCGCCAGACGGGCTCGCTGCCCGCCCGAGAGGTCGGCCACCGGACGACTCCGGTCGACCCGCCCCAGGCCGAGCTGGTCGAGCGCGACGTCGAGGCGCTGGTCCACGGCGTAGCCGTCGCGCGCCTCGAACCGGTCGAGCGCGGCGGCGTACCGCTCGAGGAGCGCGGGCCGGCTCGCCGGAGAGGCGCACGCCACGTCCGACGCGAGGTCCTGCACGGCCGCCTCCAGCGCGCGCAGGTCGGCGAGGAGGAGATCGAGGGCGTCCGCGACGGTGACGCCGTCGGCGAACTCCGGGCGCTGCGGCGCCGAGGCGATGCCGCCGGGGATCACGACGTGACGCTCCCCCGAGGCCGCGGGCACCTGGCCCGCCAACAACCCCAGCAGGCTCGACTTGCCCGGGCCGTTGTCGCCGACGACGGCCAGACGGTCGCGGGGGCCGATGCTCAGGTCGATCGCGGACAGCACGGTGCGCTCGGCGTAGCGCACCGCGGCGGCGCGCAGCGTGCAGACGCGGTGGGTGCCGGCGCGGGAGGGACCGAGTGGGTTCATGACGACTCCTGGCGCCGCCGGGACGGCGGCGCGGATGGGCGCACGGGCGGTGCGCGGGAGGAACGGGTGATCGAGGTCGGCGACCGGTGTCCCGGTCGGTCGCATCGACGGCGCCGCGCGGAGACCTCCACGCGGCGCGGACGCGACGGCGTCACCCGAAGATCAGCGTTCCCACGGGCACGACGCTACGCGACCGGTCCGCGTCGGGGCATCTGCTTTTCCACCGCGCCGGGGCGCGTTCGAACATGTGTTCGCCCATGCTGGTATGATGGGTCGCGTCGAAGCCGCTCTCGGAAGGCCCGCGATGACCCCCAGCCCGACCAGCACGCACACCACGGCGTACACCACGGCGCCGCCGCCGCTGGTGCGCGCGGTGGCGGACGCGCGCGCGGCGCTGCGGGAGGTGGCCGGCGCCCAGCCGCTCTATCTCGCGACCGGCGAGAAGGAGCACCTGCTGACCGAGCTGGCCGGGGGAGGCGCAGGTGGCGGAGCTGCGGCTGCGCACCCTCGCCGCGGCCGGCGACGTGGCCGCGGAGCACGGGGCGCGGGACGTGAGCGGCTGGCTGGCCCGGGCGGTGCGGGCCGAGCCCGCCCGGCTGCGCGCCGAGGAGCGGCTCGCGGGGGCGCTGGAGCGGTACGCCGCGACCGGGCGCGCGATGGCGAGCGGGGCGGTCAACCTCGAGCAGGCGCGGGTGATCGCGGCGGCGCTCGACGACCTGCCCGACCGGCTCGGGACCGACGTGCGGGAGCGCGCCGAGCGGGACCTGATCGCGCTGGCGGCCGACTTCGGGCCCGCCGACCTGCGACGCCTCGGCGCGGCGATCCTGCACACCGCCGCCCCCGACGTCGCCGACGCCGAGGACGCGCGCCGCCTGGAGGAGCAGGAGCGGGCCGCGCAGGAGCGCACCTGCCTGCGGCTCCGCCCCGGCGCCGACGGCACCACCCGGGTGAGTCTCGTGCTCCCCGACCTCGACGCGACCCGGCTCGCGACGTACCTCGACGCGTGGACGAACCCGCGCCTGCCGGCCTCGACCGACGACGCCGTCCCGGGCCGCGTCGACGGAGCGGACCCGGACCTGGCCCGCCTCCCCCGGCACCGCCGGCTCGGCCACGCCTTCTGCCACCTGCTGGAGCGCCTCGACCCCGCGGCGCTGCCGCACCAGGGAGGCGACGCGACCACGGTGGTCGTGACGGTGACGCTCGACGCGCTGCGCACCGGCCTGGGCCGGGCCGAGGTGCTCGACCCCCGCTCTTCCGACGGCACCGGCGACCTGTCGCCGAGCCAGGTGCGGCGCCTCGCGTGCACGGCGGGGATCGTGCCCGTCGTGCTCGGCGGGGCGGGCGAGGTCCTCGACGTCGGCCGCACCCGCCGGCTGTTCACCCCCGTCCTGCGCCGTGCGCTGCGACTGCGCGACCGGGTGTGCCGCGGCGAGGGGTGCACGGTCCCGGCCCGCTGGTGCGACGCCCACCACCGGGAGGCGTGGAGCCGGGGCGGCGGCACCCGCCTCGACAACGGCCTGCTCCTCTGCGGCCACCACCACCGCCGCACCCACGACCCGGGCTACCGCCACGAGCGGTTGCCCGACGGCGATATCCGCTTCCACCGGCGGACGTGAGCCGCCAGGCTGGCTCCGTGCCCTTCACCGTCCACGCCCTCGCCGCGTCCGATCGAGACACCGCCCGCACCACCGTCCGTGCTGTCATCACCGCCGCGTTCGGCGACGAGGGCGAGCACATTGCCGCGCTCTGGGAGGACGTCCGGGCGCGGGGACTGGTCCGCGCCGAGCTCGTCGCGGCCGCGGGCGGCGACAGCGACGGCGACGGCGCCGAGATCGTCGGCCACGTCGGCCTCAGCCACGGCTGGCTCGACACCCGCCGCGCGCTCGTCGACGTCCTGATCCTCAGCCCGCTCAGCGTCGCCCCGGACCTGCAGCGGCAGGGCATCGGCGCCGCACTGCTCACCGCGGCGGTCGCCGAGGCCGACCGGCTCGGGGCGCCGTACGTCGTGCTCGAGGGCGACCCCGGCTACTACGGGCATCACGGCTGGGAGCCCGCCGCGTCGTACGGGATCGAGCCACCGTCGCCGCGGATCCCCGCCCCCGCCCTGCAGGTCGTCCCCCTCAGCGCCCGCGAGGACGGGATGACGGGACGGATCGTCTACCGCGACGTCTGGTGGGAGCACGACGCCGCCGGGCTGCGCGATCCGGCGCTGGCGCAGGTGGAGAGAGCGCTCGGCCAGGGCGGCTGAACCGCGCTACTCGAGGCGCGGCCACTGCGCCGGAGGCTGGCCGGGCCGGGGCTGGTTGCCGAGCGGGTCCGGCGGCAGGTCGGCCGGGTTCACGTTCTGAGGGGCCACCCACTGGTGGGCGTCACCGAAGAAGGTGTGGACGAAGCCGCACCGCACGCAGATCGCGCCGTCCGCCGACTTGTTCAGCCAGTCGAGGTCGAGGAACGACATCCCGGTGGTGTTCATCTTGATCTCGCGGTTCGCGAAGGTGAGGCCCCCGCAGACCAGGCAGGCCAGGAAGCGCTGGCCCGGGCGGATGTAGACGTGCATGGGCACATCCTCCCGCCCGAGCCGGCAGGCGTCAGTCGATCGTGGTGAGCAGCTGCGTGGCGCGGGTCAGCACGACGTACAGCGTCGCCTTGCCGGTCGCCGACTCGTCCTCGATCTCCTGCGGGCGCACCACGACGATGCCGTCGAACTCCAGGCCCTTGGTGTCGAGGCCGGTGAGGACCACGACCCGGTCCTCACCCGACGGGGTGACCGACGAGTCGATCGCCGCCTGGGCGCCGCGAGCGTCGTCGGCGACCTCGGGCCAGGACGCCAGCCAGCCGTTGACCTCCGAGCGGCGCGCGACCGGGACCACGATGCCGACGGTCCCGGAGACCCGCCCGGCGAGGTCGAGGACCGCCTCGCGGGTGGCGGCCTCCAGGTCGGCGCTCGTGGCGGACGGGCCGAGGGCGACCGCACGCGGCTCCTCGCCGGTGCGACGCACCGCGTCGGGCAGGTCGGCGTCGAGACCGACCCGTTCGGCGTACGCCGCGGCGTGGGCGTAGATCTCCGCGGAGTTGCGGTAGTTCGTCGACAGGTGGAAGGAGTGGACCTGCTTGCGCTCCAGCGCGGCGGCGCGGGCGGAGGCGGCCTCGGCGGGCGCCGGCCAGGAGGACTGGGCGGGGTCGCCGACGATGGTCCAGGAGGCGGTGCGGCCGCGACGCCCGACCATCCGCCACTGCATGGGGGTGAGGTCCTGCGCCTCGTCGATGAGCACGTGGGCGTAGCCGTCGTCCTCGATGCTGCTGGTCGGCGGGCGCCAGGCACGCCCGGAGGGCGCGTACTCGCGCTCGGAGGCGGTCATCAGCTCCTGGATGTCGACCGCGCCCTCGATCAGCGCCAGCGGGTTGTCCCGCTCGTCGTCGGCTTTCTGGGGCAGGTCGCCGAGGGCGTAGCGCAGCTCGTCGAGCAACGGCACGTCCTCGATGGAGATCTGGCCGCTGACCGGGCGGGTCGGGTCCAGCGCGCTCCACGACTTGGCCAGCAGCCGCTGCTCCTCGCCGGTGAGCAGACCGTCGGAGACCCGCGCGAGGAACTCGGCGTCCTTGAGCCACGCCAGCACGGTCGCGGCGTCCAGCGGCGGCCACCAGGCGAGCGCGAAGTCGAGGAAGTCGGCACGCGCCAGCATGTCCTCGTTGAACCGCTCCCGGCCCTGGTCGCGCCCACGCTCGCCACGCACCTGGCGCCACAGCGCGTCGAGCAGCGCGTTCGACACCCGGGGGAGCTGCTTGTTGCGCAGGCCCTGGGACATCAGCTGGCGGCGGATCTGGCCGAGCTTGCCGCGGTCGAGGACGAGACGGTCGTCGCGCCAGAAGACGCGGTACTCGCGCGGCGTGGCCGGCGCCTGCTGACGGGCCGTGCGGCGCAGCACCTCCGCCATCCGCTCCGAGCCCTTCACGTCGGCGACCGCCGGCTCGTCGTGCCGGGTCGCGCGGACGTCGTCGACGACCTCGCCGAGGCTGCGCAGCGCCACCGCGGTCTCACCGAGGGAGGGCAGCACCCGCTCGATGTAGCGCATGAAGACGCCCGAGGGGCCCACGACGAGCACGCCACCGCGCTCGTAGCGCTGCCGCTCGTTGTAGAGCAGGTACGCCGCCCGGTGCAGCGCCACCACCGTCTTGCCGGTGCCGGGGCCGCCGGAGATGCTGACGACGCCCTTCGAGGGGGCGCGGATGGCCTTGTCCTGCTCGGCCTGGATCGTCGCGACGATCGAGTGCATCGACCGGTCGCGGGCCCGCGAGAGCTGCGCCATCAGCGCGCCCTCGCCGATGATCGGCAGGTCCCGGCCGTCCGCCTCCGCGGCGGCCATGCCGTCGGCGTCCAGCAGCTCGTCCTCGACGCCGACCACCTCGCGCCCGGCGCTGCGCAGCACGCGGCGGCGCAGCACGCTCTGCGGCGTGGCCGCGGTCGCCTGGTAGAAGACCGACGCGGCGGGCGCGCGCCAGTCGATGAGCAGGGAGTCGCGGTTCTCGTCGCGCAGGCCGATCCGGCCGACATAGCGCGGCTGCGGGTCGACGGCGGCGTCGAGGTCGAGGCGGCCGAAGACCAGCCCCTCGTGCGCGGCGTCGAGCTGCGCGATGCGCTTCGCGGCCTGGAAGACCATGGCGTCCCGCTCCACGAGGCCGCCCTCGTGTCCGAGCCGTCCTCGGGAGTGCCCCTCCCGGGCCAGCTGCTGGGCGGCCTTGCCGGCCTCCTCCAGCTGCCGGTACACCCGGTCCACGAAGGCCTGCTCGGTCGCGACCTCGCGCTCCACCAGCTCGTCTGCCACCGGCGTGATCCCTGCCCCTCCCCACATCGTCCCGACCGGTCGTGACACCGCGTCACGACCCTTCCGCCCCGAAGAGCAGCAAGCCCCCAACTCTACAGGCGTAATGTTTGGTGAACGGTGTGAGGCTTCACGCCTGTAGGGGGGATCAACCATGAGTGCTACACCCGCGGCGACGCCGCGCAAACCGAACCGCCGCGGAGTGGCGGCTCGGGAGAAGTTGCTGTCCACGGCGATGGACATGCTCGCGACGGGACGGCCCGAGACCGTCTCCATCAACATGGTGGCCAAGGAGGCCGGGCTCAGCTGGGGCTCGGTGCAGAACCTCTTCGGCGACTCCGACGGCTTCTGGTCGTCGGTCGTCGACCTGGTCATCGAGGCGGGGCCCGGACTGTGGGCCGAGCCGCAGAGCGACACGGTGGCCGGGCGGGTCCGCGAGGTCGCGGAGCTCTACCGCGGCGTCCTGGCCTCGCCGTACGCGGTGGCGCTCGAGACGGTGCGCTGGGGACTGCCCCGGCCGCTGGACGTGCTGGCCGAGACCCATCCGAAGACGGCGGCGTCGCTGACCCGCGCCGACGAGCTGTGGTCGGAGGCGTTCGTGAGCTTCTTCGCGGACATGGACGGCTCCGCCGCGCGCGAGGAGCGGGCCCGCGACGTGGCGACGGTCCTGCAGAGCGCGCTGCGCGGCATGCACGCCGACCAGCGCTTCGGAACGCCGCTCGACGTGGACCGGGCCTTCACCACCCTGGTGGACTCGCTGACCGCCCACCTGGAGGGCTGAGGACCGCTGGGCGGCCCCACCCGGGTCGGGCTCGCTCGCACCGTCAGGCGAGCAGGGCCCGGGTGGGCTCGATGATGTCGGCCGCGTAGCGGGCGATGCCGTCGAGCTTCTGCTCCAGGGGCGCATGCTGCGGGTAGTAGTACATCCACGGCATCGTCATGCACATCGTCACCCCGCCCCGCGACGCACGGGCGAAGTCCTCGGGGGTGAGGGCGTCGGTCAGGGCCGGCACGACGGCGTACGGCGCCCCCGGGTCGCGTCCGGCCTCGCGGCGCATCGCGTGCAGCCGCCCGGCGATCTCGATGGCCTGGTCGACGGTCGCCATGTCGCCGATCCAGCCGTCGTGGCGGGCGGCGCGGCGCAGGGCGACGTCCGACATGCCCCCGACCCAGATCGGGACGGGGCCGGGCGGCTCGGGCTTCATCACGAGGCGCTCGCAGCTGTAGAACTCGCCGGCGAACTCGGTCCAGCCGGGCAGCCACAGCTCGCGCATCAGGTCGAGGGCCTCGTCGGTACGACGGCCGCGGGTGGAGAAGTCCTCCTCGAGCAGCTCGAACTCCTCGCGGCACCAGCCGACGCCGACGCCGAGCGAGACGCGGCCGTCCGACAGTGCCGCGGCGGTGCCGACGGCCTTGGCGACGACGAAGGGGTTGCGCATCGCGGCGACGTAGATCGAGGTGAAGAACCGCAGCGTCGTCGTCACCTGCGAGAGCGCGCCGACGGTGACCCACGGGTCGGGCCAGTCGACGTCGGGCTCCCAGCGGCGGCGACCGTCGGAGGTGTAGGGGTACGGCGTGTCGAGCTGCTCCAGGTCGACGACGTGGTCGGCCAGGCTGAGGGCGGCGAACCCGGCCTCCTCGGCGGCGCGCGCGAGCGCGACGATCTGGTCGGTGGGGTGGTAGGCGGTGACCATCGCGAAGTCCACGACAGCACCCTAGGCCAACAGGTAGAACAGGTTCTATGTCTTCTGCCCGTGGATCCGCCGCCGCCGCGGCGACCTCGCCGCCCCACCGGTTCCCGCACCTGCTCGCTCCCGGACGGATCGGCACGATGGAGCTGCGCAACCGGATCGTCATGTCGCCCATGGAGACGATGTACGGAACCCCCGAGGGCCACCCCTCCGAGCGCACCGTCGCCCACTTCGCCGCCCGCGCTCGCGGCGGGGCCGCCCTGCTCACCGTCGGCGCCACGGGCATCGACCCGCAGCACCCCGAGACCCCCGGCGGCCTGCAGATCGGGGAGGACGCCGCCGTCCCCGCCCACCGCCGCCTCGTCGAGGCCGCCCACGCGCACGGCGCCCGCATCCAGCCGCAGATCGTGCACGCCGGACCCGACGGGCTCGGCCCCGAGATGTTCGGCGTCACCTCCCTCGGCCCGTCCGTGATCGGCTCCTACCTGACCGGACGACCCTCCGCCGAGGCCACCCGGGACCAGATCGTCGCGATCCTCGACCTCTACCGCGCCGCCGTCGCCCGCGTCCGCGAGGCCGGGTACGACGGCATCGAGCTCCACGCCGCCCACGGCTACATGTTCCTCGGCTCCTTCCTCGCCCCCCAGCGCAACCGGCGCACCGACCGCTACCGCGGCACCTCCGTCGAGGGCCGCATCCGGGTCGTCCTCGAAGCCCTCGCCGCGATCCGGGCCGAGGTCGGCCCCGACTTCCCCGTCACCCTGCGCATCTCCGGCTACGAGCGGGTCGCCGCCGGCCGGCCCATCGGCGACACCGCCGCCATCGCGCCACTGCTCGTCGAGGCCGGCGTCGACGCCTTCCACGTCAGCGGCGGCGTCATCGACCGCCTCGTCACCGGCATGGTCAACGGCGCCGACGCCGGCGACGGGCTGAACGCGGGCGCCGCCGCCGCGGTGCGCCAGGCCGTCGACGTACCGGTCATCGCCGTCGGGCGCCTGCACGACCCCGCCCTCGCCGAACAGGTCCTCGCCGACGGGCGCGCCGACTTCGTCGCCCTCGGCCGGCCGCTGCTCGCCGATCCCGACCTGCCGCGCAAGCTCGGCGGCTGGGGCGGCGGCGCGGCCCGGGTCCGGCACTGCATCTCCTGCGAGAACTGCATCGACACCCTCGAGGAGAAGCTCGCCACCGAATGCGCCGTCAACCCGTTCACCGGCCACGACGGCCCGCTGGCAGACCTGCTGCCCGGCGCGCCGGCCGTGTCCGGTCCGCGGCGGATCGTGGTCGCCGGCGGCGGACCCGCAGGACTCGAGACGGCCCGCCTCGCCGCGGGCGCCGGCCACCACGTCGTCCTGCTGGAGCGCTCACCCATCCTCGGCGGGGCGCTCGTCGACGCCGCCGCCGTGCACCACGGCAACCGGCCCTACCTCGACTGGCTGCTCGCCGAGATCGCCCTCGCCCCCGTCGACGTCCGCCTCGGCACCGCCGCCACCCCCGCCGCCGTCGCGGCGCTCGCCCCCGACGCGGTCGTCGTCGCGACCGGCGGGCGGGTCGTCGTACCGGAGGTGGCGGGACGCGACCTGCCGCACGTACGGCACGGCCTCGACGTCGCCGGCGCCCTCCCCGCCGGGCGGCGGGTGGTGGTCGTCGGCGGGCGCCTCGCCGCCGTCGAGTACGCCGAGACGCTCGCGCGCGACGGCCGCCTCGTCGCCCTGCTCACCACCGGGGCCGAGATCGCGCCCGAGTTCGGGTCGAAGCGTCGTACCGAGCACATGGACCGGCTCGACCGGCTCGGCGTCACCGTCCACACCGGCTGCCGGGTCGAGGCGATCGACGCCGCCGCGGTGCGCTGGGTGCCCGCCCACGGCACCGCCCGCGACCTGCCTGCCGACATCGTCGTCCTCGCCAGCCACGTCGTCGCCGACCCCGGCCCCCGTGACGCGCTCGCCGCCGCCCTGCCCGGCGTCGCCGTCCACCTCGTCGGCGACGCCGCGGCCGGGCTCGGGCTGATCCGGGGCGCCACCGCGGACGCCGCCCGGGTCGTGGCGGGGATGACGGGCTGACAGGCTGACGGGCTGACGGGCGGGGCCGGTCAGCCCTTCTTGCGGGACAGGAACGCCGTCATCGCCTCGCGGGCCTCGTCGGAGCCGAACAGGCGCGCGCTCAGCTCGACCAGCTCCTCGCCCTGCGCGTCGATGCGCGCCAGCAGGTCCGCGCCCAGCAGCCGCTTCGTCTCCCGCAGCCCCTGCGCCGCACCCGTCGCGAGCCGGCCGACGACCTCCTCGACCGTCGCCTGCAGCGCGTCCGCCGGAACCGCCAGCGTCGCCAGACCGTACTCCGCGGCCTGCGCGCCCGTGAACACCTCGCCGCCCAGCGCCGTCAGCGCCGCTCCCCGCGGCGTCATCCGCGGGAACACCGTCAACGAGATCACCGCCGGCGTCAGGCCCAGCTTCACCTCCGTCAGCGCGAACGTCGCGTCCTGCGCGACGACCACGATGTCGGAGGCCGCCACGATCCCGATCCCCCCGGCCCGCGCCGCGCCCTCGACGACCGTCACCACCGGCTTCGACAACGCCACGATCTGCCGCTGCACCGCCACGATCGCCCGCGCACCCTCGTGCATCGGCACCGTCGAGGCCTCCGACAGGTCCGCCCCCGAGCAGAACACCCGGCCCGACGAGCGCAGCAGCACCACCCGTACGTCGTTCGCCGCGTCCACCGTCGTCAGGTGGGCCACCAGCTCCGTCACGAGCTGACGGGACAGGGCGTTGCGGTTGTGCGGCGAGTCGAGCGTGATGGTCGCGACGCCGTCGGCGACGTCGAGGTGGACCAGCTCGGCGGGTGCGTCGGTCATGGCGCCATCCTGACGTCTGCGCAAGGACGCGGCCACCTCCGAACGAGGAGCGAGACCCACCGATGGGTCACCAACTGCATCTCGAAGGCCGAGATCGTTGCGGTTAGGGACCGAACCGCAACAGTTCCTCAGGCCTCGTGAATCGGCTGCTTGGGAAGCTTCTTCACCCGCGCCCGGCGGCTGCGGCGCGCCGGGATCATCGACCGCATCTCCTCGAGCTTGCCGAAGCACAGCAGCCGGTCCTCGGCCTCCAGCACGTGGTGAGGGAACGGGTTGGGGATGACGGTGGTGCCGCGGTGCAGGGTGAGCACCGTGATGTCGCGGTCACGCAGGCCGGAGTCGCCGAGGGACTTGCCGACGAGGTCGGCGTCGCTGTGCACGAGGAGCTCCGCGACGCCGTACCCGGTGGAGACGGACAGCCGCTCGCGGACGTCGATCTGGGGGAAGGCGACCTGGTTGTCGATGTAGTCGATGATCGCGCCGGCGACGTCGAGCTTGGTGGCGTTCTCGATGCCCTCCAGGCCCGGGGAGGAGTTGACCTCCATCACCAGCGGGCCCTCGTCGCCCTCCAGCATGTCGACGCCGGCGACCTTGAGGCCCATGATCTGGGCGGCCCGTACGGCGACCCGCTCGTACTCGGGGTCGAGGTCGACCCGCTCGACGCTGCCGCCCCGGTGGACGTTCGAGCGGAACTCGTCGCCCTGTGCGACCCGGCGCATCGCCGCGACGACGCGGTCGCCGACCACGAGGGCGCGGATGTCGCGGCCCTTCGACTCCTTGACGAAGCGCTGGATGAGGACCTGCTGCTTGGTGCTCTGCAAGGTCTCGATGATCGCCTCGGCGACCTTGATGTCCGGGGCGAGGATGACGCCGATGCCCTGGGTGCCCTCGAGGAGCTTGATGACCACGGGGGCGCCGCCGACCCGCTCGATCGCGGGGATCACGTCGGCGCGGTCGCGCACGAACGTCGTGGCGGGCATGCCGATGTTGTGCCGCGACAGGATCTGCGAGGCGCGCAGCTTGTCGCGGGAGTTGGAGATGCCGTTCGCGGTGTTGGGCGTGTAGACGTCCATCTGCTCGAACTGGCGGACCACGGCGGTGCCGAAGTAGGTGATCGAGTTGCCGATGCGCGGCAGCACCGCGTCGTAGTCGGAGAGCTGCTTGCCGCGGAACTGCAGGTCGGGCTCGTCGCCGGACAGGTCGATGGCGAAGCGCAGCGTGTTCAGCACCTTCACCTCGTGCCCCCGGTCGAGGGCCGCCGTACGGAGGCGCTGGGTGCTGTAGGACCGCGGTGCGCGGGAGAGGATCGCGAGCTTCATTTCCCGACCTGATCGACGTGCCTGCTTGGATGGGTGCGTGGTCAGACCCCATTCAAGCAGCCCTCCGGTCACCGCCGGCTGGCGCGAGTGGGTGCGCCTGCCCGGCCTCGGCGTCGACCACGTCAAGGCCAAGCTGGACACCGGCGCCCGTACGTCGGCCCTCCACGCCTTCGACCTGGAGGAGATCGAGCGCGACGGCGCGCCGTGGGTGCGCTTCTCCGTCCACCCGTGGCAGCGCTCCGCCGACGACGCGGTCGTCGTCGCGTGTCCCGTCCACGACCGGCGGGTCGTGCGGAGCTCGACCGGGCACGAGCAGGAGCGGATCGTCGTACTGAGCGACATCGAGCTGCTCGGCCGCACCGTCACCACCGAGGTGACGTTGACGCGCCGCGACGAGATGGGCTTCCGGATGCTGGTGGGCCGCGAGGCGCTGCGCCAGGGGTTCCTCGTCGACTCCGGCCGCTCCTACCTCGGCGGGCGGCCGCCGCGGCGGGTGCGCCGCAAGAACCGGGGCGTGGCGGACGGAGGAGTCACCCGTGGCCCTGCGTGAGTCGTTCGCGATCGGCAACGTACGGGTCCGGGCCGGGTCGACGAAGGAGGTCGAGCTGCCCATCACCCGCCTCGTCACCGGCGGCGACGTCAGCCTCCCCGTCCGCGTCGTCCACGGCCGCGAGCCCGGCCCGACCGTCTGGGTCAACGCCGCCATCCACGGCGACGAGGTCCTCGGCGTCGAGGTGATCCGGGAGGCGCTCGCCACCTTGTCGGCACGCACCTTCCGCGGCACCCTCGTCGCCGTACCGGTCGTCAACGTGCTCGGCTTCATGACCGGCGACCGCTACCTGCCCGACCGCCGCGACCTCAACCGCTCCTTCCCCGGCTCCGCCCGCGGCTCGCTGGCCAGCCGCATCGCGCACCTGTTCATGACCGAGGTGGTCGCCAAGTGCGAGGTCGGCATCGACCTGCACACCGCCGCCGACCGTCGTACCAACCTGCCGCAGATCCGCGCCGACCTCGACGACCCCCGCACCCGCGAGCTCGCCGAGGCGTTCGGCGCCCCCGTCATGCTCCACGCCCGGCTCCGCGACGGCTCGCTGCGCCAGGCCGGACGGGACCGCGGCGCGACCGTCCTGCTGTACGAGGCCGGCGAGGCGCTGCGCTTCGAGGAGGAGCCGATCGCCGTCGGCGTCCGCGGCGTACGACGCGTCCTCGCCGCGCTCGGCATGGTCGACCCCGACCCCCTCCCCGACGGCGCCGCCGAACCCGTCTCGGTCGAGGCCCGCTCCAGCGGATGGGTCCGGGCCCGCGGCACCGGCATCCTGCACATGGAGGTGCACCTCGGCGACCGGGTCGAGGAGGGCCAGCGCCTCGGCGGACTCTCCGACACCTTCGGCCGGCGGGTGCGGCTCGTGCACGCCGACCGCCCCGGCATCGTGATCGGCATGACCCGCGCGCCGATCGTCAACGCCCGCGATGCGCTCGTGCCCATCCCCACCCCCGTCGAGGGATAGCCCCCCTCCGGTCGCTCCCGTCCGGGCTGCCCCCGCGCTCCGCTGGGTGGGGCAGGCGGAGGGTTTCCTGCGGGTGGGGGGCGTTGCCACACCCCGCAGCGGCAGGAATCCCCGGCCCGCC
>QFCS01000560.1_pt1 | contig 25010 bp, 24 predicted proteins | sample 3576561 | NCBI WGS metagenome assembly QFCS01 | reverse complement strand
GTACAGCTTCTTCATCATGTTCACCATCGGCATCACCAAGGGCCGCTGGAACACGCTGCTGACCGCGCTGCAGCAGTTCAAGGACGACTACGCCAAGAACCAGCCGATGTGGCGCATCCTGCCGGAGTTCTGCCAGAAGCATCCTCGCTATGAGCAGATGGGCCTGCGCGACCTGTGCCAGCACGTGCACGAGCTCTATGCACGCTACGACATCGCGCGGCTGACCACCGAGATGTACCTGAGCGACCTGACGCCGGCGATGAAGCCGTCGGACGCGTTTGCCCACATCGCGCAGCGCACCACCGAGCGGGTGCCGATCGATGATCTGGAAGGCCGCATCACGACCAGCCTGGTGACGCCGTACCCGCCGGGTATTCCGCTGCTGATCCCGGGTGAGGTGTTCAACAAGAAGATCGTGGACTACCTCAAGTTCGCACGCGAGTTCAACCTGCAGTGCCCGGGCTTCGAGACCGACATCCACGGCCTTGTGGAAGTGGTGGGCGACGACGGTCGCAAGCACTTCTTCGCTGACTGCGTGAAGGCCTGAGGCCTTCGCGCCCCCGCCTCAGCGCGGTGCGTCGGGACGCACCCGCAGAAAGCTGGCGAAGCGTGGCACACCCTTGGCGCTGACACCCCGGAAGCGGTAGGTCACCCACGCGCCGAGGGCCGGTGGTTGCTCGCGCTGGGCATCCGTGAAGCCCGTGCCCAGGCGAAAGCGCACGCCCTCGGGCGTTTCCACCTGCAGGGCGCCCATGCGCCCGGCGTGCCGTCCTAGGCCCGGCACGTGTCCGACCACACGGGCTTCGGCGTCCTCATGGGTTTTCACCTTGAGCAGGTCGTCGTTGCGCACCGCGCGGTAGGGCGCATCGCCCCGGTGGAGCATCAGCCCTTCACCGCCTTCCTTCACCATGCGGTCGAGCTGGGCCATCAAGGCCGCGTGGCTGGCCACACGCTCCTGCGGCACGGCCCGCACCCAGGGCTGGTCGATGCGCGAGACGAGCCCGTGGTACGCGGCAATGCGGTCGGTGAATGGTCCGGGATGGGCGGGCAGGTCGAACACCATGAAGCGGATGCGGCGCCACGCCTCGTCGTTCGGCGTCTGCTGGCGCACAGTGGACATGGCTTCCTCGAAACGGCCTCGGCCCGCCCAGAGCTCGCCATCCATGGGTTCGGCAGGCCAACCCGCCGTGAACCAGGCGGGCACGGCGAGGGCGTCGCCCCCGCGCGTGCGCAGGCGTTGCCCGTCCCAGTACGCGCGCAGGCCGTCGTACTTTTCGCTGAGCCAATAGGCGTTGACGGGGATGCCGGGGCGGTAGACCCCCGCGAGCATGAGTGCAGGCGGCGGCGCGCCGGTGGCCGAGCGCACCGGCCAGGCCGCAAGCACCAGGGCCGCGCCGAGTCCGGTGAACAGTGCGCGGCGCTGCAGGCCGGGGGCGCTCAGAGCATTGCCTGGCTGTCGCGGCTCACGCCCGTGGTCTGGGCGTAGCCGCCGTCCACGTAGGTGATTTCGGCCGAGACGCCGGAGGCCAGGTCGGACAGGAGGAAGGCCGCGACGTTGCCGACTTCCTCGATGGTGATGTTGCGGCGGATGGGCGCGGCGGAGGCCACCAGGTTGAGGAGCTTGCCGAAGTCCTTGATGCCGCTGGCCGCCAGCGTCTTGATCGGGCCGGCGCTGATGCCGTTGACGCGCATGCCCTTGGGACCGAGCGATTCGGCCAGATAGCGCACCGATGCCTCGAGACTGGCCTTGGCCAGGCCCATGGTGTTGTAGTTGGGCACGGCCCGGATGGCGCCCATGTAGCTCAACGTGAGCAGCGACGCCTTGTCGTTGAGGTAGGGCAGGGCCGCCTTGGCCATGCCGGGGAAGCTGTAGGCGCTGATGTCGTGCGCGATGCGGAACGCCTCGCGGGACAGGCCTTCGAGGAAGTCACCGGTGATGGCCTCGCGCGGTGCAAAACCGATGCTGTGGACGAAGCCGTCGAATTTGGGCCAGGTTTGCGAGAGGTCGGCAAACATCTTGTCGATCTGCGCATCGTCGCTCACGTCGCAGTCGAAGATGAGCCTGGAATTGAAGTCGGCCGCGAACTCGGTGATGCGGTCCTTGAAACGATCACCAACGTAGCTGAACGCCAGCTCGGCGCCCTGTTGGTGGCAGGCTTTGGCAATGCCGTAGGCGATGGACCGGTTGGACAGCACGCCCGTGATCAGCAGTTTCTTGCCAGCGAGAAAACCCATTTTTCAGTCTCCAGAGAAAAATCCTTCAGAATTGTCTCATGCACGTCATCCTCCCCCGTTCTCACAGCCGCCTGCGGGCGCTGTGTGCGGCCATGGTGATGGTGGCATGGAGCACGTCTGGCTGGGCGGCCCACGGGTATGCGCTGTGGGGGGATCTCAAATACGCCGAGGGCTTCTCCCACTTCGACTATGTGAATCCCGAGGCACCCAAAGGCGGGGAGTTGCGGCTGGTGAGCAACCAGCGCCTCTCCACTTTTGACAAATACAACCCCTTCACGCTCAAGGGCTCGCCCCCCGCCTACCTGATCGACTTGTTGTTCGAGCCGCTGCTGGCGGCCCCGATGGACGAGACGGCATCGGGCTACGGTTTGCTGGCGCTGGACGTGGACGTCGCGCCAGATCGGTTGAGCGTTACCTTCCGGCTGCGCCCCGAGGCGCGGTTTCACGATGGCAGCCCGGTGGAGGCGGCCGACGTCAAACACAGTTTCGATACCTTGCGCAGTGCGCAGGCTGCACCGCAGTACGCCAGCGTGCTGGCAGACGTGAAGTCCCTCGAGGTGGTGGACCGGCTCACCGTGCGCTTCCGTTTCCTGCAGCCGAACCAGGAATTGCCTCTGACGGTGGGCTCCATTCCCGTGTTCAGCCGGAAGTGGGGCATGGTGGATGGCAAGCCCAAGCCCTTCGACCAGATCGTGACCGACACGCCGCTGGGCAGCGGACCTTACAAGATTGGCCCGGTGCGTTTCGGCCGCGACATCACCTACGTGCGCGACCCCAACTACTGGGGCAGGAACCTGCCGGTGCGCAAGGGCACAAGCAACTTTGATCGCATCACAGTGCGCATCTACAAGGACAACACGGCGCGGCTTGAAGCATTGAAGGCAGGCGAGTTTGACTTCATGAGCTTTTACTCCGCTGGCGATTGGGCGCGCCGCGTGACGGGCCGCCGTTTCGACCGTGGTGAACTCATCAAGCAGGAGTTCCCGCACCAGCAGCCCTCGGGTTTCCAGAGCTACTTTCTGAACACGCGCCGCCCGCAACTGGCCGACCCGAGGGTGCGCGAGGCGCTGGGCCTGGCGGTGGACTACGACTGGATGAACCGGCAACTGTTCTATAACGGCTATCCGCGTGTGCACGGCCTGTTCGGCAACACCGCATGCGAGGCGAAGGGGCTACCATCGGCGGCTGAGACGGCCTTGCTGGAACGCTGGCGCGGCAAGATTCCGGATGCAGCGTTCGGCGCCATGTATGAACCGCCTACCACGGTGGGAGAGGGTGAGTCGCTGCGCAACAACCTGCGCCGCGCACGGGATCTGCTGTCCGCCGCAGGCTGGACGTATCGCGACGGTGCATTGCGCAACGCCCAGGGGCAGGCCATGGTACTGACCTACCTGGACAGCCGGGAGGGCGGCATTCGCACGCTCGGCCCCTGGATCGCCAATCTGCGCAAGCTGGGTATCGTGCTCCGGTTCACGTCTGTGGACTACGCGCTTTACCAACAGCGCATGGATCGTTACGACTTCGACATCATGACGATGAACGCCCAGGGCACGCACAACCCTGGCCAGGAATTGATGGACATGTTCGGCAGCAAGGCTGCGGACACCGAGGGCGCGTTCAATTTCAGTGGCGTGAAGAGCCCGGCGGTGGACGATCTGTTGCGGCGCATCGTGAGCGCAGGCACGCGCGACGACCTGCTCACAGCCTGCCGTGCGCTGGATCGTGTGATCATGCACAGCCACTACCTGATCCCCCAGTGGACCATGACCGCGCACCGTCTGGTCTACAACGCCTGGCTCACGCAGCACAAATCCCCCATGCCGCCCTACGCCCGGGCAGAGCAGTGGGCCATGGGAACCTGGTGGGCCACACCCTTGCAGCTGGAAGGGCGCAAACCGTGACGGTCTACATCCTGCGCCGGTTGTTGCTCATGATTCCCACGCTGATCGGTGTGGTGGTTCTGACCTTCGTCGTGATCCAGTTTGTGCCGGGCGGGCCAGTTGAGCAGTACATCATGGAGTCGCGCGCGGGCGCGGTGGGCATGGGCGGCGAAGCCGGTGGGGGAACCAGCGCCTACCGCGGTTCACAAGGGGTTGACCCGAAGCGCCTCGAGGAAATCAAGGCGCTCTATGGGTTCGACAAGCCGCCGTTGGAGCGATTGGCGCAGATGCTGGGCCGGTTCGCCCGCTTCGATCTGGGCAACAGCTTTTTCCAGAACAAGTCGGTGTGGGATCTGATCGTCGAGAAGCTTCCCGTGTCGATCAGCCTGGGGCTGTGGACCTTCCTGATCAGTTATGGCGTGGCGGTGCCACTGGGGGTGGCCAAGGCGGTGCGCGCCGGCACAAGATTCGACCTGGTCACAACCCTGTTCGTACTGGTGGGCTACGCCATTCCCGGCTTTGTTCTTGGTGTTGCCCTTCTGGTGGTGTTCGGCGGGCAGCTGCAGTGGTTTCCCTTGCGGGGCCTCACGTCGGCCAATTGGGATGAGCTGAGTTGGGGTGCTCGCATCGTCGACTACCTCTGGCACATCACACTGCCGGTGACCGCCATGGTGCTGGGCAGTTTTGCCGTCACGGCCATGCTGACCAAGAACGCATTTCTTGAGGAGATCCGCAAGCAGTACGTGATGACCGCACGGGCCAAAGGCCTCGGCGAACGACAGGTGCTCTGGAAGCACGTCATGCGTAACGCGCTCATTCCCATCGTTACCGGCTTCCCCGCCGCATTCATAGGCGCCTTTTTCACGGGGGCGTTGCTGATCGAAACGCTTTTCTCTCTGGACGGCCTGGGTTTGCTGAGCTACGAGAGTGTGATCCGGCGCGACTATCCGGTCGTGATGGGCACGTTGTTCTTCTTCACCCTGATCGCCCTGGTCACCAAGCTGATCTCTGATCTTTGCTACGTGTGGGTGGACCCGCGCGTGAAGTTCGACTGATGGCGGCCGCTTCTCTCAGCCCCGGCCGGCGTGCCTGGCGCCGCTTTAAGCGCAACCGGTTGGGCTACTGGAGCCTGGTGATCTTCTGCGTGCTGGTGGTGGCCAGCCTGTTTGCGGAAGTCCTCTCCAACGACCGGCCGTTGGTGGTGCGCTACGAAGGCAAGACGTACTTTCCCATCCTGCAGGATCACCCGGAGACGGTGTTCGGCGGCGACTTCGAGTCGCCCACCGACTATCTCGACCCCTTCATCCGCGAACAGATCACCCGGGGCGACAACTGGGCGCTGTACGCACCGAATCCGTATGGTTCGCAGACCATCAACTACTTCGCGGAACAACCCAACCCATCGGCACCGACCCGAGCCAATTGGTTGGGCACCGACGACCGGGGGCGGGATCTGCTTGCGCAGCTGATCTACGGGTTTCGGGTGAGTGTTCTGTTTGCGCTGGCGCTCACCGCCATCGGGGTGGTGCTGGGTGTCATCACGGGCGCCATTCAGGGCTTTTTCGGTGGCAAGACCGACCTGGCCTTCCAGCGTTTCATCGAGATCTGGAGTTCCATGCCCGAGCTCTACCTTTTGATCATCTTCGCCGCCGTGTTCTCGCCCAGCGTGGGCCTGCTGCTGGTGCTGCTGAGCCTGTTCGGCTGGATGGGCCTGTCGGACTATGTGCGCGCCGAATTCCTGCGCAACCGCCAGCTGGACTACGTGCGTGCCGCACGAGCGATGGGGTTGTCCAACTGGCAGATCATGTGGCGCCACATCCTGCCCAACAGCCTGACGCCCGTGGTGACTTTTCTTCCATTCCGGATGAGCGCGGCCATCCTGGCGCTGACTTCGCTCGATTTTCTCGGGCTCGGGGTGCCGCCAGGTACCCCATCGCTGGGTGAGTTGCTCAACCAGGGCAAGACCAGCATCGACGCATGGTGGATCTCGCTCTCCACCTTCGCCGTCCTGGTGATCACGCTGCTGTTGCTCACGTTCATGGGCGACGCGCTGCGCGACGCGCTCGATCCGAGGAAGCAGGATGTCTGAGGCCTTGCTCGATGTGAAGAACCTGCGGGTGGCCTTTGCCGGCCAGCCGGTGGTGCATGGCATCGATTTTTCGATCGCGCCGGGGGAAAAGCTGGCGCTGGTGGGCGAGTCGGGTTCGGGCAAGACCGTATCGGCGCTGTCCCTGCTGCGGCTGGTGGTCAACGCCGAGGTCACAGGCCAGGCGCTGCTGGGCGGTCGAGACCTGCTGGCCCTGACCGAGCGCGAACTGCGTGGTGTGCGCGGCGGCGACGTGGCAGTGATCTTCCAGGAGCCCATGACCGCGCTGAATCCGCTCTACAGCGTGGGCAACCAGATCGCCGAGGTGCTCCAGCTCAAGCGCGGCCTGACCGCCCGGCAGGCGTCTGCCGGCGTGGTGGAGTTGCTGGCGTCCACCGGCATTCCCGAACCTGCGCGCCGCGCCAGGGCATACCCTCATCAGCTCAGTGGTGGGCAGCGCCAGCGCGCCATGATTGCCATGGCGCTGGCGAGCCAGCCCAGGCTGCTGATCGCCGACGAACCCACCACCGCGCTCGATGTCAGCCTGCGCGTCCAGATCCTGGACCTGTTGTCCGACCTGCAGCGACAGCATGGCATGGCGGTGCTCCTCATCACACACGACCTCAACCTCGTGCGCCGCTTCGCCGATCGCGTGGCGGTGATGGAGCGCGGGCATCTGGTGGAGCAGGGCGCGGTGACCCGGGTTTTTGAGGCGCCAGAACACCGCTATACCCGCAAGCTGCTGGAGAGCCGGCCGGAACGGGATGTGGCCGAACCCGCGGCTCCTGGAGAAATGGCGACCGTCATGAAGGCCGAAGGATTGCGCGTGACCTATCCGGTGAGCCTTCCCGGCTTCAAGGGTTGGTTCAGAAAGGGCGAATTCGTGGCCGTGCAGGGCGTGGACATGACCATCGTGCCAGCCCAGACGCTGGGCATCATCGGCGAGTCCGGCTCAGGCAAGTCCACTCTGGCGCTCGCCGCGCTGGGCCTGATGCCGCACCAGGGCCGGCTGGAGGTGGCAGGCACCGATTGGGCTCAGGCCCGCAAGGCCGGGCGCGACAGGGCGCTTCGGCAGCGCGTCCAGGTCGTCTTCCAGGACCCTTTCTCATCGCTCTCACCCCGCATGACAGTGGAGCAGATCGTGGGAGAAGGCCTCCAGGTTCACCAGCCCCACCTCACGGCCGCCCAGCGGCGCGACCGCGTGGTGGCGGCGCTGGCCGACGTGGGTCTGATCAACGACACCGGCAGTGGCGCTGATTGGCTGCAGCGCTACCCGCATGAGTTCTCCGGCGGCCAGCGACAGCGCCTGGCGATCGCGCGCGCGCTCATCGTCGATCCGCAGTTGCTGGTGCTGGACGAGCCCACCAGTGCACTAGACGTGACGGTTCAGAAGCAGGTTCTGGCATTGCTGCAGCGGCTGCAACGCGAACGGGGACTGAGCTATCTGCTGATCACCCATGACGTGGACGTGATTCGCGCCATGGCCCACGAGGTCGTCGTGATGAAAGACGGTGCGGTGGTCGAAGCCGGTGCGGTGGACCGGGTGCTGCGGGCGCCCGAGCACCCGTACACCCGAATGCTGGTGCAGGCGGCCGCGTGAATCGATGGCGTTTGATCTGCGTCAGTGCGGCTGCCCGGTCTGGGCGCTAAAAAGCCCGCATGGGCGTCGAGCGCACCGCAATCCCTCCCGTCAACCTGTATTCGCCTCTGCGCTGGCTCGCCAGGGGCTGGACCGATCTGCGCCGCAACCCCCTGCCGGGCCTGTTTCATGGCCTGCTCATCACCGCATTCGGCGCCGCGCTCCTCTGGACGGTGGGTGACCGCTTCTGGTTGCTGGCCGGCGCGTTTTCCGGTTTTCTCATCGTGGCGCCCGTTCTGGCGACGGGGCTTTATGAGGTCAGTCGCCATCTGGCGCGCGGCCAGCGGATCGGCTTGCCCGAGGTGTGGCGGCTCTGGCGATCGGGCGATACCAGGCTCGTCCGATTCGGTTTGTTGCTGGCGTTGGCTGGCACCGGCTGGGTGCTGACCTCGGCAGCGCTGATCACACTGTGGTCTCCTGATCCCATACGGAACCCGCTGGATTTTCTGCACCACGTCGTGCTGGTGCGCCGGGTCGGCCTGTTCGAGGCCTGGCTGGTGCTCGGCGCGCTGCTGGCAGCCCCGGTGTTTGCATCCACCGTGGTGGCGCTGCCGATGTTGGTGGACCAGCCTGTGTCGGTCCGCACCGCCGTGTTCCGGAGTTGGCGGGCGGTGTCCGCGCACCCCGGCCCGGCCACGCTCTGGGCGGTGCTGATCGCGTTGCTGGCTGGTCTGGGCATGGCGTCACTGCTGCTGGGTCTGGTCGTGCTGATTCCTCTGATCGGCCATGCCAGCTGGCATGCCTACCGCGACCTGACAGGCGGGGACGGGCAGGGCTGAGCCATGGAATCGACCGTCCTGGGCTTCACCGAGGGCCAGATTGCCCATTTCGGGCTGACTTTCGGTGTGGGCGCGTTCATTCTCTACATGCTCTTCATCGTGCTGAACCTGGCCCGTGAATCCAGAGCCGGGAAATTTGGTACTTTCGTTCTGTTTCTTGTGCTGTCATTCGGCATGTTGGGGTTTCTGGCCAAGAACCTGATTCAGTGGGTGCTAGGCATGTAGCACGGTTGCCAGTGCGAGCCAGTAAGCGTTACAATACTGGCTTCACGACCAGATGGGCGGGTAACTACCGGCCCTTTTTTTTTGGCCGAACGCTTTTCGCCCTGCGGATACTCCCCAGGGCAGGAATCTGGGCAGACACCACACGCAATGGCTTGGCAAGACACCGTAGAACAGACCGTTACCGGGTTCGGTTTTGAGCTGGTGGAGCTTGAACGCTCCGCCGGTGGTCTGCTGCGCGTCACCATCGACTGGCCGTGGCAGGTGCCCGAAGAAGGCCAGCCCATGCCCGCCGAACGCTTTGTGACGGTGGAGGATTGCGAGAAGGTCACGCGGCAGTTGCAGTACCTGCTGGAAGTTGAAGGACTGGAATACCGGCGGCTCGAAGTGGGTTCGCCGGGCATCGACCGCCCGCTCAAGCGCGAGATCGACTACGTGCGCTTCGAGGGGCAGGTGGTGGATCTGACCTTGAAGGCGCCGATTGGTGTCACAGGTACCGATGTGGCGGCCAACCGCAAGAAGTTTCGCGGCACGCTGGAGCGCGCCGCCGATGGTGTTCAGTGGCAGGTGGTCTGGAGCGATGCGCCGGAACCCAAGCCTGGCCAGCGTGTGAGCAAGAAGCGCGTGCCGGCACCGCTGCAGGCGCTGGCATTTTCGCTGGCCGACGTCCAGCAGGCGCGGCTTGCGCCGATCGTGAATTTCAAGGGCCGCCAGGCCCCGGGCGCAGCCGCTGCGCCCAGTGAGGAATGAGAGAAAACGTTGTGATTACGGACAAGCTATTCGGAAAGGTGGGCGAGTGAAATGAACCGCGAAATGTTGATGCTGATCGATGCGATCTCACGCGAGAAGAACGTCGAGCGCGACGTGGTGCTGGGTGCCGTGGAACTCGCGTTGGCCTCCGCCACCAAGAAACTCTACAAGGGCGATGTGGACATCCGCGTCGCCATGGATCCGGATACCGGCGCCTACGAAACCTTCCGCCGCTGGCTGGTCGTGCCCGATGAGGCTGGCCTTCAGAACCCCGATGCCGAAGAGATGCTCAGCGACGCACGCGAAGAGCTGGCCGACATCGAGGAGGGCGACTACATCGAGAAGCCGGTGGAGAGCGTGCCGATCGGCCGCATCGGTGCCATGGCGGCCAAGCAGGTGATCCTCCAGAAGATCCGCGACGCCGAGCGCGAGATGCTGCTCAACGATTTCATGTCGCGTGGCGACAAGATCTTCGTCGGTACCGTCAAGCGCATGGACAAGGGTGATCTGATCGTCGAGAGCGGCCGTGTCGAAGGCCGCCTCAAGCGTGGCGAGATGATCCCCAAGGAGAACTTCCGCACGGGCGATCGTGTGCGCGCCATGATCATGGAAGTCGATCTCACGCTGCGGGGCGCCCCCATCCTGCTGTCGCGCTCGGCACCGTCCTTCATGATCGAGCTCTTCCGCCAGGAAGTGCCCGAGATCGAGCAAGGTCTGCTCGAGATCAAGTCCTGCGCCCGGGACCCGGGCTCGCGCGCCAAGATCGCGGTGCACAGCTTCGACAAGCGCATCGACCCCATCGGCACCTGTGTCGGCGTGCGCGGCTCGCGCGTCAATGGCGTGACCAATGAGCTCGCTGGCGAGCGCGTGGACATCGTTCTGTGGTCGGAAGATCCTGCGCAATTCGTCATCGGCGCGCTGGCGCCGGCCAACGTGGTTTCCATCGTGGTGGACGAAGAACGTCACGCCATGGACGTGGTGGTCGACGAAGAGAACCTCGCCATCGCCATCGGCCGTGGGGGGCAGAACGTGCGCCTGGCCTCGGAATTGACCGGCTGGCGCATCAACATCATGACGGCCGACGAGTCGGCGCAGAAGCAGGCCGAAGAGGCCGACGGCATCCGCAAGGTGTTCATGGCCAAGCTGGACGTGGACCAGGAAATCGCCGACATCCTGATCGAGGAAGGCTTCACCAGCCTCGAGGAAGTGGCCTATGTGCCGCTGCAGGAAATGCTTGAGATCGAGGCCTTCGACGAAGACACCGTCAACGAGCTGCGCACGCGCGCCAAGGACGCTCTGCTGACGATGGAAATCGCCCGCGAGGAGAGCGTCGAGGAAGTCTCGCAGAACCTGCGAGACCTGGCTGGCGTCACCCCTGAACTGATTGCAAAGTTGGCCGACAGCGGTGTGCATACCCGCGACGAACTGGCCGACCTCGCAACCGACGAACTCACCGACATCACCGGCCAGACGCCTGAAGAGGCCACGGCGCTGATCATGCTGGCACGCGCTCACTGGTTCACCGGTGACGAAGCGCAATCCACCAACTGACCAGCGGAGGCCCGAGCGGAGAAGAGAACCCATGACAAGTACCACCGTCGCCGAATTTGCGGCCGAGCTGAACAAACCCACTTCCGTCCTGCTGGAGCAACTCACAGCGGCCGGGGTGCCCAAGACCTCCGGGACCGATGCGGTCACCGAATCCGACAAGCAGTCGCTGCTCGGCCATCTGAAGGCCAGCCACGGCACGGTCGGTGGTGAGCGCAAGAAGATCACCCTTGTCAAGAAATCGACCTCTGAAATCAAGCAGGCCGATGCGACCGGGCGCGCCCGCACCATCCAGGTGGAAGTGCGGAAGAAGCGCACCTTCATCAAGCGCGACGACGATGTCGCCGTGCCGGAAGCCGCAGCCGAAACTGCACCGGCGGTGGACACCGAGGAATTGGCCCGACGCGAGGAAGACGCGCGCCGCCAGGCCGAGCTGCTGCGCCGCCAGGAAGAAGAACTGACGCAAAAGCGCCAGGCCCGTGAAGCCGAAGAGGCCCGCCAGGCCAAGGCCGAACAGGAGCGCCAGGCGGCCGAGGCAGCGGAAGCTGCGGCCCGTGCCGCTGCAGAAGCCGCCGCACCGAGCGCGGCGGAGGAAGCCGCTGCCGCCAAAGCCGACAAGGACGCCAAGGCGAAAGCCAGCGCCCTTGAGCGTGAGTCTGCTGCGCGCGTGATTGCCGACAAGAATGCAGAAGCCAAGAAGGCCGAAGAGGCACGCGCCCAGGACCTGCTGGAGCGTCGCCGCAAGGCCGAAGCCGAGGCCGCCAACATCCGCGCGATGATGTCCGCCCCCGCCAAGACGCTGGTGGCCAAGAAGCCCGAACCGGCACCGACCGCCGACAAGGCTGGCATCAAGGGCACGCTGCACAAGCCAGCGGGTACGCCCGCCAAGGCCCCGGCCGCTGCGGGCACCCCTGCGGCACCGGGCACTGGCGGTGGTGCAGGCAAGAAGGAGGTCAAGTCCGAGAACCTGTCCTCCACCTGGAAAGACGACGCGGCCAAGAAGAAGGAAATCAAGACGCGCGGCGACACCAGTGCCGGGCGTTCCAACTGGCGCGGAGGCCCGCGTGGCCGCCGCAACGACCGTGATGCGCGCGATGCCGGCCCGAGCAGCTTCGTGGCACCGACCGAGTTCAAGTCCATCGAGGTGCACGTGCCCGAGACCATCACGGTGGCCGAGCTCGCGCACAAGATGAGCCTGAAGTCCTCGGAAGTCATCAAGCAGCTGATGAAGCTGGGCCAGATGGTCACGATCAACCAGCCGCTGGACCAGGACACCGCCATGATCGTGGTGGAAGAACTGGGCCACAAAGCCATCGTTGCTGCGCTGGACGATCCCGAAGCCTTCACCGAGGAAGAAGCCGGTCACCAGAACGCCGAGGCCATGCCTCGCGCGCCGGTGGTCACCGTCATGGGTCACGTCGACCACGGCAAGACCTCGCTGCTGGACTACATCCGGCGCGCCAAGGTGGCCGCGGGCGAGGCTGGCGGTATCACGCAGCACATCGGGGCTTATCACGTGGAAACCCCGCGCGGCATGATCTCCTTCCTCGACACCCCGGGTCACGAGGCGTTCACGGCCATGCGTGCCCGTGGTGCCCAGGCCACCGACATCGTGATCCTGGTCTGTGCGGCCGACGACGGCGTCATGCCCCAGACCAAGGAAGCCATCAAGCACGCGAAGGCGGCGGGTGTGCCCATGGTGGTGGCGCTGACCAAGATCGACAAGCCGGGCATCAACCTCGAAAAGGTGCGCTCCGAGCTGATCGCGGAAGAGGTCGTGCCCGAGGAGTTCGGTGGCGACACGCCGTTCGTGGGCGTCTCGGCCAAGACCGGCGAGGGCGTGGATTCGCTGCTCGAGCACGTGCTGCTGCAGGCCGAAGTGCTGGAACTCAAGGCGCCTGTCGATGCCATGGCCAAGGGTCTCGTGATCGAAGCCCGCCTGGACAAGGGCCGCGGTGCCGTGGCCACGGTGCTCGTGCAGAGCGGCACGCTCAAGACAGGCGATGTGATCCTGGTGGGCCAGACCTCTGGCCGCGTGCGTGCGATGCTGGACGAGAACGGCAAGCCGATCAAGGCGGCCGGCCCGTCGATTCCGGTTGAAATCCAGGGCCTGTCCGAAGTGCCTCAGGCGGGTGACGACTTCATGGTGCTCACCGACGAACGCCGTGCCCGTGAGATCGCGACCTACCGCGCTGGCAAGTTCCGCAACACCAAGCTGGCCAAGCAGCAGGCCGCCAAGCTGGAGAACATGTTCTCCGACATGACGGCGGGCGAGGTCAAGCTGCTGCCGATCATTGTCAAGGCCGACGTGCAGGGTTCGCAGGAAGCGCTGTCCGCCTCACTGCTCAAGCTGTCGACCGAAGAGGTCAAGGTGCAGCTCGTGTTTGCCGGTGTGGGTGGTATCAGCGAGTCCGACGTCAACCTGGCCATCGCTTCCAAGGCGGTGATCATCGGTTTCAATGTGCGCGCCGATGTGGGTGCGCGCAAGCTGGCCGAAGGCAACGATGTCGACCTGCGCTACTACAACATCATCTATGACGCCGTGGACGACCTGAAGGCCGCCATGTCCGGCATGCTCGCTCCCGAAAAGCGCGAGGAAGTCATCGGCTCGGCCGAGATTCGCACCGTGTTCGTGGCCTCCAAGATCGGTACGGTCGCGGGCTGTATGGTCACCTCCGGTCAGGTCACGCGCAACGCGCATTTCCGCCTGCTGCGCGACAACGTGGTGGTGTATACGGGCGAGATCGACTCGCTCAAGCGCCTCAAGGACGACGTGCGCGAGGTCAAGGAAGGCTTCGAGTGCGGTATCAAGCTGAAGAACTACAACGACATCAAGGAAGGCGACCAGCTCGAATTCTTCGAAGTCAAGGAAGTGGCTCGGACGCTGTAATCGACCGGGAATCCTCATGCCCCGCAAGGCTTCATCCACCCCGAACCGCGGTTTCCGCGTGGCCGACCAGATCCAGCGCGATCTGGCCGAGCTGATTGCGCGCGAGCTCAAGGATCCGAGGGTCGGCATGGTCACGCTGAACGCGGTCGAAGTCACACCGGACTACGCACACGCCAAGGTGTTTTTCAGCCTGCTCACCGGCAACCCCGACGAGACCCTGGAAGGTCTCAACGCGGCGGCCGGTTTCCTGCGCAACGGCCTGTTCAAGCGCCTGCACATCCACACGGTGCCGACGCTGCACTTCGTGTTCGACCGCACCACCGAGCGCGCGGCCGACATGAATGCCCTGATTTCCAAGGCCGTCGCTTCGCGTTCCAAGGACGAGGACTGAAGATGCACGCGCCACGCACCAGGGTGCAACGGCGCCCTGTGCATGGGGTGCTGTTGCTCGACAAGCCGCTGGGTCTTTCCAGCAATCAGGCCTTGCAGAAGGCCAAGTGGCTGTTGCGCGCCGAGAAAGCGGGCCACACCGGCACGCTCGATCCTTTGGCCAGTGGCGTCTTGCCGTTGTGCTTCGGTGCCGCCACGAAGTTCAGCCAGCTTCATCTGGACGCAGACAAGACCTACGAAACCACAGTGCGGCTCGGCGTGAAGACGAGCACCGGCGATGCCGAAGGCGATGTGATCCAGTCGCGCCCCGTGGAATGCTCGGTGGGGCAGGTGGTCGAGGTCCTGGACCGGTTCATGGGTCCGATCGAACAGATCCCACCGATGCACAGCGCGCTGAAGAAGGACGGCAAGGCGCTGTACGAATACGCGCGTGACGGTGAGACCGTGGAGCGAGAGCCCCGCCGTGTCGTCATCCACGACCTCGAACTGCTGGACATGCAGTTGCAGGGCGACAGCCCCGAGCTTCGCCTGCGGGTGCGGTGCAGCAAGGGCACCTACATCCGCACGCTGGGCGAGGACATCGGTGATGCCCTGGGCTGCGGTGGTCACCTCACCATGCTGCGCCGGACCGCCACGGGGCCATTCGATGTGTCGCAATGCATCGGCCTGGATGCCCTGGAGGCACTGAGCGCAGAAGAACGCACGGACCCGTTGCTGCCGGTGCAGACGCTGCTCCAGGGTCACGAAGCCGTCACACTGGATGCCGACCATGCCGGGCGTTTCCTGAGCGGCCTGCGCCGACGTGGCGACTGGGCCGACAGCCCACGTGTGGCGGTGTTCGGCCCGCCGCCGGCAGACCACCCGGCCGTTGCGTCCTCCCTGTCTCCCGTGTTGCTGGGCAGCGCCCACACCATGGCCGGCGAACTGATCCCGGGGCGACTGCTGAGCCCCATCGAAATACAGCAAATCCTGGAAACCTCACCGGAACTCTCATCATGAGCAAACAAATCCGCAACATCGCCATCATTGCCCACGTCGACCATGGCAAGACCACCATGGTGGACCAGCTGCTGCGCCAGTCAGGCACTTTTGCCGAGCACGAGAAGGTGGTCGACACCGTGATGGACAACAACGCCATCGAACGCGAACGCGGCATCACCATCCTGGCGAAGAACTGCGCGGTGAGCTGGCAGGGCACGCACATCAACATCGTCGACACCCCGGGCCACGCGGACTTCGGCGGTGAGGTCGAGCGCGCGCTGTCCATGGTGGACAGTGTGGTGCTGCTGATCGATGCGCAGGAAGGCCCAATGCCGCAGACGCGCTTCGTGACGAAGAAGGCGCTGGCCCTGGGCCTGCGCCCCATCCTGGTGGTCAACAAGGTCGACAAGCCCGGTGCGAACCCGGACAAGGTGGTCAATGCCGCTTTCGACCTGTTCGACAAGCTGGGTGCGACGGACGAGCAGCTCGACTTCCCCGTGGTGTACGCCTCGGGCATCAACGGCTGGACGTCGCTGGAAGAGGGCGCTCCAGGCGAGCAATGGGGCCCCGACATGTCGGCCCTCTTCAACACCATCCTCAAGCACGTGCCGGCCAACTCCGGCGATCCGTCGGCACCGCTGCAGCTGCAGATCTCCGCGCTGGATTACTCCAGCTTCGTCGGCCGCATCGGTGTGGGCCGCATCAGCCAGGGCACCATCAAGCCCATGCAGGACGTGCTGGTCATGGAAGGACCTGACGGCAAGACCGTCAAGGGCCGTGTCAACCAGGTGCTGACGTTCCAGGGTCTGGACCGCATGCAGACGCCGCTGGCGGGTCCCGGCGACATCGTGTTGATCAACGGCATCGAGGACATCGGCATAGGCGTGACCGTGACCGATCCGGCCAATCCCTCGCCGCTGCCCATGCTGAAGGTGGACGAGCCCACGCTGACGATGAACTTCTGCGTGAACACCTCGCCGCTGGCGGGCCGCGAAGGCAAGTTCGTGACCAGCCGCCAGATCTGGGACCGCCTGCAGAAGGAACTGCAGCACAACGTGGCCCTGCGCGTGAAGGAAACCGACGAGGACGGCATTTTCGAAGTGGCGGGCCGCGGTGAACTGCACCTGACCATCCTGCTCGAGAACATGCGCCGTGAAGGCTACGAACTCGCCGTGTCCAAGCCCCGTGTGGTGTTCAAGGACGTCGATGGCGAGAAGCACGAGCCGATCGAGCTGGTGACCGCCGATATCGAAGAAGGCCACCAGGGTGGCGTGATGCAGGCACTGGGCGAGCGCAAGGGTGAGCTGGTGAACATGGAGCCCGACGGCCGTGGCCGTGTGCGTCTGGAGTACCGCATTCCTGCGCGTGGCCTGATCGGCTTCACCAACGAGTTCCTGAACCTCACGCGCGGCTCGGGCCTCATCTCCAACATCTTCGACGGCTACGAGCCGCACCGTGGCGACATCGGTGGCCGCAAGAACGGCGTGCTGATCTCCATGGACGATGGTGAGATCTTCACCTATGCGCTGGGCAAGCTCGACGACCGCGGCCGCATGTTCGTGAAGGCGAACGACCCGGTGTACGAAGGCATGATCGTCGGCATCCACAGCCGCGACAACGACCTGGTGGTGAACGCCACCCGCACCAAGCAGCTCACCAACTTCCGCGTGAGCGGCAAGGAAGACGCGATCAAGATCACGCCGCCGATCGACCTCACGCTGGAGTACGGCGTCGAGTTCATCGAGGACGACGAGCTGGTCGAGATCACGCCCAAGAGCGTGCGTCTGCGCAAGCGGCATCTGAAGGAGCATGAGCGCAAGCGCGCCAGCCGCGAAAGCTGATGCTTGTTCACAGGCCGCTGTCCTCCGGGACGCGGCCTTTTTATCGACCCGGTTTATGTCCTTTCGTGCCCTCGGCCGCCTGACACACACCCAGGCCGTCCTCCTGATGGTCGTGGTGACCCTGATGTGGTCCATCGCGGGCGTGGTGTCGCGCCAGCTCGAATCGGCCGCCCGTTTCGAGGTGACCTTCTGGCGCAGCGCGTTCACCACGCTTTCTCTGCTGGTCATCCTGCCGTGGTGGCGCTCTGCTGATCGCGCGGCCGGGTTGATCACGGTCGATCCCCGGCAGGGTGTGATAGAACGCCACTGGGGCGTGCTGCCGCGTTCGCGGGCATTCTGGATCTCCGGTGTGTGCTGGAGCGTGATGTTCACCGCCTTCATGCTGGCACTGACGTTCACCACGGTCGCCAACGTGCTGATCATCATGTCGGTGGGCCCGCTCTTCACCGCGCTGGTGGCTCGTGTTGCCATCGGCCAGCAACTCGCATTGCGCACGTGGCTGGCCATCGTGGCCGCCGGTGCCGGCATCGTCTACATGTACGGCAGCCAGTTCCTGCAGGCTTTCAGTGACCCCGCGCTGCAGACGGGTGGGCTGGTGGTGGGCTCGCTCGTGGCGTTGTGCGTACCGGTGGCCGCTGCCGTCAACTGGACTGTGGTGCAACGCGGTCAGACCCATGGCGAAAAGATCGATCTCGTGCCGTCCGTGCTGCTCGGTGGCATTCTCTCCTCGCTTGCGACCCTGCCCCTCGCGTTGCCTTTCGACGCCACCGGGGCGGACATTGCCTGGCTCGCGCTGCTGGGCCTGGTGCAACTGGCCATTCCCTGCGCGCTGGCCGTGGTCTGTGCCCGTTCGCTGAAAGCGCCGGAAGTGTCTCTCCTCGCACTGCTCGAAGTGATTTTTGGCATCCTGCTGGCCTGGCTGGGTGCCGGAGAGCGGCCGGGTGCCGAGGTGTTGACCGGTGGCTCGGTCGTGATTGGCGCCCTGGTGCTCAATGAGTTGCTGGGCTGGCATTCACGCACTGGCACGCCCCGCATACAGACCGTGGACAAGCAAGCACAATGACCGACTGAAACGGAACAACACCATGACCTCCATCGCATCGGAAACCCATGTCATTGCCGAACTACGAGGGCGCGTGGGGTGCATCACGCTGAACCGGCCCAAGGCGCTCAACGCGCTGTCGCTGGACATGATCCGCAGCCTCACGCAGACGCTGCAAGCCTGGAAAGACGATGATTCGGTGCTTGCCGTGGCGATCCGTGGCGTCAACAAGGAGGGACCGTTCGGGTCGTTCTGCGCGGGCGGGGACATTCGCTTCTTCCACCAGGCCGCACTGGCGGGGGACGAGGCGCTGGAAGCCTTCTTCACAGAGGAGTACGCGCTCAACCACCTCATCCACACCTATCCCAAACCGTACATCGCATTGATGGATGGGATCGTGATGGGGGGCGGCATGGGCATCAGCCAGGGGGCCAGTCTGCGCATCATCACCGAGCGCAGTAAGCTGGCCATGCCCGAAACCAACATCGGCCTTTTCCCCGACGTGGGGGGTGGCTACTTCCTGAGCCGTTGTGCGGGCCGCCTGGGCGAATACCTGGCGCTCACCGGCCGGGTGCTGGTGGGCCGCGAAGCCATCACGGCAGGTCTCGCCGATGGCTTCATCGACTCCTCCCGGTTGCCTGGTCTCTGGAATTCACTGGAGCGCACGCCGTTCGAGAACGGTGCCTCGGTCGAGCGCTGGTGCGCAAGCCACCTCAACACCGTGGCGCCGCCGGCACCCTGGCCGTCGAAAGAGGTCGACCGCATCTTCGGCCTGCCCGATGTGCCGCAGATCATGACCGCGCTGGCCGCCACCGACAGCGACTGGGCACGCGAAACCGCCGCCACGCTGCGTCAGCGCTCGCCGCTGATGCTGCATGTGGTGCTGGAGCAGATCCGGCGCGCGCGCGTCATGGGCCTGGCCGAAGACCTGCGCATGGAGCGCGACATGGTGCACCGCTGCTTCCATCTGTGCCCTGGCGCTGACAGCGAAACGGTTGAGGGCATCCGTGCCCTGGCGGTCGACAAGGACCATGCGCCGCGCTGGAATCCGGCGCGCATCGAAGACGTGATACCGGCCCAGGTGGCGGCTTTCTTTGAAAGCCCCTGGGCGGCCGATGCACATCCGTTGCGGCACCTCGGCTGACGTCAGCTACAGCTGCTGGTACACAGTCTCGGCCAGAGACAGGAGTGCGTCCCGGCTCAACGGGCCACTCAGCGCATAGCCGAAACCCTGGTCAACCCAATAGAAACCCGGCACGGGGCCGCCTTCCGTGAAGCGGAAGGCGGTTTCCTGTCCGGCCCCTGTCGGATCGCTGGGGGCCAGGGCGCCGAGGTACAGGGTGATGCGAACGCCCTGGGCGTTCTGGAACATGAATTGCGCGCGCGCGCCGGCATCGCCGGGCAAAAGGCGACCACCGACCAGCTCATAGCCCAACGGGTCCAGGCGCGGCACCTTGAGGGACTTGCCGGTGCGCCGCGAGAGCCACTGCACAAGGTGGTCCTGCTCTCCGGCACCCACTTCCACGGGGTGACGCTTCTCCGGTGAATAGACGGCGTGCGCCACGGCGGCATCGCGGGCGAAGGCGGGCAGGGTGGCCAACGGAGCTCCTTGAAGCACCCGGCCTGCAGGCCACTCCTGGTTCGACAAGCGGCCCACGCCAAAAGCCAGGACGATGCCTGCCGCGATTCCCCCCCAGCGCCACCAGTTCGACACGCGGGCTTTCGCATCGCCGACGCGGTCCGCGGCTTCCTGCAAGGGATGCGGTACCGGTTCCTGCAGCACGCCGGCGTGCAGCTGCCGGATGGCATTGCGCTGGCGCTGCCACTGCGCCAGGCGCTCGCGGCCGTTCGCGTCGCCAAGCAGTCGCTGTTGCAGGGCATCCCGTTCGGCACCGTGTACCTCGCCGTCAATCAGGCGGTTGATCTCGGCATCGGTCAGGGGTTGGGCGGCGGGGGTGTCCATGTTCTTGCGGGCGGGCCTATTTCATCCGCCTCAGGTGGGTGGGGGCATCGGCATCGGGCAGCACGCTGTGCGTCGATGCGTTCAGGAGCGCCTGCAGTCGCGTCCGGGCGCGTGAAAGCCTGGACATGACGGTGCCGATCGGGCAGCCCGTGATGCGGGCCACCTGTTCGTAGCTCATGTCCTCCAGGCTCACGAGCAACAGCACCACGCGCTGCTCCTCGGGCAGGCGCAGCAGGCAACGTTGCAGGTCCAAGACCAGGTCCTGGGCGCTGTCGGGCGCGACAAGTTCCGCGACCACGTCGTCCGGGTCCACCACCACGCCGCGGCCTTCGCGGCGCTGTGCCTGGCGAAGGCCGCTGGCATACAGGTTGTGCATGAGAGTGAACAACCAGGCCCGCAGGTCCGTCCCTGCCGTCCAGAGCCGCCACTTGGCGCAGGCCCGCTCCAGTGTGTCCTGCACGAGGTCATCGGCGGCCCAGGGATCGCCCGTCAACGCACGCGCGTAGCGGCGCAAACCGGGAATCTGGTCGATCAGCTCGGATCGCTTCATCGTGGAGCGCAGTTGGACCTGGAATGCGGGATCGTTCAGGGCCTGGCGACGCGCCAGACGTTGTTGAAGCCGTCACCCGTCTTGTCGCCGGGCTTGGTGTCCTTGGCCCAGTAGTACAGCGGCTTGCCTCTCAGCGCCCACTGCTTCTGTCCGTCGTCGCGCGTGATGACCGTGTAGTCGCCGCCATCCTTGTCGCCACCTGAGGCCATCAACGGCGGCCAGTTGGTGGCGCAGGGGCCATTGCAGACCGACTTGCCGCTGCCCGCCACATCGCGGTCAAAGGTGTAAAGGGTCATGCGGTTGGGGCCGACCAGCACACCTTCGCTGGCCATGGCCGGCGTGGGTGAGGACGACATCGAGGCGCATCCACCGAGCAAGGCTCCAGCCAGCGTGACGGCGATCGGGAATTTCATCATGGCGTTCTCCATTGGGGTTGAGGGCAGAAGGGTTCTGCATCGGAATGAACGCCAGCGCGCACGGGTTTATTCCCGTGGCGCGGAAAATTTCTTCAGCGGCTGCGCGACTTCATCGCGCGCTCGACTTCCCGCTTGCCCTCGCGGTCCTTGATCGTGTCGCGCTTGTCGTGCTCGGCCTTGCCCCTGCCCAGCGCGATCTCGCATTTCACCTTGCCGGTCTTCCAGTGCAGGTTGAGCGGCACGAGGGCATAACCCTTCTGCTCCACCTTGCCGACCAGGCGGCGGATCTGCTCCTTGTGCAGCAGCAGCTTCTTGGTGCGCACGGCGTCAGGACTGACGTGGCTGGAAGCGGTGTGCAGCGGGTTGATCTGGCATCCGATGAGGAACATCTCTCCCTCCCGGATCACCACATAGCCGTCCGTGAGCTGCACCTTGCCTTCGCGCAGTGCCTTGACTTCCCATCCCTCCAGCACCATGCCGGCCTCATACCGTTCTTCGATCGCATAGTTGAAGAGCGCCTTGCGGTTTTCAGCAATGCGGCTGTCGACGCCTTTGGTGGAGGGTGTTTTGTTGCTTGTGGTGGCCATGCAGCGGAAAGTGAGGCCGTTTCAGGCCAATACAATGAACCGGATTGTATGAAAACCATTCACAAGTCCGTTCTGCTATGGCATAGCGCGCCCGAGATGTTCGCGCTGGTGACCGACATCGAGCGCTACCCGCAATTCCTGCCGTGGTGCGACCAGGGCGAAGTGCTGGAACATGATGGCAACGGCATGGTGGCGCGTGTGGGCATGGCCATCAGCGGCCTGCGGCAGAGTTTCACCACCCGCAACACCCATGTGGCCGACCGCCAGGTCCTCATGAAGCTGGTGGACGGGCCATTCTCCAGCCTGGACGGCGTCTGGGAGTTCACCCCTCTGGGGGACGGTGCGCAGCGCGCCTGCAAGGTGGACTTCAAATTGACCTATGGTTTCGCCAGCACGGCGCTGGCCGCGCTGGTCGGCCCGGTGTTCGACAAGATCGCGGGCAGTCTTGTGGACGCCTTTGTCAAGCGTGCCGACCAGGTTTACGGCGCCGACTGAGCCGGCAATGAAGATCACCCTGATGCATGCGCCTGCGCCACGCGAGGTGGTGGAGGACGTGCTGGACATCCCCGAAGGGACCACGCTGGGCGAAGCACTGCAGCAGGCGGGCTGGCTGCAGCGCTTTCCCGATATCCAGTCCGGTTCGCTGGCCACGGGCATCTGGGGCCGCAAGGCCGGGTGGGACTGGGTGTTGCGCGAGGGCGACCGCGTGGAGGTGGTGCGCGGCTTGCGTGTGGATCCGAAAGTGGCGCGCCGTGAGCGCTTCAAAGGGCAGGGCGCGCGCGCCACGGGCCTGTTCGCGAAGCGCCGCCCTGGTTCGAAGGCCGGTTACTGAGCCGCCTTCGGCATCGGGCCGCAGTCGCTGCGCACGACGTCGTCCAGACGGCGCGATTCCGCAGCGCGGGCCTTGTCGTCCATCACCTCGCGTTCGCCCTTGGCGTTGGTGGTCGCGAGGCGCACACCCGAGTCCATGGTGGCCTTGGCCTGCCGTGCACGGGCGCAATTGTCGCTGCGGGCCTTGGCGATGCGCTGTTCCTCGGCCTTCCGTTTCGCTTCCTCTGCCTGTTCAGCCTGCTTCTTCCGGGCCTCGAGTTCCTTGTCACCGGCAGGCAGCTGGGGTGCGCCGGTGGAGGTTGCTGGCGCCTGGGCCGTGGCTTCGCCTTCTGCCGGCGTTGACGGTGCAGCCGCCGCTGGTGGCAGCATCGGTGCGCCACCGCCGCCTGGGCGTTTGACGATGCTCTTGTCTGGCGCGCTGGCCGGCGGAGCGGTGTCGCTGAACACCTTGCGGCCACCTTCCATCCATACCCATTGTGCAGACGCCAGCGAGCACGCCAGGAGCAGGAAACCCGCAGCGACAGGGGTGCGCCAGGACGTGAGCAGAGCGGTTTTTTGAGGCATTTCGCGAGTTTAGCGGCGGGTTCTCAAGGGCACGTAGGCATCTGCAGGCTTCTCGTCCACAAGCTGCCGGAGCGGTAGCTTTTCGCCCCTGAGCGGTATGTGGATGGAACAGCAGGTGCGGGTTTGCCCCGAGACCGCCCGGCTACAATCGACGCTTTTGGAGCTTTACCCATGCGCCTCCTCGGCAAAGCGCTCACCTTCGACGACGTGTTGCTGGTGCCAGCGTACTCCCAGGTCCTGCCCAAGGACACTTCGCTTGCCACCCAGTTCTCCCGAAACATCCAGTTGAATCTGCCCCTGGTCTCGGCGGCCATGGACACCGTCACCGAGGCCCGACTGGCCATCGCGATCGCCCAGGAAGGCGGCATCGGCATCGTCCACAAGAACCTCACGCCGCAGGAACAGGCAGCGCATGTGGCCAAGGTCAAGCGCTACGAATCCGGTGTCCTGCGCGACCCGGTCGTCATCTCCTCCCAGACCACCATCCGCCAGGTCATGAAGCTCTCGGACGAGCTCGGCGTTTCCGGTTTCCCCGTCGTCGACGGCGGCAAGGTGGTCGGCATCGTCACGGGGCGCGATCTGCGCTTCGAGACCCGTTACGACCTGCCGGTGAGCGAGATCATGACGCCGCGCGAGCGCCTGGTCACCGTGCCGGAAGGCACCACGCCGGCGGAAGCCAAGGCGCTGCTTAACAAGCACAAGCTGGAACGCCTGCTGCTCGTGAACGACGCCTTCGAGCTCAAGGGCCTGATCACGGTGAAGGACATCACCAAGCAGCTCAACTTCCCGAACGCAGCGCGCGATGCCGCAGGCCGGCTGCGCGTGGGCGCTGCGGTGGGCGTGGGCGACGGCACCGAGGAGCGGGTGGAAGCGTTGGTCAAGGCTGGTGTGGACGCCATCGTGGTGGACACGGCTCATGGTCACAGCAAGGGCGTGATCGACCGCGTGCGCTGGGTCAAGCAGAACTATCCGCAGATCGACGTGATCGGCGGCAACATCGCCACCGGCGGCGCCGCGCTGGCGCTGGTGGAAGCCGGTGCGGACGCGGTCAAGGTCGGCATCGGCCCGGGCTCGATCTGCACCACGCGTATCGTGGCCGGTGTGGGCGTGCCGCAGATCATGGCGATCGACAGCGTGGCCACCGCCTTGAAGGGCACGGGCGTGCCCATGATTGCCGATGGTGGCATCCGCTACAGCGGCGATATTGCCAAGGCGATTGCGGCGGGGGCCAACACCGTGATGATGGGCGGCATGTTCGCTGGCACCGAAGAAGCACCGGGTGAGATCGTGCTGTACCAGGGCCGCAGCTACAAGAGCTACCGCGGCATGGGCTCCATTGGCGCGATGCAGCAGGGCAGCGCCGATCGCTACTTCCAGGAGAGCAGCACCGGCAATCCAAACGCCGACAAGCTCGTGCCCGAAGGCATTGAAGGCCGGGTGCCTTACAAGGGTTCGGTGGTCTCGATCATCTTCCAGATGGCCGGCGGCCTGCGTGCGGCCATGGGCTACTGCGGCTGCCCTGGCATCGAGCACATGCGCGAAAACGCCGAGTTCGTGGAGATCACGGCCGCCGGCATTCGCGAGAGCCATGTGCACGACGTGCAGATCACCAAGGAAGCGCCGAACTACCGCGCCGATTGATTGCCGCTCACGGCCTGAAACAACGCCCCTCCCGAGGGCTAGCCGTTCCGACTAGCTGTTGATAAGGTCTGATTTCGAACCCCTCGTTGCTCAGGCAGCGAGGGGTTCTTTCTTGGGCTCTCGCCGGCGCAAGGGAACAGGCTCCTTCGGGGTCCAGTAGATGATGTCTTCGGGG
>QFCS01002067.1_pt1 | contig 25113 bp, 18 predicted proteins | sample 3576561 | NCBI WGS metagenome assembly QFCS01 | reverse complement strand
TGGCGACGCGCTGGATGCCGTTGCCCGCCGTGTTCGGCTACAAGGGCCACAGCCTCGTGTTCCGGACCGGCGATGCCGTTCCCGCGGAGGCCCTGTTCCTCGACTATCGGGAACGAGGCGGTGACCTGCTCAGTCCCGAGCTGTTCTCGCGGGCCGACGGCACGACCTGGGTCTGCGCGATCTCGAGCGACACGCCGCTGCCCGTCGACCCCGCCGATGTCGACCCCGATCCGGGCGCCCATGCGCGGCTCGAGGCGATGTGCCGGAACATCTCGCCGGTCTTCGCCGACAGCCCGATCGTGGCGCGGCAGGCCTGTTTCCGCCCCCTCACCCAGGACGGACTGCCGCTGATGGGCGCGGTGCCGGGCGTCGAGGGCGCCTATGTCGCGACCGGCCACAACGTCTGGGGCATGCTCAATGCGCCGGCGACCGGCGAGGCGATGGCCGAGCTGATCCTCGATGGCGCGACCCACCATGTGGATCCGGCGCCCTTCGCGCCCGGGCGGCTTCCGACCTTCGATCCGGCAGGGCAGCAGGGCGGCTGACCCGACGCCCTATGCGGCGGCGAAATCCAGCACGACCCGTCCGCGGATATCGCCGCGCTCCATGCGGGCGAAGACATCGTTGATGTCGTCGAGCACAGCGGTCTCGACGATCGCTCCCACCTTGCCCGCGGCGGCGAAATCGATGGCTTCCTGCAGGTCGAGGCGCGTGCCGACGATGGAGCCGCGCACCGTTATGCCGTTCAGCACCGTGTCGAAGATCGGCAGCGGAAAATCTCCCGGCGGCAGGCCGACCAGGGAGACGGTGCCGCCGCGCGCGACCATGCCCTGTGCCTGCGCAAAGGCCTTGGGCGAAACAGCGGTGACCAGCACGCCCCGAGCACCGCCGATCTCCCGGCGGATCGCCTCGACGGGATCGCGCTCGCGCGCGTTCACGACGACGGTGGCGCCCAGTTCTCGGGCCAGCTCCAGCTTGGCATCGTCGATGTCGACGGCGGCGACATTGAGGCCCATTGCCTTGGCATACTGCACCGCCATGTGACCAAGCCCGCCGATGCCGGAGATCGCCACCCAGTCACCCGGCCGTGCCTCCGTCATCTTGAGGCCCTTGTAGACGGTGACTCCGGCACAGAGGATCGGCGCGATCTCGACGAAGCCGACATTGCGCGGCAGATGCCCGACATAGCCAGGATCGGCCAGCACATACTCCGCAAAGCCGCCGTTCACGGAATAGCCGGTATTCTGCTGCTCGGTGCAGAGCGTCTCCCAACCGCCCAGGCAATGCCGGCAATGGCCACAGGCGGAGTAGAGCCAGGGCACGCCGACCCTGTCGCCTTCCCTGACGTGCCGGACGCCACGCCCGACCGCGGCAACCTCGCCGACGCCTTCGTGTCCCGGAATGAAGGGCGGCTTCGGCTTGACCGGCCAATCGCCGTGTGCGGCATGCAGGTCGGTATGGCAGACGCCCGTTGCCGCGATCCTTACCAGGATCTGACCGTCACCGACCTCCGGGACGGGCACTTCCTCGATCACCAGAGGCTTGCGGAACTCGCGGACAACGGCTGCCTTCATTGTCTTCGGCATGAGCGATCTCCTGGTTCAGAAGCGAAACTGTTGTGGCGTCGGCTCCATCGCGGCCCCCCGGTCCGCGACGAAACGCAAAATCCTACCCTCTTTCGAAGCGGCCGCCATTGAGCGACATCAAAGGAAGCCATCGTCGATGCGTCACCGGTCGGGACCAAGATCTCTTGCATCGGCCCTGCGGATGGTGCCCCCTGTCGCCCATGACCGTCACCGCCACACCGTCCGGCGCCGCGCTGGTCGTCGCCATCGACCGCCCGCCCGTGAATGCGCTCGACCTCGAAACCATCGAAGCGCTACGCGCGATCTTCACGGCAACGGCGGCCAATCCTCCGGGGAGCGGCATGGTGCTGACCGGCGGCGGCGCCCGCGCCTTTTCGGCCGGCGTCGATACGACGGCCTTCGCCGGCTACGCCGCCGACCGCCGACGCGCGCTGGTGCTCGAGACCACCGCCATGGCGGCGGCCCTGCTCGCGATCCCCTGCCCGGTGGTCGCTGCGGTCAACGGCCACGCACTGGGCGGCGGCTTCGTGCTGATGCTGGCCTGCGACCTGCGACTGGCAGTGCACAGTGCGGCCGCCCGCTTCGGCCTCACCGAGGCGCAGGCCGGCGTGCCCTTCCCCGCCGGGCCCGCCGAGATCATCCGCAGCGAGCTGCCGCCCGACCTGCTGCGACGCTGGACGCTTGCCAGCGAGGTCGTCGACGGACCGACCCTTCTCGAGAAGGGCATCGTCGATTCGCTGCACACGGCCGACGCGCTGATACCGGCGGCCGTGGAGCGCGCCGCCATGCTGGCGCAGCAGCCGGCCTTCACCACCGTCAAGCGCCAGGTGCGCGGCCCGCTCGCCGGTCGCGTGGCAGCGCTCTCGGCGCGCGGCGAGGATCCATTCCTGCATGCCTTCCTGCCGCGTGAGGCCTGACACCGGCGCACCGCGGCCGCCCTTCAGCGGCCGGTCATGTGCCCTGCCATCTGTGTCAGGCCCAGCGCGACGGACAGCAGGTCGGAGCCCGAGGCCGGCCGCGCGGCCGGTGCGGCCCGGGCAATCGCCGTGCGTACGGCCGGCACGCGGCTGGAACCGCCGGTGAAGAAGATGGTGTCGATCGCAGCGCCATCGATGCCGGCCAGGGCGATGCACTCGCCGACCGCCCGGTGCAGCCTCTCGGTGTGATCGGCGATCGCGTGCTCGAACTCACCGCGGCGCGCCGAGGCAGCGAGACCTTCCTCGAGAAAGCCGAGCGTCACGGCGGTCATCTCCTCGGCACTGAGGCCGATCTTGGCATCCTCGACGGCAAAGGCCATCCGATGCCCGAGTCGCCGGAGGACCGCCTCGACGAGACGGCGGACCTTTTCCGGCTCGGCCGCGTCCGCCAGGAGACGGGCAAGGTCGCGCTCGTTCTTGTGGGTGTAGGCGAAGTTGATCGTCGCCCAGGTGGCGAACTCGTGATAGGGCGCCCTGGGCATCGGCAGGTCCTTCTCGACCAGCCGAGTCCCCAGGCCGAGCAGCGGCATCACCGAGGCCAGGCTGAGCGCGGTGTCGAAGTCGGTGCCGCCTACCCGCAGGCCGGCCGTCGCCAGGATGTCGTCGCTGCGGTCGATGCGTCCTCGGCGCGCCGGGCCGATGCGGACCAGCGAGAAGTCGCTGGTGCCGCCGCCGATGTCGGCGATCAGCACCAGCTCCTCGGCCTGCACCGTCTGTTCGTAGTGATGTGCTGCGGCGATCGGTTCGTAGACGAAGGCGATGTCGCGGAAGCCGGCCTCGCGGGCGATCGTTTCGAGCGTCTCCTGCGCCCGCGCGTCCGCCTGGTCGTCGCCGTCCACGAAACGCACCGGGCGGCCGTGCACCACGGCCGTGATCTCCTGTCCTGCGAAAGCCTCGGCCTGCCGCTTGAGATGACGCACGAAGATGCCGACGACCTCGGCGAGCGGCACCATGCGGCCGCCCAGGCTGGTCTTCTCATGGATCAGGGAGGAGCCCAGGATGGTCTTGAGGGCGCGCATCAGCCGCCCCTCGGTCTGGCCGACATAGGCCGCCACCGCCTCGTTGCCGAACAGCACGCGCCCCTTGGTCTCGTAGTCGAAGAACACCGCGCTCGGCATCAGCGTGTCGCCGGCTTCGACCGGCGCCAGGGCCGGCGGCACCCCATCGCGGACGATGCCGATGGCCGAGTTCGACGTCCCGAAATCCAGTCCGCAGGCGATCATGAGCTTCCCCTTCATACGCAAAGGGGACCTCATTTATTGAAGCGCGCCCGACCTTGCCAGACTGTTTCTTCTCACCTACGCTGCGCCAGATACTGGGATGTCCGAAGATGCGGGCGTCCCTTTCTCGTTTGGGCGACAGCTCAACCCGGCGGCCTCTCGAAGGTGCCGGTGAACGGCTTGCCGCCCAGCATGCCGCGAACCATGCCAGGCACCGATCGCGTCGACAGTTCCGCCGTGCCGGTTCGACCGTCGTCGCAGGTCAGGAAGGTCGCGCCCGCACCGTCGTCGTCGATCTGCCAGCGTCCCTCGCAAACGACACCTCTGTCGCTGCGCAGCTCGAACGGGCCGCCGCCACGGCCGTCGCCGGGATAGCCGAACGTACCGGCGAATCGCTCGCCGTCCGGTGTCTCTCCCGTCACCGGAACCGTGCTGGCGCAGGCCACGAGCGACACCACAGCAAATAGCCCCACGAGGCCTTTGGTCACGGCCATCCCCCTAGAACTTCGCCTGGCCCGACCTGCCCGACGCGTTCTTCAGCACGAGCGTGACCTGTGCGCCCGCCGGCACCGCATTCTTCGCCTCGCCCCTCAGCGCGCTGTCGCCGGAGACCGCGAGCTGCACGGTCTCCCGGCTGCCCCCCGAGGCCACCAGCAACGAGCCGCTGAAGCCCTTGGCGGAGACCGGCTTGTTGCCCTCGTCCAGCAGGTTGATGGTGAGCACGTTGCCCGAGACGAGCAGTTCGGCGTGAACGCCCGCGACGTCCTGCATGGACCCGCCGTTCGGACCCTTGCTGCCGTGGCTGTGCTGCGCAGCGGCGGACCCGGCCCACGCCGCCAGGACGGCCAGGAATGCGATGAACTTCATGTGCTTTCTCCTTGTTGAACCGGTCTGTCGCGATGAAACAGGGCGTAGAGCGCCGGCAGGACCACCAGCGTCAGGATCGTCGACGAGATGATCCCGCCGATGACCACAGTGGCGAGCGGACGCTGCACCTCGGCGCCCGCCCCCGTGGCGATTGCCATGGGCACGAAGCCCAGCGACGCGACCAGCGCGGTCATCAGCACGGGCCGCAGCCGCTTCATCGCGCCCTCGCGCACGGCGTCCCGTACCCCGCGGCCCTGCGCCCGCAGTCCCTGGATGAACGAGATGATGACGAGCCCATTGAGCACGGCCACGCCCGACAGGGCGATGAAGCCGATGCCGGCGCTGATCGAGAGCGGGATGTCCCGCAACATGAGCGCCGCCACGCCGCCTGTGAGTGCGAGGGGCACGCCGCTGAACACCAGCAAAGCATCACTTACCGAGCCGAGGCTCATGCACAGCAGCACGAAGATCAGCAGCAGCGCGACCGGCACGACGACGGCGAGCCGCTCCGATGCGGCGACGAGCTGTTCGAACTGACCGCCCCAGCCGATCCAGTAACCGGCTGGCAGCTTCACCTGCTCTGCCACCCGGCGCTGAACCTCGGACACGAACGAGCCGAGATCGCGTTCGCGCACATTGGCCGAGACGACGACGCGTCGCTTGCCGTTCTCCCGGCTGATCTGATTGGGACCGGGCGCCGTTTCGATCGTGGCGACCGCAGCCAACGGCACATAGGGCGCCGTCGTGCCGAGTCCGGTCTGGACGATTGCACCGCGGCCTTTCTCCCTCGTCCCGGCCGCCGTCACCGGAACGGGAATCGGCAGGTCCGCCAGTGCGTCGACGTCGATGCGCAAATGTTCGGGCAGCCGGATCACGATGTCGAAACGGCGATCGCCCTCGAAGATGAGACCGGCCTCCCGGCCGCCGACCGCGATCTCGACGACCTCCTGCAGCTCCGCAAGGCTGATGCCGTAGCGCGCCAGCGCCCCACGATCGGGCTTCACGGTAAGCATCGGCAGGCCGCTCACCTGCTCGGTCTTGGCATCGGCCGCGCCAGAGACGCCCTGCACGACCGACTGCACCTTGTTTGCGATCGACAGCAGCGTGTCGAGATCGTCGCCGAAGATCTTGATGCCGAGGTCGCTGCGAACGCCCGAGATCAGCTCGTTGAAGCGCATCTGGATGGGCTGCGTGAATTCGTAGTTGTTGCCGGGTATCTGCTCGACCCGCTTCTCGATGGCCTCGACCAGATCCGCCTTGGATCGCGTGGGATCCGGCCATTCCGAGCGCGGTTTCAACAGGATGAAGTTGTCGGCCACGTTGGGCGGCATCGGGTCGGTCGCGACTTCGGCGGTGCCGATCTTGGCCGCGACCTCCTTGACCTCCGGGAACTCGAGGATCGCCTTCTCCAGCGCCTCCTGCATCTGCACGGACTGGGTGAGGCTGGTACCGGGGATGCGCATGGCATGCATGGCGATGTCACCCTCGTCGAGCGAGGGGATGAACTCGCCGCCCATCCGGGAGGCGGCCACGCCGGCAACTGCAACCAGCAGGAGGGCCATGCCGACGACGATGTAGCGCAGGCGGATCGCGCCTTCGAGCACCGGCGCGTAGAGCCGAAGCGCGCCGCGCATGAAGAAGTTCTCCTTCTCGGACACCTTGCCGGTCACCAGCAGGGCGACCGCCGCCGGCACCAGCGTCATCGACATGATCGCCGCGGCACCCAGCGCCATCAGCACGGTGAGGGCCATCGGCGTGAACATTTTCCCCTCGACACCCGTCAGCGTGAGCACCGGCAGGTAGACCACGCCGATGATCAGCGTGCCGAACAGGCTCGGCTTGATGACCTCCTGCGCGCCCGCCAGGATCGTGGCGAAGCGCTCGCTGCGCGCCAGCAGGCGGCCGCGGCGATGCTGCTCCTCCGCGAGCAGGCGCAGGCAGTTCTCGACGACGATCACCGCGCCATCGACGATGATGCCGAAATCGATGGCGCCGAGGCTCATCAGGTTGGCGCTGATGTGGTTCTCGACCATGCCGGTGATGGTGAACAACATGGCGAGCGGAATGACACAGGCCGTCACGAAAGCGGCGCGGAAGTTGCCGAGAATCAGGAACAGCACGACGACGACCAGCAGGGCGCCCTCTAGCAGGTTCTTTTCGACCGTCCAGACGGTCGCCTCGACCAGCCTGGTGCGGTCGTAGAGGGCGCGCGCCACGACGCCGTCGGGCAGCGAACGCGCGATCTCGTCGAGCTTCGCGCCGACACGCTGCGCCGCCGTCCGGCTGTTCTCGCCGATCAGCAGCATGGTGGTGCCGATGACCGTCTCCTTGCCGTCGAGCGTCGCCGCGCCGGTGCGCAGGTCGGTCCCTTCCTTCACTTCCGCGACGTCGCCGATCACGATCGGCACCCCGCCGCGCGAGCCGATCACGACGTCGCGGATCTCCTCGACCGTGCTCACCTGGCCCGGCGTACGGACGAGATACTGCTCGCCGTTGCGCTCGATGTAGCCTGCGCCGACATTGGCGTTGTGAGTGGCCAGCGCCGACAGCACGTCACGGAAGGTCAGACGGTAGGCGATGAGCCTGGCCGGCTCCGGCAGAACATGGAACTGCTTCTCGTAGCCGCCGATCGTGTTGACCTCGACGATGCCCGGCACGGTGCGCAGCTGCGGCTTGATGATCCAGTCCTGGATGGTCCGCAGGTCGGTCGCCGAATAGGGCGTGCCGTCCGGCTTCTTCGCGTCGGCCTTCGCCTCGACGGCGTACATGTAGATCTCGCCCAGGCCGGTCGATACCGGCCCCATCGAAGTCTCCGTGCCGGGTGGCAGCTGGTCCTTGGCCTGCTGGATGCGTTCGTTGACGAGCTGGCGGGCAAAATAGATGTCCGTGCCATCCTCGAAGACGACCGTCACCTGACTCAGCCCGTAGCGCGACAGCGACCTTGTATATTCCAGGCGCGGCAGACCGCCCATCGCGGTCTCCAGCGGAAAGGTGATGCGCTGCTCAACCTCTAGCGGCGAGTAGCCCGGCGCCACCGTGTTGACCTGCACCTGGACGTTGGTGATGTCCGGCACGGCGTCGATCGGCAGGCGCGTGAAGTTCCACACGCCCAGCGCCGCCACGGCGATCGCCGCCAGGATGACCAGCCAGCGGTTCTGGATCGAGAAGGCGATGATGCGGTTGACCATGCGATCTGCCTCAGTGCTCGTATCAATGCTCGTGGGCCGCGGAGCCCTTGCCGATCTCGGCCTTGATCACGAAGCTGTTCTTCGCGGCATAGACATCGCCCGGCAGGATTCCGAACGCGATCTCGACCCAGTCGGCATCCCGGCCGCCGAGCTCGACATCGCGGGCAGCAAAGGAAGTGCCTTCGCGGACGAAGACGACGGTCCGACCCTCCAGGGTCTGCAGCGCGCTCGACCGGACCGCGACCTCGACCGGCCGCGCAGAGAGCACGACGCGGCCGTCGACGAAGAGGCCCGGCCTCAGGCGTCCGTCATTGGGCACCACCGCGCGCGCGATGGCCGATTGCGTATCCGCAGTGCCGATCGGCGAGACGTAGTCGATCCTGGCCTCGATCGGCGGGCCGCCGTCACCGACATCGATCGAGACCGGATCTCCGATCCGGACCTTGCCGAAGTCGCGGCGATAGACGGCGAAGTCGATCCACATGGTCGACAGGTCGGCGATGGTGAAAAGCGGCCGCGTCTCCGACGCGAACTCGCCCAGCGTGCCGTCTCGGTCGATCACCGTGCCGTCGATCGGCGCCTTGAGTTCGTAGGTCGTGAGGCTCTGGTTGCTCTCGATCGTGGCGAGCACCTCGTCCTTCCTCACCTTGTCGCCGAGCCGCTTGCGCATGCTGCGAATGACACCGGGGAAGCGCGGCGTCACCTTGACCAGGGCCTCCTGGTTCGGCTGGATGATCCCGTTCAGCCGCAGGACGTCGCGCAGTTCGCGCGGGCCGGCCGGGAGCAGCTCGATGCCGGCGGCCGCGATCTGGGCGTCGGTCAGGGCGACGCCCTCGTCGTGGTGTTCGCTCTCGGACCCGCCGTGGCCGTGCCCGCCCTCGCGGGCCGCCGTCTTGCCCCCCCTGCCGAACGTGGGATCGAAGACGTAGTAGGCGGAGGCACCGACCGCAGCGATACAGACGCTCGCCACCATCAGATATCCGAAGATGCGCACGAACATCTTCATCAGCGGGTCCTCGCGAATTGGAGCGGACTGCCCGTCAGGCCTTCGATGGTGGCCACGGCCGTATGGAAGGTCGCCAGTGCCTCGTGCTCCATGAGCTCCGACTCGAACACGGTGCGATAGGCGTCGAGGATCTCGAGGAGCGTGAACCGGCCCTGCCCATATCCCTCCTCGATGGTCTTCAGCGCCGTCCGCGCGGCCGGCAGGACGGACTTCCGGAGCAGGTCGACCTGCACCAGGGCAGCGGTCGCCGTGTCATGCGCCTTGGCCACGACGGCGATCAGGGTCAGCCGGTTCATTGCGCGCTCGGACTCGGTCCGGCGCACCCGTTCCTGCGCCTCGCGAATGGCGCCGGTATTGCGGTCAAGCACGTTGATCGGAACGGATATGCCAAGCCGGACGGCGTTCTCGTTGGATTCCCCGTAGTGGCGCAGCGCCACCCCGGCCGTGATGTCCGGCAGCGGTTTCAGACGGGCCGACAGGAGGCTGGCGTCGCGTTGCGCGCGCACGGCCGTCCAGCGCATGAGCTGCGGATTGTCGTCGATGGCCTTGACGGCATTGTCGAGCGGCAGCGGCCGCGCGATGCGCCCGAAGTCACCGACGACGGCACCGAACGCCGGGCGGTCGCTGCCCATGAGAGCAGCAAGCTCTCGACGCGCGACGGCCAGGGCGAGACGAGCCCGTTCGCGCTCCAGCCGGGCCAGGCCGACGGCAGCCTGGGTGCGCGACACCTCGGCGGGCGACGACGCTCCCGCTTCGACGCGCCGCTGCATCAGGGGGACGAGCTTCTCGAGCGCCGCCACCTGACGATCGAGGAGCTGGATCCGGCGCTGGCTGGACATCGCCTCGACGAAAGCGATGGCGGTTTCCGACAGAAGCTCCAGCTTGGTCGCCTCGCGTTCCCAGCGTGCCGTGTCGTAGTCGCCCAGTGCCGCCTGCACGCGCGCCTGGCGCTTGCCGCCGAGTTCGAACAGCTGGCTTATCTGCAGCGTGAACTCTGCGCCGCTGACCAGGCCGTTCTGCCCATAGGCGAAGTTGTCGACCTCGACGCCAAGCGTCGGATTGGGCAGCGCGCCGGCCTGTTCGCGCCGGCCGTCGGCCATGGCGATGGCACGCTGCGCCGAGGAGAGACGGGGATTGGACGCCACGGCGCTCTGCAGCGCGTGCTGGAGCGTGAGCCCGGCGCCGTTGCGCTGCGCTGCCGACTGCGCACCCACCGGCAGCGCGTGAACGACGAACAGCGCGGCGCAAAGCGCGCCAACGACACGAAGAGTCATGACAAACCCCGACAAACCCGACCGGTAGCACGTCGCGCGACAACTGCCGGGCGACGGAAAGCGTCAGACGGTCAGGCTCTGGGCGGCGGGGATGCTGCCTCTGGCGGCAACGACAGGAGCGCGGATGCTGGACGTTCCGGAACGATGCCGTGCCGCAGCGCGGCACCCAGCGGGAACACTGGAACGGAAAGAGACGGGGCCGCGCAAAGCGTGCAGCGCTCGGCTGCCACGTCGGCCGTGCCCGTTCCGTCGGAAGGTTCCTCCTCTGCGGCAGCCGTCACCGAGAGAGATGCCTCGGCGGTGCCGGCGGGCATGCGCCAGCCGCAGACGTGGAAGGCAAGAACGAAGGTCACGGCGATCGCGCACAGCAAGGCCGCGACGCGACGCGGTCCCAAGCCTCCGATGCACGACCAACTCTTCGACATTGCGGCGCATTCAAAGACCGTCACAGCGACGCCGTCAAGCGAACCACGGGACGGCGATGTCGCATGTAATCTTATATTGTTGTTCATCTGTCCGGCGCCGGCAGCTGCATGAGCAGCAGCCACTGCTCGCAGCTTCTGCGCCGAGCGCGTCGCGCAGATCGGAACGCTTCATGCCCAAACGCATCGGCGGCATGCGCAGTTGCCGGACGACGGAACGCCGTGTGGCTTGGATATTGCTGTAGTCTGTCATTTGCCAACCATCAGCATTTGCCCCTGCAAGGAGCTCCCCACGCGATGCAGCCGCAGTCGAGTACCGTTCCGCCCTCCGTCGCCGCACCGATCGCCGCCATCGCGCCGCAGACCATGATCGGCGGCGAGATTCCGCTGATCGATGTCTCGGGCTTTCTCGCCGGCACGCCCGGAGCGGCCGAACGTGCGGCGGCCGAGCTGCGGTACGCCTTCGAGAATGTCGGCTTCTACTATCTGGCGGGCCACGGCGTTCCGCAGACGCTGATCGACGTGGCCTACGCCGAGGCGGCGCGCTTCCATGCGCTGCCGATGGACAAGAAGCTCGAGGTCAGGGTCGACGAACACAATATCGGCTACATGCCCATTCCGCAGAAGGCGCCGCCCAACGCCGCCGCGCAGGGCAAGAAGCCCAGTCAGAACGAAGCCTATTTCCTGCGCCGCGAGAAGACGCCGGACCATCCGGACGTGGTGAGCAACCGGCGCTTCCACGCCATGAACAAGTGGCCCGACGAAACCGCGATCCCCGGTTTCCGCACCAACATGGTCGCCTACATGACCACGCTCGAGGCGCTCTGCCGCAGGCTGGTACAGCTCTATGCGATGGCGCTCGACCTGCCGGCGACCTGGTTCGACGAGAGCTTCGCCGAGCCGCACATGATCCTGCGGATGTCGCGCTACCCGGCGATCGACGGCGCCGACGACTCGGTGGCCAGCCTGGTGCCGCACACGGATTCCGGCTTCATGACGCTGCTGCCGCCCAACAAGGTGCAGGGCCTCGAGATCCTGCTTCCCGATGGCCGCTGGATGGCCGCGCCGAGCGTCGAGGGCGCTTTCGTGGTCAATGGCGGCGACATCCTGCACCGCTGGACCAACGAGCGGTTCCTGTCGACGCCGCACCGCGTGCGCAACGTGTCCGGCGGCCTGCGCTATGCGGTGCCGTTTTTCTGCGATCCCAACCACGACACGATCATCGAGTGTGCGCCGAGCTGCCAGACCGCGGAGCGGCCGGCCAAGTACCCGCCGATCAAGTTCGGCGACTACGCACTGTGGTTCGCCGCCCAGCGCTACGAGCACATGGCCAAGGTGCAGGCACCGTCCGACGCCGACGTCACGCCCGGCGAACGGGCGACGTCGCGCTGGCAGAGCTGAGCGCTGGAAGCGCGCGACTCCGGTCGCGCGTCTTTTCGGCTGCTTCCAGAGACGAACGCGCCATCGGGGGCGGCGCGCCCCCAGCCATGAGGATATCCGTGAACTTCAAAGTCATGCTTTCGGCGGCGAGCGCCGCCCTTCTCCTTGCCTTGCCTGCTACCGCGCAGGAACCCAAGACCATCCGTGCGGTCATGCACTCTGACCTCAAGGTGCTCGACCCGATCTGGACCACCGCCAATATCGTGCGCAACCACGGCTACATGGTGTGGGACACACTGTTCGCGATGGACGCGAACATGCAGGTCCAGCCGCAGATGGTCGACCGCTGGTCGCTGAGCGACGACAAGCTCACCTACACCTTCACGCTGCGCGACGGACTGAAGTTCCATGACGGCAAGCCGGTCACCAGCGAGGATTGCATCGCCTCGATCAGGCGCTGGGGCGCCCGGGATTCGACCGGCATCAAGCTCATGAGCTTCGTGTCCGGCTTCGAGGCCGTCGACGACAAGACCTTCAAGCTGGTCCTCAAGGAACCCTACGGCCTGGTGCTCGATTCGCTCGCCAAACCCGGCAGCTCGACGCCGCTGATCATGACCAAGCGCATCGCCGAGACCGATCCGGGCAAGCAGATCAGCGAGTTCATCGGCTCCGGCCCCTTCATCTTCAAGAAGGACGAATGGAAGCCGGGCGACCGCACCGTCTACGTGCGCAATCCCGACTACAAGCCGCGGCCGGAGCCGGCATCCGGCCTGGCCGGCGGCAAGGTCGCGAAGGTCGACCGCGTCGAATGGCTGGCGATCCCCGACCACCAGACCGCGGTCAACGCCCTGCTGGCCGGCGAGATCGACTATATCGAGGCGCCGCCGCACGACCTCAAGTCGCTGCTGGAGGCCGACAAGAACATCCGGCTCGAGGTCTACAACAAGATCGGCGCGCAGTACGTGTTCCGCTGGAATACGGTGGTGCCGCCCTTCAACGACGAGCGGGTGCGCCGCGCGGCCATGTACGCCCTGAACCAGGTCGACTTCCTGAAGGGCGTGATCGGCGACGAGCGATACTACCGCACCTGCGACGCCATGTTCGTCTGCGGCACACCGCTCGAGAACACGGCCGGCATGGACGGTCTGGTGCGCTCCAACTTCGCCAGGTCGAAGGAACTGCTGAAGGAAGCGGGTTACGACGGAACGCCGATCGTCATGCTTCACACCACGGACATCGCCGTGCTGACCAATGCCGGACCGATCGCCAAGACGCTGCTCGAGCAGGGCGGCTTCAAGGTCCAGATGGTGCCGCTCGACTTCCAGGCCATCGTGGCGCGCCGGCTGCGCAAGACTCCGCCGGCCGACGGCGGCTGGAACGGCTTCATGACCGCCTGGCTGTCGGTCGACATGATGAACCCGCTGACCAACAGCATGGTCAATGCGTCGTGCGACAAGGCGGCCTTCGGCTGGCCCTGCGACGCGGAGGTCGAGCGTCTGCGCGACGCCTTCGCCCGCGCGCCGGACCAGGCGGCCCGCCAGAAGATCGCCGCCGAGCTGCAGGCCCGCGCCGTGCGGTACGGCACGCACATCCATCTCGGTCAGTACACCCTGCCGACGGCGACCCGCGCCGACCGCCTGAGCGGCATGGTGGCGAGCCCCATTCCGGTGTTCTGGAACATCGAAAAGAAGTAGCCCGACCGGGGCGACTTCACCTTCCTCCCCATCGCGCTTTCGCGGTGGGGAGGGCTAATATAACCTGATGACTCACGGCAGCAGGGCAAGGCTCACGGCGGCCGGCACGATCAACAACGTGCTGGCATTGCACGATCTGGCGATCCATGGCTTGTTCGCCCTATCGCCCGGTCGGACATCCTTTCCCGGCGACGGCCCCTCCGGTCGCGGCGTTCCGCCCCCGGCAGAGGGTGGCTGATGCAGCGGCGCGGCTTCGTCACCGGTGCCGTCGCAACAGTTGCGGTGACCAGCGGCACGCCGGATGCACACACCGCGGAGCCGGCCTGGATCGACGCCCATGCACACGTCTTCGTCCGCGGGCTGGCCCCCGCACCGCTGGCACGCCACGAGCCCAACCACGACGCCTCCTGGCAGACGCTGCTCGAAATCGCGGCCAGGAACGGCGTCGGCCGCGCCGTCCTGCTGCAGCCGTCCTTCCTGGGTTTCGACAACAACTACCTGTTTGAGGCGCTGCGCGCCGAGCCGAACCGCTTCCGCGGCGTACCCTGGATCTCGCCCTCCGTCGCCGTCACGGCCGACGACTGGGAGTCTCTGGCCGGGATCGGCGTACGCGGCCTGCGCTTTCCGATCTACGGGCTGCCGACTCCGCAATGGTCGTACTACGAGGCCATGCTGGACGAGGCGCTGAGACGCGACTGGCCGATCCATCTCCATGTCGAGAGCGAGCGCCTGCGCGACGTCCTGCCGATGCTGGTGGATCGCGGTCACAAGGTGGTGATCCCTCATTTCGGCACGTTCGACCGGACGCAGGGGCCGATGCGCGATGCCGGCTTCAAGCTGCTGCTGGGCAGTGCGAAGAGCGGGAAGGTCTGGGTGGTGATGTGCGGCGCCTATCGCGTCGGACCGGAGCGGGCGCGATCGGCGGCGCCGATGCTGCTCGATGCCTTCGGCGCCCAGCGCCTGATGTGGGCCAGCGACTGGCCGCACACCAATACCGGCCTCGACCGCGTGAAGACGTATCCGCAGACCCTGCGCTGGCTCGAGGAGTGGGTGCCCGACGCGGCAGTGCGGCGCACCATCCTGGTCGACACGCCGTCCCAGCTGTACGGCTTCTGACAACCGCCTCACGAAGGCCTGATTTGAGGCCGCCTATGCCCGCCGGATAGCGTCTTGCCATCCGACGTGGAACATCGATGAAACTGATCCGCAAACTCGTCCTCGGCGCTGCCGGCCTGCTCGCCCTGCCTGCCGTCGCGCTGGCGGCGACGATCGGCGGCGCCTACTACGCGCCGCAGTACGACTTCCGGGAATTCTGGGCGGCGACCGACGGCAAGCCCTTCCAGGTCGTGCTGGGCGGCAATCCCTTTCCCAACGTCGATCCGGCAACCGTGGCGCGCGACCTGCTGCCCATGATGCAGAGCGCCAAGCCGCGACCGGCACTCACCTTCACCTACGACCGGCCCTCGCCGCCGCCCAGCCCCGACTACCGGCTGGTCCTGGTGTTCGATCCGGCGCTCGATCTCAACGCCGATCCGGTATGCGCCGGCCAGCCGCTGCGCTTCAGGCCGGCGCGGCCGGGCATCTTCTACGTCTATGCGATCTATTGCCGGAACGACCGCATGCTTTCATATACGACGGCCTGGACGCCTGCGAACGGCCCGACCGACCCGCGCATCGAGCGGCTCTTCCGCGAGCTCTTCCTGGTCGTGTTCAGCCAACGGCAGAGTCGCTGGGCCATGCTCGACGACAATTTCCGATAGGGCGCCCCTCCCAGGCCATCTCATCCCGGTCAGGGCTGCCTGGTGCGCAGCCGACCCTCGTAGTCGCGCTTGCCGAGCGGCACGCCGCGCGTGCGCAGGATGTCGTAGGCGGTGACGGCGTGGAAATGGAAGTTGGGCAGCGAGAAGGAGAGAAAGAATGTCTCCGACGTGAAGGCCAGTCGCCGCGGACCGATCTGGAGATCCAGCTCCTTGCCCGACCAGCCGTCGACCTCATCGGGGGTGAACGCCTTCAAGGCCGCTTCCGCCCGGGCAATCATGGCGCGCAGGTCGGCGAACGGCACCGGCCCGACCAGAGCTGGCGGGGCGAAGACGCCGTTCCTCATGGCCTCCACCCCCCACACGGAATGGTGCGCCACGCACTCGATCTGGAAGTGGAATGGCGCCATGTCATCGAAGAGACGCGCGTCCACGAAGTCGTCGGGATCGACACCCGTCTTCGCGCAATGCATGGTCGCACGGTCGAGGAAGCCTGCGACGGCACTCACGGTCTGCAGGAAGGTCGGTACGCTGAGATCGTAGAGTGATGCCGCCATCTGTTTTCTCCACCTTCCTCGCAGCCATCCTGCTCGCTTGTGAGTCCGCGACCTAGACGGCGCCACCTTCGACGCCGCGCCCCTCGGCACGCCAGCGCAGCATGCCACCCGGAAGATTGGCCACGTCGCTCAAGCCCGCCTTCTGCAGGATCGCGGTAGCGTGGGCCGACCGGCTGCCGGCGCGGCACGCCGCGACGATCGGCTTGTCCCTGGGCAATTCCCCGGCGCGCGCCGCAAGTTCGCCCAGCGGCAGCGGGATGGCTCCGCGGATGTGGCCCAGCGGCCCGGTGAACTCCACGGGCTCGCGCACATCGAGCACATGGACCTTGCCGAGATTCTCCTCCAGCCAGTACGGCTCGACCTCCCAGACGCCGCCGAAGGTGAAGCGCAGCGGCGCCCAATCCGGGTCGGGCAGTGTCGCGGCTTCGTTGCCCGGCTGCCCGCAGCGCAGGTTGGCCGGCACTGCCTCGTCGATCTTCTTAGGATGCGGCAGGTCGAGATTCTTCATGTAGCCGACAAAGTCGTCCTCGCCGATCTCGCCGCCGAGCCGCGGATTGAACCGCTTCTCCTCGGCGACGCTGGTGGCGGTGAGCCCGCGATAGTCGTGGGCCGGGTAGAGCAGGCAAGTCTCGGGCAACGAGAAGATGCGGGACCGCACCGAGCGATAGAGCGCGCGCGGGTTGCCCTGCTGGAAGTCGGTGCGCCCTGAACCGCGGATCATGATGCAGTCGCCGGTGAAGGCCATGGTCTCGTCGTCGAGCACGTAGGTGACGCAGCCGTCGGTGTGGCCGGGCGTCGCGCGTACCTCCAGCGAGCGGCGGCCAAACTCGACGCGGTCGCCATCGCTCAGGAGGCGATCGGCCCCCGACGCCCCGGATGTCGCCGACAGCGCGATGCCGCTGCCAAGCTTATGCTTCAGCAGCCACGCCCCCGTCACGTGGTCGGCATGGACATGGGTGTCCAGCGTCCATCTGAGCTTCAGTCCCAACTCGCCGATCAGCGCCGCGTCGCGGCGCGCCTGCTCGAACACCGGATCGATCAGCAGGGCTTCCTGCGTCGTCGAGCAGCCCAACAGGTAAGTATAGGTCGAGGACGTCGGATCGAAGAGCTGACGGAAGACGAACATGGCCAAGCCTAGCACCGCGGGCGCCCCACCGGGAAGCATGCGCCGGCGCGACACCACCGGTTGCGAGCGGCAGGGCTTCGAGCGCATGGTGGTGGCGATCTACGACTGGATACCCAAAGGCATGACGATTGCGCGCCGCTTCCTCGCCCTGCTTTGCCTGGCTGCCTTGTGGTCGCTCTTCGCCGCAGCGACAGCGACTGCCCAGACGCAAGGGGTCGAACAAACAGGCCCCTCACCCTCGCACTTCCTGGCCGGACGACTTGCCCAGACGCGCGAGCACCTGCAACAGATCGCGCAGGCGTTGCCGGCGCTGCCGCGCTATTTCGAGGGGGTCGGGGAATCGTTCCGCACCGCCGCTGCCGGCAATACCGGCACGGCGCGCATCGGCCTGGGAATAGTCCTGTGCCTGGTGGCAGGCGCGGCGGTCGAATGGGCGTTCCGGCGCGGCACGGGCGGCGTACGATCGCGGCGCCGCTCCGCCACGATCAGCCGGCTCTCCGATCGCCTGGCCCAGTTCGGCGTCGCCGCGGCCCTGGACGTAGGCGCCGTCTTCGTCTTCGCACTGGGCGCCTTGATCGCCCTGATCGCCCAGGAGTGGCCAGCGCCCATCCAGGAAGCGGCGCTGTCGTTCATCGTTGCCGTCGTCGGGCTGCGCCTGGCGAGCGCGGTGCTGACCATCCTGTTGCGGCCGAAGACCGATCGCGACCTTGCCGCCTTCGACCTCGAACCCAGGGCCGCACGGTTCTGGTATCGCCACCTTGCGTCGCTGGTCGGCTGGTTCGCGCTCGGCTGGGCGGCGATCGTGACGGTGCGTCTGTTCGGCATGCCGCACGACGGCCAGTTGGTCCTGGCCTACCTGCTCGGCATCGGTCTGGTGGTGATCGTGCTCACGATCGTGTGGCGGCGCGCGCCGGCCACGACGCAGGCCGCCAGCCAGACCGCCGCCGCACGCCATACCCGCCGCAGCCTCGCCTCCCTCGCCGCCGTGGCCTTCTGGCTGGTGTGGGCGGTCGGCGCCATGCCGACCTTCTGGTTCATGACCGTCGCGGTCGGCCTGCCACTCGCCATCGGGGCGGCGAGGCGAGGCTCACGCCACCTGCTGCGGCCGATCCTCCAGCCGGATGGAACGCCCGAAGCACCCTCCGTGCTGGGCGTGTTCGTCGAGCAGGGCCTGCGGGCGGTGCTGATCGTCGGCGCCATCTGGCTCCTGCTCTGGGGCTGGAATCTCGATGTCGGCTCGCTGGCAGCAGAGGAAAACACCGCCACGCGCCTGGTCCGCGGCGCCCTGCATGCGCTGATCATCCTGCTCGCGGCGGATCTCGTCTGGAGCCTGCTGAAGGCGCTGGCCGACAATGCGCTCGCCAAGGCACAGGTCACGGCCGGGATCGATGCCGAGGAGACGCGCCGGCGCGCCCGCGTCCGCACCCTGCTGCCGATCGGCCGCAACATCGCGGCCATCGTCCTGGTGGTGATGGCCGGGCTGATGGGGCTGGCGGCGTTGGGCGTGGAGATCGCACCGCTGATCGCCAGCGCCGGCGTGGTCGGCGTCGCCGTCGGCTTCGGCGCCCAGACGGTCGTGAAGGATATGATCAGCGGCATGTTCTACATGCTCGACGATGCCTTCCGCGTGGGCGAGTACATCCAGAGCGGCAACTACAAGGGCGTGGTCGAATCCTTCAGCCTGCGCTCGGTCAAGCTGCGCCACCAGCGTGGTCCGCTCTTCACGATCCCCTTCGGCGTGCTGGGCGCCGTGCAGAACATGAGCCGCGACTGGGTGATCGTGAAGGACCAGATCGGCATCACCTATGATTCCGACGTCGACCTGGCCAAGAAGCTGATCAAGCAGATCGGTCTGGAACTGGCCAAGGACCCTGACCTCGGCCCCAACATCCTGCAGCCGCTCAAGATGCAGGGCATCGAGCAGTTCGGCGACTACTCGATCAACATCCGCATGAAGATGATGACCAAGCCGGGCGAGCAGTTCGTGATCCGCCGGCGCGCCAACGCCATGATCAAGAAGGCGTTCGACGCCAATGGCATCCACTTCGCCTTTCCGACGGTTCAACTCGCCGGTGGCGGCGGCGACAATGATGGCGCGGCCGCGGCGATGGCGGCGCAACAGGTCCTCAAGCCAGCGGCGCAGCCGCCGGCAGCCTAGCGCGCCGCCCTCCCACATATCCGGCCGTCGCGGCCGTCCTTACGGCGCACTGGCCTTGTCGATGGCGGCGACCGATTCCGGATCCAGCTTGATCGTTGGCGCCGCGATCAGGTCCTTGAGCTGGTCGAGGCTTGTGGCACTGACGATCGGCGCCGTGATCGCCTTGCGCTGGATCAGCCAGGCGAGCGCCACCTGAGCGCAGTTGGCATTGTGCTTCCTGGCCGCCGCCTCGAGCGCCGCCACGACGGCGAATCCCTTGTCGTTCAGGTATTTCTTCACGCCCGCGCCGCGTGCCTTGTCGGCCGCGTCGGCTTCCGACTTGTACTTGCCGCTGAGGAAGCCGCTGGCGAGCGAATAGTACGGGATCACGCCGATCCCCTCCTTCAGGCAGAGGTCCTCGAGCGGCCCCTCGAACAGGCCACGCTCCACCAGGTTGTAGTGCGGCTGCAGGCTTTCGTACCGCGGCAGCCCCTTCTGCTGCGAGATCTCGAGCGCCTCCGCCAGACGCGGCGCCTCGAAGTTGGAGGCACCGATCGCGCGCAGCTTGCCGGCCTTCACCAGCTCGGCATAGGTCGAGAGCGTCTCCTCCTGCGGCGTCTCCTTGTCGTCGCGGTGCGACTGGTAGAGATCGATGCGGTCGGTGGCCAGCCGCTTCAGAGAATCGTCGACCGAGCGCAGGATGTGGGCGCGCGACAGGCCCTGTCCGACATTCGGCATGTCCATGCCGCACTTGGTGGCGATCAGCACCTTGTCCCGCTTGGTCGGATTCTTCTTCAGCCAGCTGCCGATCACGGTCTCGGACTCGCCACCCTTGTTGCCGGGCTTCCAGCGCGAATAGACGTCGGCGGTGTCGATGAACGAGAACCCGGCATCGACGAAGGCGTCGAGGATGCGGTGCGACGTCGCCTCATCGGCCGTCCAGCCGAAGACATTGCCGCCGAAGGCGATGGGCGCGAATTCGAGGCCGGAGCGGCCGAGCTTGTGCTTTTCCACGATGCTTCTCCTTCTTCAGATCGTGTTCTCCATCCGGCGTCGCGCCGGCCGGAGAGAAATCGCGATGACTCTTCTATTCTGCCGCCTTGGCGGGGGCGGCCGGTGCCGGTGCCGGTGCCGGCGCCGGTGCCGGTGCAGCGGGCGTAGGCGCAGGCGCCGCGGCCGGTACCGTTGCCGCTGCCGCCTGCATGGCCATCGGGAAGAACGGCACGGCGAACTTGATGCCGAGCGCCGGCAGCGTGTCGTACATCCGGCGGATGGCGGTGCGCTGCACCATGCTGGGATTCTTGGGCCGGGTCATGAACTTGAAGCGTACGATCACCTGGCTGTCCTTGATGTCGACCACACCCTGCATCTTCAAGGGCTGCAGGATGATCGGCTTCAAAGCCGGGTCCTCCAGCATGTCGGTGCCCAGCTTTTTCACCGTCTTGCGCAGAAGCTCGATGTCGGTGCCGGGCGCGAAAGCGAGGTTGAACTTCACGACCGTCCAGTCGCGGCTGAAGTTGGTGATGTGGCCGACCTGGCCGAACGGCACGATGTGGAGCTGGCCGTTCTGATGCCGGAGCTTGAGCGAGCGTACGCTGAAGCCCTCGACCGTGCCCTTGACCTTGCTGCAGTCGACATACTCGCCGATGCGGAACGAATCCTCGGCGAGGAAGAACACGCCCGAGACGATGTCGCGCACCAGCGACTGGCTGCCGAACGATACGGCCAGGCCGAACACCGAGGCGCCGGCGATCAGCGGCGTGATGTTGACGCCGAGCTGGGACAACACGAGCAGGCCGCCGACCAGCAGGATCGTCGACCCCGCGACCACGCGCAGCAGCGGCATCAGGGTGCGCAGCCGCGACGCCGCGATCTTGACCTCGTCCTCCGAATCGGCCGCCACGTCGGCCGACGGCAGCGGGTTGGCGGCGATGTAGGAATCCATGCGGAACTTCAGGAAGCGCCAGAAGGCGTAGATCGCCACGGCGCTGATCGCCGCGATCTTGGCGCCGCGATCGTGTGGCAGCCACTCCTCCGGCGTCATCGCGCCCAGCGTCTTCACCATCAGGGCATCGGCGATCAGGATCAGCACGTAGAGCCGGGCCACCAGCCGTAGGCAGTCGGCCACCACGTCGCCCGCCATCGGCAGCTCCGACACGATGTGACGGGTGATGCGATGCATCAGCGTCTCGAACAGCAGCAGCACCAGCAGCGACGATTCCATGGTCGTGAGGCCGCGCGAAGCCGTGCTGGTCTCGCCGAGCGCGGCATAGATCGCGGCAAGGCCCATCAGGCCATAGAAGGTGAGGCCGAAGATCCACCAGCGCCTGGCAAGATCGAGCTTCAGCCGGCGGCCGATCTTGTTCGGGGGCACCATGGCGGCCAGCCACGAGGCCATCTCGTTGCGCCAGTGCCAGACCACCCATAGAAGCGCCGCGGCGACCAACGGAACGTAGAGGATGAGAGCGGCGCTCACCACCTCCGACGGCGCGCCGGTATTGACCAGTACCCGGCGGGCCTGCCCGGCGAGCAGCGGCAGGAGGATGATCAGGTTCAACGCGATCAGCAGGCCGTACGCCGCCGCATCATCGACCGGCGCGATGCGGCCCTCTGGCGTGGCCGGCCGCAACCAGGCACGGAAGACAAGATTGTAGGCCCGCCAGTAGAGCAGCGCGAGATAGACTTGCGACCCGAGCTTGCCGGCCACGCTTTGAGGGTCGCCGATCTGCGCAAATACCAGCCGCGCTGCCACCGCCAGGACCACGAAGGCGGCGAGATCGAGCAGGATGGCCAGTCCGAAGGCACGCAGCGGAGACTGCCCGACCAAGCGGTCGATCCCGCGCGTGCGGACCCGGCTCAGGATGGCCCGCGTGATGTATTCAGCCGCCAGACCGACGACGACGATGCCCAGAAGCAGCAATGCCGTGCGCCCGGAGATCGCATCGGGCAGCGTGAGGAGATGACGGCCCAGAGCCGGGATGTGGTTGACCGTGAATTCGAGCCGTTCGGTCAGCAGCGCCAGGAACGAGCCCGAGGCGGTCTCGGCGCCATAGGGCACCTCGGCAGCAGCAGGCCACGCCCAGGCTGCGGCGGAACCGCCCAGGGTCACCGGCACGCCGAACCTTGACCGCTTCATCGATCTTCCCCCAAAGGATGCACAGGAAACCTAGGCCAAATGGCCCAGCGTAGCCAGACGAGCAGGAGAGAAGCCCAGATGTTCGGCCTGATGCAGGACCGCCCGCTGTTGATCCAGCATATCATCGAGCATGCCGCCCTCAATCACGGCGACACCGAGATCGTGTCGCGCCGTGTCGAGGGCGACATCCATCGCTACACCTACCGGGACGCTCGGGTAAGGGCCAAGAAGGTCGCCGAGGCGCTGCTGGCGCTGGGCATCGAGCCGGGCGACCGTATCGGCACCCTGGCGTGGAACGGCTATCGCCATTTCGAGCTCTACTACGGCATCTCCGGCATGGGCGCGGTCTGCCACACCATCAACCCGAGACTGTTCCCCGAGCAGGTTGCCTACATCGTCAACCATGCCGAAGATCAGATTCTGTTCGTCGACCTGAACCTGCTGCCGGCCGTCGAGAAGCTGCTGCCGCACTTCAAGACGGTGCGCCACGTCGTGGCCATGACGGACCGGGCGCACATCCCGGCAGACTGCAAGATCCCCAACCTGCTGGTCTACGAGGAGCTGATCGCCGACAAGCCGGGCACCTATGCCTGGCCCGAGTTCGACGAACGCACGGCATCCTCGCTGTGCTACACCTCGGGCACGACGGGCAACCCGAAGGGCGTCCTCTATCATCATCGCTCGACCCTGCTGCACGCCTACGGCAGCGCCCTGCCCGACACGCTGAACCTGTCGGCGCGCTCCGTCGTACTGCCGGTCGTGCCGATGTTCCATGTGAACGCCTGGGGCCTGCCCTACAGCGCTCCGCTGGTCGGCGCCAAGCTGGTCTTCCCGGGCCCTCATCTCGACGGCGCCAGCCTGCATGAGCTGTTCGAGAAGGAAGGGGTCACCTTCACCGCCGGCGTTCCGACGATATGGCTGGCGCTGCTGCAGCACATGCAGGCCAATAACCTCAAGCTGTCGACCCTGAAGTACGCCGTGATCGGCGGCTCGGCCGCCCCGCCCGCCATGATCGAGGCGTTCGACAAGGAGTTCGGCGTCGAGGTGCTGCACGCCTGGGGCATGAGCGAGATGAGCCCGCTGGGGTCGGTGAACCATCCCAAGGCCAAGCACGCGAACATGCCGGCCGACCAGGTCTTTGCCGTGCGCCTCAAGCAGGGCCGGCCGCCATTTGGCGTCGAGATGAAGATCGTCGACGATTCCGGCAAGGAACTGCCGCGCGACGGCAAGGCTTTCGGCGACCTGCTGGTTCGCGGACCGTGGATCACCTCGGGCTACTTCAAGGGCGAGGGCGGCGAGGTGCTGAAGCCGGATGAGCATGGCGGCGGCGGCTGGTTCCCGACCGGAGACGTCGCGACCCTCGACGACGACGGCTACATGCAGATCACCGACCGCTCGAAGGACGTGATCAAGTCGGGCGGCGAGTGGATCAGCTCGATCGATCTCGAGAACGCTGCCATGGCCCATCCCGGCGTTGCGGAGGCGGCGGTGATCGGCGTCCACCATCCGAAATGGGACGAGCGGCCGCTCCTCATTGTGCACCGCAAACCCGGCGCTACGGTCGACAGGCACGAGCTGGTCGCCTTCCTTGCCGACAAGGTGGCGAAGTGGTGGCTGCCGGACGATGTGCAGTTCGTCGACGCCATCCCGCACACCGCGACAGGCAAGATCCTCAAGACCCGGCTGCGCGAGGATTTCAAGGACTACAAGCTGCCGACATAGCAGAGACGCGCTGTCGGAGTGGCATTTCCGATGATATTGGCATTATCGTTGCGTGCTTCCTTGCCCAGTAGGAGGAGTACGCTATGGCCACGGAGACCATTCCCGTCATCGATCTCGGCCCCTATCTCGCCGGCGAGCCGGGGGCGCTGGACCGCACCGCCAAGGAACTGCGATTCGCGCTCACCGAGATCGGTTTCTACTTCATCGTCAATCATGGCGTGCCGAAGGAGAAGATCCAGGCGACCTTCGAGCAGGTGAAGCGCTTCCACGCCCTGCCGGCGGAGAAGAAGCTCGAACTCAAGCTCGACCCGCACAATACCGGCTACCTTCCGATCCGCGGCAACACGCTGCGCACCTCGACGGTCCAGACCGGCACCAAGCCGAACCTCAACGAGGCATTCTTCGTGAAGCGCGAGATGCCGGCGGACCACCCCGACGTTCTGTCCGGCCGCCGCTACCGCGCGCCCAACCGCTGGCCCGACGGCCTGCCCGGCTTCCGCGAGATCGTCGTCGACTACTGCGACACGATGGAGGCACTGGTTCTCAAGATGGTCCGGCTGTACGCCCGCGCCCTCGACCTGCCCGCGACCTATTTCGACGCGCCGTTCGACGACTGCCAGTACAGCCTGCGCATGACCCACTATCCGCACCAGGATGGCCCGATCGAGGACGAGTTCGGCCTGGCGCCGCACACCGATACCAGCTTCCTGACCCTGCTCGCGCCCAACGACGTGCCGGGGCTCTCGATCCGTACCCAGAGCGGCAAGTGGATCGACGCGCCGGCCATTCCCAACGCCTATGTGGTGAATGGCGGACAGATGCTGCAGCGCTGGACCAACGACTTCTTCCTGGCGACGCCGCACCGCGCCGTGAACCGCAGCGGCGGCGAGCGCTACGCCATCCCGTTCTTCTGCGACAGCAACATCGACTGGCCCGTCGCCGCGGTGCCCACGACGGTCGGTCCCGACAAGCCGCCGAAGTATCCGACGACCTACTACAGCGACTACATGGCTTGGTACCAGAAGCGGAACTACGACGTGCTGAACCAGGCCCCCCTCCAGGCG
>QFCS01002066.1_pt1 | contig 25137 bp, 22 predicted proteins | sample 3576561 | NCBI WGS metagenome assembly QFCS01 | reverse complement strand
TGCCGACCGTCGCAAACTCCGTCGCGTTGCCGTCGATCAGGAGCTGCGGCGGCTTGCGCCCGCGCACGTCGTCGACAAAGCCGGCGAGCTTGCTGCCCACCGGCACCCGCAGGACCTTGTCGTGCTCGGCCATGTCCAGATAGATCGGCGGCTTTCCGGTATAGGCCGGCGGCGCGATCCACAGGTTGGCGACGACCGGCGGCGGCGGCGGAAAGGCCGGCGTGAAGGCGGCCGCCATCCGGTCGCTGCGCCAGCCACCCGCCGCGGCAATGGCAACGACCAGCGCGATGATGGGCACGAAGCGCAGCGCCCAGCGATCCAGAACGGCCAAGCCGGGATGGGCGGGCTTGTTGCCGAGGCTTGCCAGCCGCGCCGCCTCACGCCGCCGATGGGCTTCCCACAGCGCGGCGGCCATGGGATCTGACGAGCCGGCAGCCAGTCGGTCCTGTACGGCGATCAGCGGCCGGTGGGGAACCTCGCTGTCGCGCTCCAGGCGGCGGATCGCGGCATCATGCGTTGGCCATGCGAATTCCCGCATTTCCCACCAGAGCAGGCCGACCAGGACGAGCGCCAGGGCCGCCAGTACGCCCGTATGAACCCAGGGATCGAGCCCGGCGAACAGGTCGAGATGCGCCGCCGCGATGAACAGCGCAGCATAGGCCAGGACCGGCACCAGACGGGGCCACAGACCTTCCCAAGCCAACGCCAACCGGGCCAAGCCGATCTTTCGGCTGAGTCCGGGGGCTCGGACGGTCGTGCTCTGGCTGGCTTCCATCGCCATCCTTTCGCTAAGGCTTCACCGGCTCCAGCCAAGGCGGGATGCGCTCGGCGGAAAGCATCTCTTCAATCGTCGGCCTGGGACGGGTGACCGCAAATCGCGTGCCATCGACCATGACCTCCGGCACCAGCGGGCGGGAATTGTAACTCGAGGACATGACCGCCCCGTAGGCACCAGCCGAGCGTATCATGACCAAGTCTCCAGCAGCCAGCGGCGGCAGATCACGGTCCTGTGCGAGAAAGTCACCCGATTCGCAGATCGGGCCGACAATGTCACAGCGGATCGTGGCGGCACCGGGGCGATCGCGGACCGGGACGATGTCGTGCCACGCCTCGTACAGCGTCGGCCGAATCAGATCGTTCATGGCGCCGTCCACGATGACGAAGGTCTTCGAGACGCCGGGCTTCACCAGGATCACCTCGCACACCAGCACGCCAGCCTCCCCGACCAGGCGGCGGCCCGGCTCGAAGGTCAACGTGCAGTCCAGCCCGGCGGTTTCGCGGCCGACCAGGGACACGAACTCGCCGATCGCCGGTGGCGTTTCCTGCGAATAGGCGATGCCGAGGCCGCCACCGATGTCGAAGCGGGCGATGCCGTGACCGTCGGCCCGCAGCTGCCCGATCAGCTCGCGCACACGTACGATGGCCGCCCGGTAGGGCTCGAGCGACGTAAGCTGCGAGCCGATATGCATCGCCACGCCCACGACGTTCAGGTTGGGCAGCCGCCCAGCCAGCGCGAAGGCCTCGCGCGCCAGGTCGATATCGATGCCGAACTTGTTCTCCTTGCGCCCCGTGGTGATCTTGGCGTGCGTCTGGGCATCGACATCGGGATTGACCCGGATGGCGATGTCCGCCTTCACGCCGAGCTGCCCGGCCACGGCGTTCAGGGTCTCGAGTTCGGCCGAACTCTCGACGTTGATCTGACCCACACCGGCCTGCAGGGCGGCCATGAGTTCGGAGGGCTTCTTGCCGACGCCCGAATAGACGATCTTCCGGGCCGGGATGCCGGCCGCGAGGGCGCGCCGCATCTCGCCGATCGAGACGATGTCGGCGCCGGCCCCCAGTTCGCCGAGCAGGCGGACCACCGCCAGGCTGCTGTTGGCCTTCATGGCGTAGCAAACCTCGGCCCGCATGCCCTTGATCGCGTCGGCGAATTCCTGCCACGCGGCGCGCAGCGCGCCCGCCGAGTAGCAGTAGAAGGGAGTGCCGACCTGTGCGGCGACGGCGGCGAGCGCCACGTCCTCGGCGTGCATCTCACCGTTGCGATAGGCGAAGAAACTCATCGGCTGTGCCCCAGGAAACGGCGGCGTGCTTCGGCCACGGCGCGCACGACATTGGCGGGCGCGGTACCGCCCAGGCTCTTGCGCGCATTGACCGAGGCTTCGACGGTCAGCACGCGATAGACGCCGCGATCGATCCTGGGCTCGACCGCCTGCATCTCGGCCAGAGCGAGCTTGTCGAGATCCACGCCCTTGTCGGCGGCGATGCCGACCAGCCGGCCCGTCACGTGATGTGCCTGCCGGAACGGCAGGCCGACCTTGCGCACCAGCCAGTCGGCCAGGTCGGTCGCGACCGAATAGTCGGCCGACGCCACGGCGCGCATGCGCTCGGGATTGGCCTTGAGGTCGCGCACCATGCCGGCCATGGCAGCGATTCCCAGCTCGAGAGAATCCGCGGCGTCGAACAGCGGCTCCTTGTCCTCCTGCATGTCCTTGCCGTAGGTGAGCGGCAGGCCCTTCAGGATCGTGCATAGCGCCACGAAGGCGCCGACGATGCGACCGACCTTGGCGCGGGTCAGCTCGGCGGCATCGGGGTTGCGCTTCTGCGGCATGATCGAGCTGCCGGTCGTGAAGGCGTCCGACAGGGAGATGAAGCGGAACGGCGCGCTGCACCAGATCACGATCTCCTCCGACAGCCGCGACAGATGCACGGCCGTCAGGGACGCAGCGGCGATGAACTCCACGACGTAGTCGCGGTCGGACACGGCGTCGAGCGAGTTGGCCATCGGCCGCTCGAAGCTCAGGGCCTTCGCGGTCTTGCGTGGATCGATCGGATGCGGCGAACCGGCCAGGGCGGCAGCCCCCAGCGGCGATTCGTTGAGCCGTGCCCGGCAGTCGGCGAAACGGCCGCGGTCGCGCCCGAACATCTCCACATAGGCCAGCAGATGGTGGCCGAACGTTATGGGCTGCGCCGTCTGCAGATGCGTGAAGCCCGGCATGATGGTCGCGGCGTACTCGTCGGCGCGATCGATGAGCGCCTCCTGCAGGTCCCGCAGCATCGCTTCGAAGCGGTCGATCGTGTCGCGAACCCATAGCCGCACATCAAGCGCGATCTGGTCGTTGCGCGACCGCGCCGTGTGCAGGCGGCCGCCGGCCGGGCCGATCAGTTCCGTCAGCCGGGCCTCGACATTGAAATGGATGTCCTCGAGCTTGGTCGAGAACTTGAAGCGTCCCGATTCGATCTCATCGCGCACCGTCGCGAGGCCGCGCTTGATCGCACGCCCGTCCTTGGCCGACAGGATCCCCTGCGCCACCAGCATGTCGCAATGCGCCATCGAGCCGGCGATGTCCTGCGCATAGAGCCGGCGGTCGAAACCGATGGAGGCATTGATGCGCTCCATGATCTCGGCCGGCCCCAGCTTGTAGCGACCGCCCCACATCGTGTTGGAGGTGCTCTTCGCCGCTCGCGCAGTCTTGTTCTTTCGTGCCATGAATCCGAGCCATTGATCGTATAGGAACGCGGCTTATGGCACATCCCGACCGAGTTTTCCTCACCGGCAGAGTTCATGGCCGCCGGGCCCTCCTCACCGCAGCAGCGGGGATCGCCGTGGCCGGCGCGGCGCGTGCCGAACTGCCGGGCTCCACGCTCACGTCGCTCGCCACCGGCGCGATGGAGCGCTTCAAGCCGACGATGCCGCCCCGGCCGATGCCCGACCTCGAATTCCTCGACGCCACGGACAAGCCGATGCGGCTGGCCGATTTCACAGGCAAGGCGCGGCTGATCAACCTGTGGGCCACCTGGTGCACGCCCTGCGTCAAGGAGATGCCCAGCCTCGACCGCCTGCAGGCGGCGTTGCCGAAGGACAAGTTCGTCGTCCTGCCGATCTCGCTCGATGGCCCGTCCAGGCCCAAGGTCGCACCCTTCTACAAGGAACAGAAGCTCACCAGCCTTGGCATCTTCTACGACAAGGGCCGCAAGGCCATGTCGGTGCTCCACGTCACCCTGCTGCCGACCTCGATCCTGGTCGACGCGGCCGGCCGCGAGCTGGGCCGCATCGAAGGAGATGCCGACTGGGACACGCCCGAAGGCATCGCGCTGATGAAAGCCGCTCTCTGAGCGGGCCGCGCGCAGTCTCCACGCCTCGAACGGTCAGCCGCCGATCTGGCAATGCTTGCCCATTTCCTTGCAGACGCGCAGCACGGCCTGCAGCACCAGCGAGGAGGTCGGGCCCTCGCCCGGCCCCGCATGGCCGGCGATCAGGAGCTGCGATACCTCGTCGCTGAACGGCACGACGTTCAGGGTTGCGGTGCGGTCGCCCTCGGCGAACTGAATGCGGCGCTGTCCCGGATCTTCCATGAGAACGCGGACCGACCTGTTCTTGCGCGCAAGCTCGAGCGCCGTCTTGAAGACCCGGTCGGCGGGCGCGTCGAGGATCACCGTCGCGAAGTCATATCCCGGCTGGCCGCTCTGCTGGCTACCCTCGCGCATGTGCTCGACGCGGCCGAGCGCCTTGCGAGCCAGGAATACCCATTGTGCCTCGGCGCTGGCGAGCGGCAGTGCCGAGGCCAGCACACCGAGCGCCATCAACAGGACAACAGGGCTCCGCGCTGCCTTTCTCCACATCATCTGCCATCCCCCGCTTCGACGCCGTCACTGTAACCCAGGTCGGACCGGCAGAGAACCGTCACCGGCTGTCGGCGCGACGTCTGAAGATCGACACGTCCCCTCGCAGCTCGGCGTTGGAGATCTCCACCGGCTCATAGTCGCGCTCGATGAAATGCCGATAGATTCCGGCCAGTCCTGTCGGCGGGCCCGACATATAGGCACGACTGGCGACCACCAATGCCGGCTTCCGCTCGAACAGCAGCCGGATCTCCGCCGGAGCATCGATGCCCAGGGGCACCAGGCTCTCTCTCGATATCTGCCAGGAGAACGCGAAGCGAGTCGCGGGAATCGTATCCGACAGGAAGTAGACCTCCGGATCGATGTTCAAGGCAAAGATGCGCGTGCCCGGGGCAACCAGCCGCCGCACCTCGGCGGCGATCGCTTCCGCCGGATTGTAGAGCGGGTCAGCGAGCCGTCGGCGCAGATCGCCCTGGTAGAAATAGAGCGGCGCCGCCATGACCAGGACAGCGACGCCGACGCGCGCGACGCGCGCTATCCGGCTGTCGCCGAACCGGTCGATGCCCAGCGCCGCCAGCAGGCTGAGCGGCGCTGCAAAGACGATGAAGTAATGGCCGAAGAAATATCCGGTGAAGGTGGAGCTGGCGAACGCCCCCAGCAACCATGCCAGCACCAGCCAGTAGGGAACCAGCTTTCGTCCCGGCGAGCGAAGCCCGGATGCCATGGCGGCCGCGAGGGCCAGGCAGCCGACGACAAGCAAGGGACCGTACGGCCGCGCCGTCAGGTATATCTGCCACAGCGAACCGAACGGATCGTGCAGGCCGAAGGTTCGCGTGCCGTAGCCCTTCGGCGAAACGAACGTCGCCAGCACCATCTCGTCGAAGGCGCCGATCGACCAGAAATAGCCGAACGCCACCAGCGTGGGCAGAAGATACCCTGCAAGGAAACTGCCGCAGAGCTCGGCGAGATCGAGCAGACGCCGCCGCTCCGCCCAGATCACCCCGGCAAAGACGAGGCCCAGGAAGGCCGTCTCGAAGACAGTCAGCAGCTTGATCTGCAGGGCGATGCCCTGGACCAGGCCGAAGAGGAAGGCGGCCCGGCGGTGCGCGGCCATGTCGGCCGGTCGGGCCAGATGGCACCCCAGCAACAACATGGAGATCGCGCCGCAGATGATGAAGAAGTTCTCGGCGTTGGCGCTGTTGCCCTGGAGAACGAGCATGCATACCGGGAAGACGATCGCGGCATAGAGACCGGCTCGCGGGCGGCCGAAGACCCTACGACCGATGGCTTCCAGGAGCAGCGTGGTCGCCAGCACGGCCAGCGCGCTGCCGATGGTGATCGCCGTGACGGTCTTCCCGAACAGCAGCAGGAAGGCGGCGTAGACCAGGTAGATGCCGATCGGCTTGTAGTCCCAGACATCGACGTACAGATGTCCGCCATCCATCAGGCGCGTCGCGACGACCAGATAGAAACCCTCGTCCCATCCCAGGGGATCGACGAAGAGAATCGGGAGGCGCAACAGCACCACCCATAGCGTCAGACCGAGGACGGTCCAGGCGCGCAACCGAAAGCCGAGCCGTCGGGGTTCAACCCGCCCGATCGGGTGTCATCGGGTCGGGACGGGGCGTTCCCCGGAATAATCGTAGAAGCCGCGCTTCACCTTGCGACCGACCCAGCCGGCCTCGACATACTTCACCAGGAGCGGGCACGGCCGATACTTGGAGTCCGCCAGCCCTTCGTGCAGCACCTGCATCACCGACAGGCAGGTATCGAGGCCGATGAAGTCCGCGAGTTCGAGCGGACCCATCGGATGGTTGGCACCGAGCTTCATGCCGGTGTCGATCGCCTCGACGTTGCCCACGCCCTCGTACAGAGCATAGACCGCCTCGTTGATCATCGGCAGCAGGATGCGATTGACGATGAAGGCCGGGAAGTCCTCGGCATTCACCGGCTTCTTGTCGAGGCGGATCACCACTTCCCGCACGCTGCGGAAGGTCTCCTCCTCCGTCGCGATGCCGCGGATCAGCTCGACCAGGCCCATCATCGGCACCGGGTTCATGAAGTGCATGCCCATGAACTTGCCCGGCCGGTCGGTCACCGAGGCGAGCCGGGTTACCGAGATCGACGACGTGTTGGTCGCCAGCAGAATATTCGGCGGCAGCCCTTCGCACAGCTTCTTGAAGATCTCGCGCTTGACCGCCTCGTTCTCGGTCGCCGCCTCGACGACGAGATCGCAGTCGCCGAACGCCTTGTAGTCGAGGCTGGTCGAGATTCGGCGTACGGCGTCATCCTTGTCTTCGGGCCGGATCATGCCGCGGCTGATCTGCCGGTCCATGTTGCGATCGATCGCATCCAGACCCTTGTCGAGACGCGCCTGGTCGACATCCAGGAGACGGATGTCGAAGCCCTTGAGCGCGCAGACATGCGCGATGCCGCTGCCCATTTGGCCGGCACCGATGACGCCGATGCGCTTGATCATGACGCGATACCCCGCGCTACTTCTTTTCGACCGCCGTGGTGAGTTCCGGCACGATCTGGAACAGGTCGCCGACGATGCCGTAGTCGGCCACCTGGAAGATCGGCGCTTCCTCGTCCTTGTTGATCGCCACGATGGTCTTGCTGTCCTTCATGCCGGCCAGATGCTGAATGGCGCCGGAGATGCCGACGGCGATATAGAGATCGGGCGCCACCACCTTGCCGGTCTGACCGACCTGGTAGTCGTTCGGCACGTAGCCCGCGTCGACGGCGGCGCGGCTGGCGCCGAGCCCAGCCCCCAGCTTGTCGGCCAGCGCCTCCAGCAGCTTGAAGTTCTCGCCGCTGGCCAGTCCCCGGCCACCCGATACAACGATCTTGGCGCTGGTCAGTTCCGGACGTTCGCTCTTGGAGAGCTCGGCGCCGACGTAGCTCGAAAGGCCTGTGGCACCGGTGCCATCGACCTTCTCCACCGGCGCCGAGCCACCAGTCGCCGCAGCCTTGAAGTTCGTCGGGCGCACAGTGACGATCTTGATCTTGTCGGCGCTCTGCACCGTCGCCATGGCGTTGCCGGCGTAGATCGGCCGTACGAAGGTGTCGGGCGACACCACCTGGATCGCCTCGGAGACCTGTGCGACGTCGAGCAGGGCCGCAACACGCGGCGCCACGTTCTTGCCCACCGAATCGGCAGCCATGACCACGTGGCTGTAACCCGGCGCCAGCTTCACCACCAGCGGGGCGATGTCCTCGGCCACCCAGTTGGCGTAGGCGGCATCCTCGGCCTCCAGCACCTTGGTGACGCCCTGCAGGGCGGCGGCCGACTTGGCCGCCTCGCCGGCATTGCTGCCGGCCACCAGGACATGGACCTCGGGGTCGATCTGCGAGGCCGCCGTCACGGCATTCGCGACGTTGCTGCGGACGGTCTTGCCGTCGTGTGCGGCGACAACCAGGACGGCCATGTCAGATCACTCCCGCTTCGTTGCGAAGCTTGTCGACCAGCTCCGCGACGGTCTTCACCTTGATGCCGGCCTTGCGCTTCGGCGGCTCCTCGACCTTGAGGACCTTGAGGCGCGGCGCGACGTCGACGCCCAGCGCGTCGGGCGCCAGGGTCTCGATCGGCTTCTTCTTGGCCTTCATGATGTTGGGCAGGGACGCGTAGCGCGGCTCGTTGAGGCGCAGGTCGGTGGTGATCACCGCCGGCAGCTTGATCTTGATGTTCTCCAGGCCGCCGTCGACCTCGCGCTTCACCTCGACCCAGCCGTCCGCGACGTTGAGCTTGTTGGCGAAGGTGCCCTGCGACCAGCCGAGCAGCGCGGCCACCATCTGGCCGGTCTGGTTGGAATCGTCATCGATCGCCTGCTTGCCGACGATCACGAGCCCGGGCTGCTCCTTGTCGACCACCGCCTTGAGAAGCTTGGCGACGGCCAGCGGCTGCAGCTCGGCATCGGACTGAACCAGCACGCCGCGGTCGGCGCCCATGGCCAGCGCGGTGCGGATCGTCTCCTGGCACTGGGCCGGGCCGGCGGAAAAGGCGATGACCTCGGTCGCAATCCCCTTCTCTTTCATGCGGATCGCCTCTTCCACGGCGATTTCATCGAAGGGATTCATGGACATCTTGACGTTTGCCGTCTCGACGCCCGTGTTGTCGGCCTTGACGCGGATCTTGACGTTGTAGTCGATGACCCGCTTGACCGCGACCAGCACTTTCATCGCGTTGCGCCTATAGGTGAGTTGCCGCCAAGCCTCCCGCCCGGCGAAGGGGTTTTCGTGTAGGGGTGTTCAGCCAACCGTGTCAAGGCTATGGCGCACTGCACCATATCGCATGGCCGACGCTTTTTCCCGGAGATTCCAACAGCTTGACCAGCCGGTGGATTCGCCCGTCCTGTGAAAGATCGTGAAGCTTCCATCGGCACCATGACGGGATGTCGTCGGATCGGCTGCATCAACGGGCACCGCCGGGCACCCACAGCACGTCATCTGCACCATTGTCGTTCAGCCGCCGGGCAAGAACGAACAGGTGGTCCGACAGGCGGTTGGCATATTTGATCGCTTCCGGGTTGACCGGCTCTTCGGCCGCGAGGCGCGTCATGCAGCGCTCGGCGCGGCGGACGACGGTACGGGCAAGATGCAGCCAGGCCGCGGCCTCCCCGCCGCCTGGCAGGATGAACGAATTCAACGGCTTGAGCTCGGCATTCATGGCGTCGATCTCATGCTCCAGCCGTTCGACCTGCGAGGCCACGATGCGCAGCGCCTGCTCGTCGCGCCGGCTCTTGCCCTCGGGCGTGCAGAGATCGGCGCCGAGATCGAACAGATCGTTCTGGATGCGGCCCAGCATGGCGTCGGCCTCGGCCAGGAGGGAGTTGCCGCCTGCCCGCGCGACGGCGCTGCGGGCGAGACCGATGACCGAATTGGCCTCGTCGGTCGTGCCGTAGGCCTCGACCCGCACGTCGTGCTTGGCGACGCGTTCGCCGCGGCCCAGCGACGTCTGTCCGGCATCGCCGCCGCGCGTGTAGATCTTCGTCAGTGTGACCATTGCTTCAGCTCCGGCTTGCCAGATACCACAGGACGATCAGGACGACCGTCAGCAACTGCAGGCGCACGCGCCACCACATGAAGCGGTTGCTGCGCCGGCCGCCCTCGACCGTGTCCTCGGTATTGCGGGCCATGCTGACGAGGCCCGCGAACAGCGTGCCCAGTGTCGCAAGTCCCGACACGATCACGAGGACGAACAGGATGTTGGCGAGCATGATCTAGATTCCCTTGTTGTGCCGTCCGGCACCGGCCCGCGCACCGAACCAGGGGCGCGCATCCTTCCTTGCATCGACGCCGGTTGCCACCCGGAAGATCGCCTCCGCCGCCTGCTCGCCCGACCACAGCGCCGCATGCACCGTACCGTATTCGACCGGCTCGGTCGCCTCGCCGGCGAAGAAGACGCGACGACCGAGCGGCCGGGCATGGTCTCCCCTGTCCTCCGAAGCACTGCCGACAGCGGGATAGGAATAGCCGCCCCGCGACCAGGGATCGGAGAGCCAGCGCGGCCGCAACACCGCTTCGGGCTCGACGGCGTCGGGGCCGAACATCTTGCGCAGCGACGCCATGGCCACCGCTACCACTTCGGCGTCATCGGGGCTGCGGTCAAGGCGCGCCGCCGTCTGCCCGTTGCTGAAGCTCAGCAGGATGGGAAGCCCGGTCTCCTCCTCATGATTGACCCAGCTGTTGAAGGTGCCGCGGCAGTCGGGCGTATCGGGCAGCCGGCCGAACCATTTCGGGCTCTTCGGCCAGAAGCGGTGGGGGAAGCGCAGGTAGATCTTGCCGAGGACCCCGGCACCGTAGCCGATGCGCGCGAGTGCCGCGCGCTGGCCCTCCGGCGGCAGCGGATCGAGCGTCGGCAGTCCGGCGCGCAGCAGGCCAACGGGAACGGCGAGCAGCGCGCGATCGGCCTCGACCGTCTCGCCGCCGGACAGCCGCGCCGTCACGCCGGCGTCGTTCCACTGCAGCCGCTGCACCGGCGCATCGAGGCGGATGGACAGGCCGCGCGCCGCATCGTCGACGAGCTGATGGAAGCCGCCGTGCGGCTGGGCGTTGCGTTCCAGCCCCTCGGCGGGGAACCATTCCTCGGCTGCGATGGCGTCGTACGGTGCGCCCTGCACGCCCTCGCTCGTCTCGACGAAGGTCGCGACCACGAGCCGATCGATCTCCGGCAGCCAGCCGGCGTGAAGCAGCGGGTCGACCGCCTGCTTGACGGAGATCGAACGCGGACCGTTGACCCGCACCATCGCCTTGCTGCGCCAGCCCGCCCATTCGATCGCCGCCTTGAAGGCGAGCCGCCCCATGATGGCCCGGCGGCGCTGTCCCTCGCGCGTCGGAGCAGTCGCACGATCATCGATCAGCAGGCGGTCGCCCTGCGATTCGACGAGCGCGATCCCGAGCCTGTCGCACCACAGCGCAAGCGGGTTGCCATCGACGCCATGCACCCACGAGCCGCCCAGATCGAGCGGCGCCCCCAGCGAATCGTCGGTCCAGGTGCGGCCGCCGACCCGCTGCCGCGCTTCGAGCACGGTGACGGCGAATCCCGAATCGTGCAGCAGGCGCGCGGCGACGAGGCCGGCCATGCCCGCCCCGACCACGATCACGCGTTCGGGCGGGCCCGCCCCCATCGACCACGAGCCGGTCGCGGCGGCCGCCGTCACGGCAGCACCAGGCGCGGCAGGTCCGCCATGTCGTCGAACAGCTCGCCGCCCGCCGCCGCCAACGCCCTGCGGTCGGCATAGGGGGCGCCCGCATAGGCGAGCGCCCGCATGCCCGCCGAGCGGGCGGCCTGGAGACCGGGGACGGAATCCTCGACGACCACGCACGAGAAGGGCTGTGCGTCCATGGCGATCGCGGCATGCAGGAAGAGGTCGGGGTACGGCTTGCCGCGCGATACCTCGGCGACGCTGAAGATCCGGCCCTCGAAGAGCTCCCACAGGCCGGTGAGGCCCAGCGTGAGCCGCATCTTCTCGTGTGCTCCCGAGCTCGCCACGCAGGTCGCGATGCCCGCCGCGTGCAGCGCGACGATCGCCTGCCTGACGTGGCGGACCGGCTGCAGCGGCGCCTCGCGGAAATGGCGGTAGGTCACGGCCTGCATCGTCTCGAGGAAATCGCCGGGCAGCCGGCGTCCGAGCTCGGCCTCGCAGATCTCCAGGCAAGAGGCCAGAGAGCGGCCCATCAGGCGGCGCATCGTCTCCTCGACCGTCCAGTCGAGGCCGTGCCGCCGCAGCGCCTGCGAGAAGCTCGCATTGGCGATCGGCTCGCTGTCGACCAGCACGCCGTCGCAGTCGAAAATCACCAGCAAAGGCCGGCCCGCCAGCGCGCCCGTGCCGGAAGCCTGGCGCTTCGGCCGGCGCCGGCGGCAATGCCACCCAGGAAACTAGACACGATCGCGATCCTCGCTCGGCGAGCGGGTCACGAATACGCCACAAGGTCGCGCCGGCTCAAGTCCCGCCGACTCGAGCAGACGCGGCGCGTGGTTTGGCAGGAGTCAGTACGGCTTGTCGCCAGCGACCGTCACCCGATTGCCGCTGCGGGTATGCGGCCAGTAGTCCCACATCGCCCGGTGCTGGACGCAGCGATTGTCCCAGAAGGCGATCGAGTTCTCGCGCCAGCGGAAGCGGCACTGGAACAGCGGATTCTCCATGTGCTCGTAGAGATAGCGCAGGATGCCGTCGCCCTCGTCCCGCGGCACGCCGACCAGGGCGCGCGTGAAGCCGCGATTGACGTAGAGCGCCTTCTTGCCGGTGACGGGATGCGTGCGCACCACCGGGTGCTCGGCCCGCGGATAGGCCGGCTTGTCGGCCACGCCGTAGTTGGCGTAGAGGCCGCGATAGACCTGCTCGCCGTCATGGATGGCGGTCAGGCCCTCCAGGTATGTCTTCATGCGATCCGACAGCGCCTCGTAAGCGGCGTACATCGACGCGAACAGCGTATCGCCGCCCTTGGGCGGGCACTTCTTGATGTAGAGGACGCTGCCCATCGGCGGCTCGAGGTCGCAGCTCACGTCGGTGTGCCAGCCCTCGCCATTGGCTCGCGGGCTGTCCTTGTCGGCGTGGATGATCATCAGCTCGGGCTTGCCGGGCTCGTGCGGCGCCGCCGGATGCACGTGCAGGTCGCCGAACAGCCTGCCGAAGGCGAGATGCTGGTCGGGCGTGATGTGCTGGTCGCGGAAGAAGATGACCAGATTCTCGGCGAGCGCGCGGTGCAGCTCGTCCTGCTGGCGGTTGCTGAGCGGCTTGCTGAGATCGATGCCCTCGATCTCGGCGCCGATGATCGGCGTCACCTTGTCGATCTTCAGGGTCTCATAGGGCGTGCTCTCGTCCTCGACATGGCGGTAGCGCGGCCCACTATTGCCCCGTAGCGATCCTTGCATGGCCATCTCCTATTCCAGTCTGATGTTGGCCTGACGGATGATCCTGCCCCAACGCTCCTTCTCCGCAACGCCGAAGGCGGCGAAGTCGTCGGGGCTCATGAGCTTGGGCTTGCCGCCCAGCGATTCCAGCCGCGCCAGCACCGCCGGGTCGGCGGCCGCCGCGCGGATGTCGGCGTTGATCTTCTCCACGATGTCGCGCGGCGTGCCCTTGGGCGCATAGAAGCCGGTCCAGGTCGTCAGCAGCACGTCGGGCAATCCCGCTTCCGCGGCGGTCGGAACGTCCGGCAGGAGAGGATAGCGTTCCGTGTCCGTGAGCAGCAGCCCCTTCAGCGCGCCGCGCTCGATGGCGATCTTGGCGTTGACCGTGTCGATCATCATGAAGGTGAGCAGGCCGCTCTGGACGTCCGGAATGGCCTGCGGGTTGCTCTTGTAGCCGACATAGACGGCCTCGACGCCGGCAGCCAGCTTGTAGAGCTCGGACGCCACGCGGGCCGGCAGCGCGCCGGCGCCGAAGTTATGTTTGCCTGGCTCCGCCTTGAGCTTCGCCGTCAGCTCGGCAGCCGTGTTGATCGGGCTCCTGGCGTCCACCAGGAGCACGAACGGCGAGGTCCCCATGCGCGTGATCGGCGCGAAGTCGGCGATCGGGTCGTAGGGCAACCTGTCGTACAGGGCGGGGTTGACCGCCTGGGTCATGGCCGAGGTCGCGAAGATCGTGAGCCCGTCCGGCTTGGCGCGTGCCACCATCTCGGCGGCCGGGATGCCGTTGCCGCCGCCGCGGTTATCTACCACCACCGGCAGGCCCCACAGCGCCGACAGGCGCTCGGCATAGATGCGGGCACTGATATCGGTGGCCGCGCCGGCAGGGAACGGCACCACGACAGTGACGCGCCCGGCGAACGTCTCGGCCCTGGCGGGACCGGCAGCGGCGATCGCAGCCGCCGCGCCGAGCAGCCCCGGTACCTGTCTTCTCTTGATCATCATGGCGTCTTGACCGCGCCTCCTCCCAACCATCCTGCCGCAAAGCATAGACCCGCCCGGGAGCCGTCGCCCCGGCGAACTGGCGGAAGTCCGCATTACGGACTAACGTGCGGCATGCCCGCCTCCGCCATCGAGCCGGTCCGGCGCAGCTTCGCGATCCTCGAGGCGCTGAGCCGACGGCCGCACGGGACGCTCTCGGAACTCACAGCCGAGACCGGCCTGCCCCGACCGACCGTGGTGCGGCTGCTGCACACGCTGATCGCGCTGGGCTACGCCACGCGCATCTCGCGCGATGCCGGCTACCGGCTGACCGACAAGGTGCTGGGGCTGGCACAGGGCATCCGCTTCATCGATCATCTGGTCGATGCCGCCACGCCCCACATGCGCCGCTTCACGCGCGAGCATGGCTGGCCGCTCTATCTGGGCACGATCAGCCATCGCGCCATCACCATCCGCTTCTCGACCGCTCCCGAGAGCCCGCTGTCGTTCGAACGCGCGGCGCTCCAGCGCCGCAGCCCGATTCTGGCGGGCGCGCTCGGGCGGGCGTGGCTGGCCTTCTGCTCCGAGGAGGAACGCCGCGCCGTGCTGCGGGACCTCGGGGTCCGCGAGGACGCCACCCTGGTCGCCGCCTTCGCCCGAATCCGCCGCGACGGCTACGCCTTTCCAGCCTCGACCCGACCGACCAAGCTGCAGGGCATCGCCGTGCCGATCCGCAAGCATGGCCGTGTGCTGGGTTGCATCTCGATGCGCTTCACGCACTCCGCCATGGACGATTCGGAAGCGGGACGCCGCTACGGTCCTCTCCTGCAGGCACTGTCGGCCACCATCGCAGCCGATGCACGCGCATAGCGGACCGGCCGTCCTGACGCCGGGCCGACGACCGGCTATGGAAGGCAAAACCAGAGGGGGAGACATTGCCGACATTCGATCCGATCGCTACGCAGACCGTCCGCAAGGCCGATCACCTCGAACCGGCCTTCGTGCACAAGGCGGACATCGAGGCGACGGCGAAGAAGCTCGCCGCCCGCCGGAAGAAGCCCAATATCCTGATCTACCTGATGGACGACGTGGGATGGGGCGATCTCGGCTGCTACGGCGGCGGCGTGGCCGTGGGCGCCCCGACACCGCACTTCGACCGGCTGGCGCGCAACGGGCTGCAGCTCACCTCCTGCTATTCCGAGCCGACCTGCTCGCCCTCGCGCGCGACGCTGCACACCGGCCGCGTGCCCAACCGGCACGGCCTGCACCGCCCGCCGATGTACGGTGAGCCCGGCGGCCTGCAGGGCGAGATCACGCTGCCCATGCTGCTGGGCCAGGCCGGCTATACGACGCAGGCCGTCGGCAAGTGGCATATCGGCGAGAACACCGAGAGCCAGCCCCAGCACGTCGGCTACGACGACTTCTACGGCTTCCTGTCGGTGTCGGACATGTACACCGAGTGGCGCGACCCGCACTTCTTCCCCGAGATCGTCTACTCGGCGGCACGCAGCGACTGGATCAAGAACATGCCGTTCAACCGCTGCTTCGTGCATGCCAGGAAGGGCGAAGAGGCAACCAACGTCGAGGAGGTGACGATCCCCGTCCTCTCCGAACTGGACGAGAAGTGGTGCCGCTACTCGATCGACTTCATCAAGCGCCAGGCTGCGTCGGACAAGCCGTGGTTGCTCTATCACTGCACGCGCGGCGCACACTTCGACAACTATCCGCACGAGAAATACCTCGGCAAATCGCCGGCCAAGCACCCGTACAAGGATACGCTGATCGAGCTCGACGACATCATGGGCCGGCTGGTCGAGGCGCTGCGCGAATCAGGCCAGCTCGAGGACACGCTGATCTTCGTATCGTCGGACAACGGCCCGCACATGGAGACCTGGCCCGACGCCGCCTTCACGCCGTTCCGCTGCGCCAAGGGCTCGACCTGGGAAGGCGGCGTGCGCGTGCCCGGCCTGATGTGCTGGCCGGGCACGATCGAGGCCGGCCGTCAGAGCGACGGGCTGTTCGACTTCAACGACGTGCTGCCGACGGCGCTCTCGCTCGCCGGCGCCTCCGACCTGCTTCCCGGCGACCGCTACATCGACGGAGTCGACCAGACGAGCTTCCTGCTGGCGCCGGACGGGCTGTCGAACCGCAAGTATCACTATTACTGGCTGACGCAGACCTTCTCCGGCCTGCGCTGCGGCGAATACAAGATGGTGCTGTCGGCGACCAGCGACGATGCGACGGATGCCGCGGGGCCGGGCGGCTTCACCGGCGCGCTGGAGCGCTACACCTACCCTAAGCTGTTCAACCTCTACCTGGACCCCAAGGAGCAGCACAACTACCTGACGCGCAAGCTGGCCTACGTCGAGGCCTTCCAGCTCGGCCTGCGCCAGCACCTCGGGACCTTCCGCAAATATCCGCCGAAGAAGGTCATGGGGCTCAAGGTCGAGGACAAGCGCGCCTGAGACGTACCGGACCGCCCTACGTGGGCGCGCTCCTTCGGCTGGGCTGGCAGCGTGTCCGGGGTCATCTGAATGAGGTGATCCGTGCGGCGGGCTTCACGGACCTGCAGGACGCGCACTTCGCGGTGTTCTCCTGGCCGCCTCCGGACGGCGTGCGACTGTCACAGCTCGCCCGGCAGATCGGCATGTCGCGACAGGCGACGAACTATCTCGTTGGTCAGCTGGAAATGCTCGGATATCTCGAGCGCCGTGCCGCCGCCGGCTCCGAACGCCGGCTGATTCATCTGACGAGGCGCGCGCACGAGGTGATCGATGCCATCTTCGCCTCCTCGCCCCCTGCACCGGCGCTGGACCGACGAGGTCGGCGCGGAGCGTTTCGCCACCTTCATGGAGATGTTGCGCGAGATCCAGGATACCGTGACCGACGCGGAAGCCGCTCTCGGCGGCTTCCCCGGAACCTGCGAGTTCCGAACGCGGCGATCACCGCGCCGACCAGCAGCAGCAGGTCCATGCCCGCGATCGGCCAGAGCGACCGATGGGAAAGACTGACCCCCAAGTGATCGCCGGTGGTGATCCAGTTGAGCAGCGCAGCGGCGGCCGCCAGCGCAGCCACGATCCAGCCTTGCTCGGCCCACGCCCGCCCTGGCCGCAGCCACGCATGGGCGAAGGTCGCAAGCCACACGAGATAGAATGTCCAGACCTCCAGCGCTGCGCGGGACTGGCCGAGGACGGTCGCTCCGGGCGGCAGCAGGCGATTGACGACAAAGAACGCCAGCGTGGCGATCACGATACCGGTCACGGATCCGACCGCCAGGCCTTCGACGACACGCACGCCCCGCAGTCCGAGCCGGGCATGTCTCTGCCGCCGCGATTCCAGCCAGAAGAGATAGCCCGTGGCGATCATCACGCACCCTGCAACCCCCAGCCAGAAATAGAGCCAGCGCAAGGTCCAGTGGCGAAACTGGATCAGATGCAGGCCGGAGAGGAAGCGCTCGACACTCAGAACGGGCGGCGTGCCCGTGCGATGACCGATCAGGATCCCCGTTGGTCCGTCAAAAAAAGCAACGTCATAGGTGCTGCTGACGCTGCCCGGATCGAGGCGGGCGATCTCCACCACCGCCTTCGCGTCTCCCGGGTTTCGGACGATGACGTAGCGCAGTGGGCCGTCCCCCCATAGTCGACGCGCTCCGGCGGCCATTGCATCGAACGAGGCCATGCCACCGGGCCGACCGGCTCTCGGCAGTCGGATCGTTCCGTACGCTTCGGTGAAGAAGGCACGCTGATCGCCGTCGTAGGCGACCAGCCAGGCACTCGGAAAATACAACGATGAAAAGATCGCCAGCCCGGACAGGCTGATTACGAAATGGAACGGTAGCCCCAGCACTCCGGTAGCGTTGTGCAGGTCGAGGATCAGCCGACGCGGCTTCCTGTCGGCTCGGAGGGTGAAGAAGTCCGTGAAGATCCTGCGATGGATGATGACGCCCGACACGCACAGCGCCATCATCGCCATGCCTGCCAATCCGACGCACCAGTAGCCGATCTGCCCGACCCGGACATGCAGCATGTAGTGGAAAGGATAGAGGAAGCGCGTGCCACCCAACGTGCCGGCGTCTGCCAGAACCGCGCCTGTGGCAGGATCGAGGAACCGTTCGACCGATCCCGCCCCCTCTCGCCATGATGCTCGAAGCGTCGGCACGCGCTCGGTCGGAAGCGTCACGCCCCAAACCGGAGACCCGGCGGCGACGGCGATGTCGTAGAAGGATCGAAGGTCATCGATCGACATTGCCGGTTCCGCCGGCATGGCGAAACGCGTCGCGGGCGCCATCCAGCGGTCAATCTCCCGGTCGAACACCGACAGAGTGCCCATCCAGAAAATCGCGAACAGCACCCCGCCCAGCACGACGCCTGTCCAAGTATGCAGCCAGGTCATGGAACCACGGAAAGTGCGTTCCATGGGAGCTCAGCCCGCCAGCCGCGCGGCGACGCAGCGAGGCAACCTCAGAAATCCGCAGTCAGGGACAGGCGGAAGGTCCGCGGTGCGCCCAACACGAGGGTGCCGGTACTGCCGCCTCCTTGTCCTTGCCAGTAGTTCGCGTCGAGAACGTTCTCGACATTGAAGCGCGCGACGATGAGCTTGCCCTTGGCGCCCGGATTGTCGAAGGCATACCTCACGCCGGCGTCGAAGCGAGTCCATTCGGGCAGGCTGCGCCGCGGCCAGGTCGTATCGATGTATTGCGAGCCGGTATAGACCACGCGCCCGTTGAGCGTGAGGCCGCGGGCGAAAGGAAGGTCCCATTCGCCCGAGACGTTGAACTGGAAGGTGGGGACGAACGGCGCGATCCAGCCATCGGTCAGGCCGCCCTGGGTCTTGGTCAGCACGGGGCTGAGGAACATCGCCCCGCCCAGCAGGCGCACGCCCTCCATGGGCTCGCCGAAGACATTGAGTTCCAATCCCTGATTGACCTGCTCGCCGCCGAGATACTGCGTGTTGGTGGTCACGTCGGTGAGCAGGCTGGGCTGCGTTATCTGAAAGACGCTCGCGGTCGTCGTGAACCTGCCCCAATCCGCCTTCACGCCCGCTTCGAACTGGGTCGCCTTGAACGGCGGAAATATCTCACCCGCATTGGTGAAGGTGGAACCGACGGTCGTGCCCGGCTGGAGACCCTGAATCCAGTTGCCGTAGATCGAGACGTTCTGCCAGGGCTTGAAGACCAGCGCCACCGAAGGGCTCAGGGCGCTCTGGTCATAGCTGGAAGTCAGCGCGCCCGTCGTGCTGTTGAAGTTGGCGCTCGACACCTGCTGAAGGCGTGCGCCGACCGTCAGCTGGATGCGCTTCTCGGCGGCCGACAGCGTATCGGCAAGGCCGAAGCCCAAGAGCTGCGAGGTGGACCTCAGGGTCGCCTCGGGCGTGACGACGCTGGGACGGGCAATGACGGTCGGATTGTAGATGTTCGTGGCGAACGCCGCCCCACTGACCGAGCCGATCAGATTCTTCGAGTCGTAGCCCGTCGCCGTGAAGGCCAGCTCGTGACCGATCGGGCCGGTATCGACCAGCGCCCGCACCCCCGCCTGGGCCGACCGATACGTATCGAGGCGGCTCAGGTTCCGTGCACCAACGGCGGTGGCGGCACCATTGACGCTGGTGATGGTGGTGGCGAACGACTCGAACCCGGCAAGTCGGGCATCGAGAACACCGAACGCGGCGTAGGCGGTGATGCGATCGGTCAGATCGAATTCGCTGCGAAACACGCCGAAGAGGTCTTTCCTCTCCTGGTAGTTCCAGGGCTGGCCCGCGGGATTGCTTCGCACATCGGGAGCCCACGGCAAGGCGACCCCGTTCGCGAGCGCCAGGTATCCGATCACGCCGCCGATGTACTGGTACTGATATCCGATGTCGGCCGAGAACCGCGCCCGCTCACCGCGGAAATCGAGACCCAGCAGCGCGAGCGATCTCTGATCCGAGTTCCAGCGCACGTCCGTCTGGCCTGCCTTGAAGACGCCGTTGGCGCGTACGCCGAACTGCTTGTCGGCCCCGAAGCGTCGCGCGACGTCGACGTGGCCGCCGAACTGCGCGGCGGATGCATAGTTCGCGGTAACCTGCGTCAGCGGCTCGTCGGGCGCCCGCTTGGGCACGATGTTCAGCGTGCCGCCGATGCCGCCATCCGGCTGCATGCCGTTCAGCATCGCGCTCGGCCCCTTGAGCACTTCGACTCGCTCGGCGAGCTCGGCCATGACCGACCGCGTCGGGAGCAGTCCATAGAGACCGCCATAGGAGAAGATGGACAGCCCGGCCATGTCGAAGCCACGGACCTTCAAGGCGTCGACGCCCGGGCCGCCTTCTCCCCCGACGGTTCGCACCGAAGGATCGTCGATCAGCACTTCCCGGATCGTCCTCGCCTGCTGATCCTGGGCCTTCTTCGCCGTGTAGCTCGTCTGGTTGAACGGCGTGTCCATGACATCGCGGTTGCCGAGCAGGCCGAGTTGTCCGCCCGTCGCCACCTGGCCGCCCGCGTAGGCCGTCGGCAGGTTGTCGATCATCGCCTGAGGGGGCACGGGGTAGCCCTGCACCTGGATGGGATCGAGCTGCACGGCACCCGATGAACCCAGCGGAGCTGCGGCCCCGACCGACACGGAGTTGGCAGACGTGAAACGATAGGGAATGCCGGTGCCGGCCAGCAGGCGCTGGAGCGCCTGTTCGGCGGTCATGCTGCCCGAAACGCCACCGCTCGTTCGGCCTGCGACCACCGTAGGATCGACGACGATCTGAAGACCGGATTGTCTGCCAAAGTCCGTCAACGCCGACGAGAGCGACTGAGGGGAAATGGCAAACGAAATGCTCCGAGCCGTCGGCGCTTCCTGCGTGCCCCTGTTCTGGGCACGCGCTCCAGCGGTATGGACGACCAGCAAGCCGGCCGAAAGCCCAAGAGCCGCGGCCAACGGGAGCGCCATCGACATGACGGCCATGCCCGACGACGTCTTCATCCTCTTCAGCGACACTGCTACTCCCCCTGTGACCGTGCCGTGCCGGCGGGTCACGGGTTATCGCTCCAGGACGCACGCTCGGGCGTGCGCCTCGGAGGTGTGACGCAGGGATTTTCCGAAATTTAACCGACGCATCGGGAAAACGTCGGTGACGCCGATCCGAGACAGCCGGAGATGAAATCGACGCTATCGCGACGAGATCACGGTGAGATACGGCGAGAGCTGCAGGATCCTTCCCTGCCGCAGATCGACCACGGCATGGAGGGCCTCGAGAGGCCGGCGAAGATCGATCACGCCCGTGACTCTCCGTTCGGCAATCTCGCGATCGGCGAAGACGATGGTGCCGGGCATGTAGCGCCCGATCTGTTCGACCACCTCGCGGACGGTCGCCTCGTGCACGATGATGCGCTGCCCACGCCAGACGGCGACGTCGTCGGGGTTGACGCTGGCCCGATCCGCCTTCCCGTCCGGGCTTACGTTGAGGCGCTCTCCAATCCGCAGCGCAGCCAATTCATTGCCATGCCGGCTGACGTTCACCTTGCCGGTCTCCACCGCCACGGACACGCCCATATCCGACATGCCGACGCTGAAGGACGTACCGGTTACCGTGACACTCACATCGGAGGCAGCCACGAAGAAAGGACGCTCCGGCAAGGAGGCGACGTCGAAGAACGCCCGGCCGGACAGCAGTTTCACTTCCCTGCGCGCCGTCGAATAATCGATCGCTATGGCGCTGGCCGCATCCAGCGTGACGCGGCTGCCGTCATCGAGCATGACCTCTTCGAGTTCGGCGACGCCCGTCATATGATCGGCCATCAGGTGGAGCCGGACGGAAGGCAATGCTAGGAGCACCAGGCACGCCGCCACGGCGGCGACGGCATAGTAGATTCGGCGCATGCGTGTCCGGGCCGGTCGGCTCTTCGACGCCACCGGCGGGCACATCGGCTGGACTGCCGGCAGTTCCTCGGCCTGCTGCCAAATCGCCTCTATCGTCCGATAGGCTTTTCGATGGCGGTCGCTCTGGGCCAGCCACGCTTCGAACTCGGCGCGCAAAGCCTGATCGTCCGGCGCCCCCTTGAGACGAAGAAGCCAGTCGACGACCTGGCCGCGAAGGGACTCAGCCTTTTCCGGCGCTGGGCTCACGCTGATCCACCTGCGTCATGTCTGGCCATGTAATGGAGCGCCTTTCCGTTAGACGCTTGATGCCGGAGAATTTTAACCGACCACCGAAAGCAGCTCGGCATCAATCTTCTTCGATTCCGTAGATTCTCTCCGCGCAGTGCAAGGTTGCGCGCTTGACCCGCTTGTGGACCGCGACAAGCGAAATGCCCAGCAATTCAGCCGTTTCCTGGAGGGTTCGCCTCTCCACACAGTGCAGTTGAAAGGCCATACGCGTCCCCTCCGGGAGCTCCGAAAGCGCGACCTGCAGGTCCCTCAACTCATCACGGTAATAGAGGACGCGCTCCGCCGAGGGCACATCGCTGGCGATGTCGTCCATCGGCACGTCGGACGACGCCACGGCGGGACTGTTCGATGCTCGTCTCAACCAGTCCAGCGCCAGATTGCGAACGATCGTGAAGAGATAGCTCTTCGGCTGCGCGATCTCGGCGGCGTGCAGACGGCGCGACGAGAACCGGAACCATGCCTCCTGTACGACATCCTCGGCACCGGCCTGATCGCGAATGATCCGCCCCGCATATCTCAGGAGTTCGTCACGGTGCTCCAGGTAGATCGCAAGAAAGGAATCGGCCGCCGTCAAATCGTATGCCCTGAGATGCGAATGGCTCGCATCCTCAATAGGGCATTCTCCTGGCGCCCGGCAAGGCTCACATGCGGAACCTCGACTCGTGGCGCCAGGATGCAGACGGGTACCCGGCTCCGAGTGTCCGGGATGGTCTCCCTAGTTTCTCCCCTCGATCAGACCGCGGCACACGACCTGGGCCTGGATCTCGGCGGCGCCCTCGAAGATGTTGAGGATGCGGGCATCGCACAGCACGCGGCTCACCGGGTATTCCATCGCGTAGCCGTTGCCGCCGTGGATCTGCAACGCGTTGTCGGCGTTGCTCCAGGCCACGCGCGCGGCCAGCAGCTTGGCCATGCCGGCCTCGATGTCGCAGCGCCGGTCGCTGTCCTTCTCGCGCGCGGCGAAGTAGGTGAGCTGGCGCGCAATCATGGTCTCGACCGCCATCCACGCCACCTTGCCCGCGACGCGCGGGAAGGCATAGAGCGGCTTGGCGAACTGGATGCGCTCCTTCGCGTAGCGCAGGCCGAGCTCCAGGGCGTTCTGCGCCACGCCGACGGCACGCGCCGCGGTCTGGATGCGCGCGCTCTCGAAGGTCGCCATGAGCTGCTTGAAGCCCTGGCCCTCCTTGCCACCGAGCAGGTTTTCCTTCGGCACCTCGAAGCCGTCGAATCCGATCTCGTATTCCTTCATGCCGCGATAGCCCAGCACGCGGATCTCGCCGCCGCTCATGCCCTTGGCCGGGAACGGATCGGCATCGGTGCCGCGTGGCTTCTCGGCGAGGAACATCGAGAGGCCCTGGTAGCCGGGCCTGGAAGCATCGCTGCGCGCCAGCAGGGTCATGATGTCGGCCCGGGCGGCATGCGTGATCCAGGTCTTGTTGCCCTGGATGCGATAGACGTCGCCCTCCAGCACGGCGCGGGTGCGCAGGCTGGCGAGGTCCGAGCCGGTATTGGGCTCGGTGAAGACCGCCGTGGGCAGCAACTCGCCGGAGGCGATGCGGCCGAGATATTTCTGCTTCTGCTCCTCGGTGCCGCCGGAGCGGATCAGCTCGGCGGCGATCTCGGAGCGCGTGCCGAGCGAGCCGACGCCGATATAGCCGCGCGACAGCTCCTCGGTGACGACGCACATGGCGAGCTTGCCCATGCCCAGCCCGCCCCACTCCTCGGGCACGGTGAGACCGAAGACGCCGAGCTCGGCCATCTTCTGCACCACGGGCAGCGGAATCAGCTCGTCGCGCAGATGCCAGTCGTGGGCGAACGGCGCCACCTCGCCGTCGACGAAGCGGCGGAACTGGCGCCGTACCTCTTCCAGCGCATCGTCGTCGAGGCCCAGCGCACCGAAATTGCCGGTCTCCAGGCCATCGGCGATCAGCTCGGCGATGCGCAGGCGCACCGCCGCCGTGTTGCCGGCGACGAGCTTGCGCACCGCCAGCGTGTCGAGGGTCGCGGCGTCGATGCCGAGATCGGCCGGACGGACGATCTCGACCTGGCTGATGGCGATACCACCGGACAGCTGGGCGAGATATTCGCCGAAGGCGGACTGCAGCATCAGCAGTTCGAGCTCGCCTTTCGCACCAGCCTCCGCCCAGCGCCGCATCTGGCGCAGGGCCGCGACGTAGGTCGCGATCCAGGCGAAGCCGTGCGCGGCGAACTGCTCGCGCTCCAGCAGCGAGGGGTCGACCTTTCCCTTGGGTGCAACGAGGCCGCGCACCGCTTCGCGTGCCGCGACTTCATAGGCTTCGGCGTCGCTCTCCGCGTCGGAGGCGAGGCCGAGCAGGTTCTCCAGGATCATCAGTCTTCCAGGGCGTCTTCGAGGGTGCGCAGGCCGGGCCGCTTGGCCGACACCAGCACGGCCATGTTCCCGGGCTTGTGCTGGTTCTTCCACATCTTGGTATGGGCCTTGGGAATGTCCGCCCACTCAAAGACCTCGCTCATGCACGGGTCGATGCGTCGCTCGATCACGAGCTGGTTGGCCTGGCTGGCCTGCAGGAGGTTGGCGAAATGGCTGCCCTGGATCCGCTTCTGGCGCATCCACACGAAGCGGGCATCCATCGTCAGGTTGTAGCCGGTCGTGCCCGCGCAGAAGACCACCATGCCGCCGCGCTTCACGATGTTGCACGACACCGGGAAGGTCTGCTCGCCGGGATGTTCGAAGACGAAGTCGACATCGTTACCCTTGCCGGTGATCCCCCAGATGGCCGCGCCGAACTTGCGCACCCGCTTCATGTACTCGGCATAGGTCTTCTGGTCGTCGACGTCCGGGAGCTGGCCCCAGCAGTCGAAGTCGTTGCGGTTGATGACGCCGCGCGCACCCAGCGACATCACGAAGTCGGTCTTGGACTCGTCGGAAATGACGCCGATCGCATTGGCGCCGGCCGTGGCGATCAGCTGGATCGCCATCGAGCCCAGGCCGCCGGCGGCGCCCCACACCAGCACGTTGTGGCCGGGCCGCAGGATGTGCGGACGGTGGCCGAACAGCATGCGGTACGCGGTGGC
>QFCS01001179.1_pt1 | contig 25163 bp, 25 predicted proteins | sample 3576561 | NCBI WGS metagenome assembly QFCS01 | reverse complement strand
CCCTACCTTCAATCCCGCAAGCCCCTCGAACCTCCGCGATGAAAAAGGCGCAACGAAAACGCTTGTCCCGTCCACGCCGCCAGTGCCGTCGCCCGCCAATCCAGGCGAACTACCCCGCTGTCATGAATAAGCCGGGCTAGGCCGCCTTCCCCCGTGGTGCACGCTTCTTTGAAGGCTCGGCAGCGCCGATGCGGTTCGGGGAGACGCCCTTGGCAGCAGCTCTCTTGGCTGCCGGCTTCGTCTCAATGTCGTTCGCGGCCTTTGTGCCGCGTTTCTCATCAGCAACCGACGCCTTGAGCGCGGCCATAAGATCGATGATGTTGCCTCGCGATGCTGCCGTCGGCTCACCGACGTCCTCCAGCACGCGCTTGCCGCCCGCCTTCTGCTTCTGCTGGATCAACCGATGCAACGCCTCGATGTAGCGGTTGTGGTACTCGCTGGGATCGAACTTAGCTGCCTTTTTCTCGATCAGCATCTTGGCAAGATCCAACAGGTCGGGGTCAGGCTTACGATCCTCGATCTCTCGGAAGAAGTTCTGCGCCTTGTTCACCTCATCGGCATAGCGAAGTGTTTCGAGGATCAGTCCGCGACCACAAGGCTTCAGGCTGACGAGATACTCCTGCCCTCGGATCGCTAGCTGGCCCAAGCCGACTTTGCGCGTTTCCCGCAATGCGTCGCGAAGCACGATGTAGGCTTCCTCCGCAAGATCATCAGCAGGCACCACATAGTATGGCTCGTCGAAGTAGAGCACGTCGATATCGTCAGCGTCGACGAACTGAACCAGGTCGATGTTGCGCTTGCTTTCCAACTTGACAGCCTCGATCTCCTCATCCTCCAGCAACACAAACTGGCCCTTCGAGACTTCGTAGCCCTTGATAATGTCGTCAGGGCTGATCGGGCCGACGCCGGGGACAACCTTCTCGTACTTGATCGGCTTGCCCGTGGGCTCGTGAATCTGGCGGAAGCTGATCTTTGCGCCCGATTTTGTCGCCTTGTAGATTTCGACTGGGATCGAAACGAGCGCGAGCCGGAGCTGTCCTTTCCAGTATGGGCGTGCGGCCATTTCACTCTCCTGGCACCCCACCCGCGCGGACTCAACAGAACGACTCGCGCTCGGTTCCCCGCATTCGGTGGAGGGAATAGCGCAGGGGACAGCCAAGCCGCGACACCGAGAACGGCTGCTGCATTGCGCTAGCGAGACCCCTGCGATCCCGGCTCGGTCGGTCAGGTCGGCAGGAGACGGAGTTCGGGGGTGAGTTCGGCACGGATGGATCGAATCCTGTCCATCGCCTCCCCTGGGGACACGCCAATCGAGATGAGGGCCTGTGCTGCCAGCCCGAGCCCGGCGGCATAATTCTCGGGAAAAACATGGGAGGCTCCGGCCTGCGCCAACGCGCCGAGATGGGTGTCGTCGCGAAGGCTCGCGATTACCTGGATGTTGGGGTTCAGATGCTTGGCCGCCCTTATCAGCCGGACAGAGCGGTGCCAGTTGTTGATCAGGATCACGATCGCAGCTGCTCGCTCGATACCGGCCGCTTTCAAGATGCCTGCCCTTGTTGCGTCGCCGAAGACGACCTTGTGGCCGTCGTTCTGGGCCCGGCGCAGGCGTTCGATATCGCGCTCGATCGCAATATACGGAACCTCGCTTGCCTCTAAGGTAATCGCCACAAGTCGTCCCACAGGGCCGCACCCGGCCAGGATCACGTGGCCATCGAGATACTCGCTGGATGCGCGAACCGAGGCTTCCTGCTGCGCTGCTCGGTCTCGCAAAGCCGCCGTCGGCGAGATCGAGGCGAGGCGATCGCTGAATTGCGCGAAGATTGGACCAAGCAGCATGCTGGCTGCGATCGCGCCGAGAACCGGCTGGCCCACCTCTGGCGGCAATATGGCGGATTCCAGCGACCGCCCAATGATCAACAGGCCAAGTTCGCCGGAGTGGGCGAGCAGGAAGCCGGTTTTAATGGCGCTGCGACTTCCCATTGCTGAGAAGCGCGCGACTGCGAAAACCACGAGAAACTTGACCGCGACGATCCCGATCAGAATACCCGCCGTGGTGCCAGGCCGCGCAAGAATTTGGGACCAGTCCACCGACATCCCGACGGTGATGAAGAATATGCCGACCAGGAGGTCGCGAAAGGGCCGAATCTCGTCTTCGAGCTGATGGCGGAAATCGCTCTCGCTGACGATCATGCCTACGACGAAGGCGCCGATGGGCAAGGACAGCCCGATCCATTGGGCGGTCAAGGAAGCCCCTAAGATGAGCGTGAGCACTCCGAGCAAGAAGGCCTCGTTCAGTCTCGACCGCGCCACCGCCTCGAGCAGACGGCCCAATGTGCGCCGCGCCAATAAGGCAACACCCGCAAATGCCACGAAGCTCATGCCGATCCGCAAGAGAACGCTTGCCAGCTCAGGCTCGCCTTCCCCGCCCGTATGAAGCGCCGCGATCAACGCAAGTATGACGAGTGCGATCAGATCCTCGAACAGCACAATGGCCGTGCTCGCTACACCATGACGGCTGGATACCTCATCGTGGTCGACGAGATGCTTCTGAATGATGGCGGTCGAGGACATCGCGATCGCGCCGCCGATGAGTGCGGCTTGGCCGATGGGGATTGCCAGCAGCACATGGGCCACAGCCGCGATCGCGGCCGTAATTAGGCCGACGGTCCCTGCTCCAAGTCGCAACATGGCGCCGCCGGCAGCAACAAGACGCGGTATCGAAAATTCGAGGCCGATCACGAACATCAGCAGGGCGACGCCCAGTTCGCCGAACAGATGGGTACCTTCACCATCAGAAACGGCGGCAGCGCCATAAGGCCCCAAAACGAGGCCAGCGGCCAAATATCCGACGATGGGGGACAAGCGCAGCCTCGCCAGCAGGGCAACGGCAACGAATGCTGCCCCGATCAGAAAGAATGTCTGAGCAAGTGCGTCGTCCATGGCAAATCGTCGATAGTCAAAGCAGGAATGAGTGTATGTAATGCTGCCGACGTGATTTTCACCGGCATTGGAGGCGATGACGAAAGTGAGGTGCTGGAGAAGTACTCCGTCTCACCGATCATCTTCAGTCCGTTCAAGCGCAGAATGCCCGCGGGCACTCGGCGGCCCGGCTCGTTGGCTTTGACTCAAGGTGGGAAACTGGCGGCCGCACGATGTCGGCAACGTATCCCAATGCCGACTCTCCGATTTCGATTGTGAGGCGGAACCCGGTGCGCCGGGCAGCACGACGCGAGAATCATAAATCACGCTGCCCGGCGCGACGGCTCGCGGGAAGGCGGGGGGGCAGTGCAGCCCGCGAGCCGTGTGGCCTGGAGTCTCTCGCGCCATCGGCGGAGCCGGGCTGCCAGCACGCGCTCGGCGCTTCCGGTTCGGGCAAGGGACAGCTATCCGCCGGTGCCTGCCGAGCGCGCCAAGACCTGGACCGGCCAAACTCCGCCATCTGGCTGTCACTCCGGTGAGAATTATCTGGGGTGTCGACTCGTTGAGTCAACCTACGCCTGCTGACGATTTCTCCGGCTGAGATAGATCAGCACAGCTCCCTGATTTGCCCCTATGACTCGCCTTTTGCCGCTTGCCTCCCGGCGTAGCGGCCGCAGCGAGACGAAGCGCTAGGGTGATCCGCACGTTCTCTCGCAAAGGGAGATTGCCGATGCATCCACCCCCAGGCGGCGCCGCCGCCGCGTTGGTCGCGCTGCAGACCGGCTCGATAGATAGGGTCGCCCTCCCCTCAGTCGGCGCCGCGCGACGAGCAACGGCGCCGCAAACGAACATCGGCCATATCGCTCTACTTGGGAACTACCCTCCCCGCCGGTGCGGCATCGCGACCTTCACCGCCGACACGGCCAATGCGTTGTGGCAGGCCTTTCCCGATCTGCAGGTCGATATATATGCCATGGCAAAAAATGCGAGCGGCGCGAGCGTACCCCCGGTTTCGTTCGAACTGCGGGAAGACGCTGCTGAGGACTATGTGCTCGCAGCAGACCGCATCAACGCCAGTGGCGCAAGCCTCCTGTGGGTGCAGCACGAGTATGGCATCTTTGGCGGACCGGCCGGCGAGCATCTCCTCACCCTTCTCGAACGTGTTCGCCTTCCGGTAATAGCAACGCTCCACACCGTGCTCGAACGGCCGGATGCCAGCCAACGCCGCGTCACTGCCGCGCTGCTGGAGCGTCTTTCCGCCTCGATCGTCATGGTTGAGCAAGGGCGGCGCATCCTTGCCGAGGCTTACGGCGTCAACTCCAGGTCCATCCATGTGATCCCGCACGGCGTTCCCGATCGCCCGCTCACACGATCCGCGCCATGGAAGCAGGCGTTTGGCTGGGCTGGTCGGACTGTCATCCTGAGTTTCGGACTGCTTGCACCAAGCAAAGGAATCGAACTCATGATCGAGGCGCTTCCGGCAATCGCTCGCGAAGTACCCGACGTGCTTTACGTTGTGCTCGGGGCCACGCACCCCAATCTCATTGCGGCCGAAGGCGAAACCTATCGTCGCCGGCTTCAAGACATGGTGAAGCAACACGGAATCGAGAAACACGTGGAGTTCATCGATCGCTATGTCGAAGATGATCGGCTTGTCGACTACCTCCAGGCCTCGGACATATACGTCACGCCCTACACAAATCCGGACCAGATCACTTCGGGCACGCTCGCCTATGCCGTCGGGCTCGGCAAGGTGGTTGTTTCCACACCCTATGTTCACGCCCGAGAGATCCTTTCGGGAGGGGCTGGTCTCCTTATCGACTTTGGCGATGCAGCCAACTTGGCTCGGACCGTGACCGACGTGCTGAGTAACGAAACTCGATTTCGTGAGCTGTCGCGGCGAGCCTATGCGCGCGGCAGGCAGGCCACCTGGCTGCGAGTGGCCGAGGCGGCAATGTCGACGATGATCCAGGCGGTGGGCAGATCGTCATCAATTGCCGGACAGGAGCCACAGATCATCCCTGCGGCCTGATGGCGCCATATACATCTTCGTCACACGGCGTTCGTCACGCCCTGCTCGATGAAATAGAACCCGTTGAACGCTCTGCGGCGCGCCGCTTCACCCGCCGCGTTCGTGAATAGATCCGAAACATAGCGCTTCGGAACCCGGCGCAGCCCACAGCTCAAAATTTTCAATCCGATCCTCTTGAAGGGAGTTACTCCCCACCTAACTCGATTTCGCCGGATGCCGAGATCCGGGTCCGGCGGGACATAGAGGGCGCCGCTCTCTTTTCCGGCGCAACTCATGCCCAAATTGCTTCAAACGGAGGATTTGGAAAATGAGAACCAACTTTGACTTTACGCCGTATCGGCGTTCCACCGTCGGCTTCGACCGCCTGTTCGATCTGCTCGAGGCAGGCGCGCGCGGCGATGCTGACAGCTATCCCCCCTTCGACATCGTGAAGGACAGCGACGAGTCCTACCGGATCATGCTTGCGGTCGCGGGCTTCCGTCCGGACGAGATCGAGGTAGTGGCGCAGCAGAATCTGCTGACGGTGTCCGGCCGCAAGGCCAACAACGAGGACGGCGGCAACTACGTGCATCGTGGTATTGCCACGCGGTCCTTCGAACGCCGCTTCCAGCTTGCCGATTTCGTTGAGGTCAATTCCGCAGGCTTCGAAAACGGCCTCCTGACAATCCAGCTGCAGCGCGTGGTGCCAGAGGCGATGAAGCCGCGGCGCATCGAGATTTCGGCTTCGCCCGACGAGGCCAGCGGCAACGCGCCGAAGCTCGAAGAGCGCCAGGCGGCCTGACGCCAACGTCACCTGGGCAATGCCGGCGCGCTGCGGCGCGGCCGGTCCGCCATGGCCATTGTTGCTGATTGGAAAGGAGGAAGAAGTTAAAATGGCCCTTCGTGATTTGATCCCCTGGGGCAAGCAGGAAAGCCAGGTTCCGGTTCGGGTGAGCTCGGCCGGAGACCACCCGCTGCTATCGCTCCATCGGGAAGTGAACCGGGTATTCGACGACATCTTTCGCGGCATTGGCCTGCCGGCGCTCAACGGCTTCGGCGCGGGCCACGAATGGCCCCATGTCGAATTATCCGAAAGCGAGAAGGAAGTTCGCGTGACCGCCGAACTTCCGGGTCTCGATGAGAAGGATGTGGACGTGTCGATCGACGACGGTGTCTTGTCTATTCGCGGCGAGAAGAGGTCGGAGGTCGACGACAAGGAGCGCGGCTATTCGGAGCGCAGCTATGGCCGCTTCGAGCGGCACATCCGCCTGCCGAGTGGTATCGAGGAGGACAAGGTGAGCGCCACCTTCAAGAAGGGCGTGCTCAACGTGGTGCTGCCTCGGTCCGCCACTGCGATCGAAAGCCGCCGTCGGATCCCGATTACCACGCATTGAGGCAGAGCGTGCGGCTGCATCGCGCAGCCGCACGCTCCTGCTGACAAGTTCTCCCAATGGAGGAAGGAAATGGCAACATCATTCGGTAGGATGCGTACTTCGCATCCCACGTCGCGTGCCGTTGAATTCGATGCCGGCCTGCGACGCTACATGCTTGGAATTTACACCCACATGGGGCTTGGCCTGCTCCTGACCGGTCTCGTGGCGCTTAGCGTGGCGATGACACCTGCGCTTTATGAGCCGATCTTCAACACACCTCTGAAGTGGGTCGCGATCTTCGCTCCCCTCGCCTTCGTGCTCCTGCTGTCATTCGGCCTGCATCAGATGACCGCCGCGATGGCTCGAACCGCATTTTACGTCTTCGCAGCGGTAATGGGTGTCTCGATGGCGAGCATATTCCTCGTCTTCACCGGCGAGAGCATCGCCCTCGCCTTCTTCACCGCTGCTGCGGTGTTCCTGGCGATGAGCCTGTGGGGCTATACGACATCGACTGACCTGTCGCGCTGGACGAGCGTGCTCATGGTCGGTCTCATCGCGGTCGTGATCGCGAGCATCGTCAACATCTTCCTCGCCTCGAGCACGCTTCAGATCGTCTTCTCGATTGCTGGCATCCTCGTGTTCACCGGCCTGACTGCCTGGGACACTCAGCGCCTGAAGAATGAGTATGCGGTCCATGTCGGCACCGAGACGATTTCGAAGATGTCGATCATCGGCGCCCTGTCGCTGTACCTCAATCTCATCAACCTCTTCCAGCTGCTGCTGACCTTCATGGGACAGCGGCGCGAGTAAGGAGGGGGAGATGAACGCGACTTCAGACCTCGACCGCATCGCAGGCCAATGCCTGCTCCAGCGCAACTGGGGCTGGCTGCTTCTGCGCGGCGCCCTTGCGCTGGCGCTGGGTATCGTCGCGATGCTGTTTCCGGTGAACGCACTGTTCGCCTTCACGATCGTGTTCGCCGCCTATGCAGGTGTAGACGGCTTGCTCTCGCTCATCGTTGGCGTGCGCGGCGCGGCGAACAAGGCCGATCGCTGGCTGATGTCAGTTCTGCGAGGTGTGCTTGGCATCGCCGCCGCAGTCCTGTTCGTGCTGATGCCATTCGCGTTCACGGTGAGCTACGCGCTAGCGACCCTCGTCATCCTCAGCGCATGGGCGATCAGCACCGGCGCGATCGAAATGGTTGCTGCTTATCGGCTACGCAGGGCGATCGAGCGCGAGTGGCTGCTTGGCCTTTCGGGATTGCTGTCGATCCTGCTCGGCCTGGCCGTTCTAGCGCTGCTGTATCTCGATCCGCTCACCAGCATCCTGTCCGTCGCGTGGCTTATCGCGGCCTGGGCGATTATCGCGGGCGTTGTTCTCGTTGCCCTCGCCTTCAGGCTTCGGCGACGCGGCAAGAGGAAACTACGCCGTCATGGCGCGGCAGCTGCGCCGGCAGCCACATGACAAACCTCTCTCCATCGATTGGGGCCGGCAACCAATCCGCCGGCCCCTCTTCTTTCGTTCGGTCCCGCGGCCGCTGTGCGATAGAGAGAGAGCGGGCCGCTCTGCCGAACTAATCCCCCGGCTGCAGCTCAACTGTCACGTCACGCGTGACGTCGCCTCTTTGCAGCGTGACTCGCACCCGGTCGCCGACGGCATAGTCATCGAGGCGCGCGAGCAGCTCGCCGAGGCTTGCAACCTTCTTCCCGTCGACACCGGTGATGAGGTCCCCCGGCGCTATGCCGTCAGGTCCTGTCCTAACCCCGACCATCCCAGCCCTTGCCGCAGCAGAGCCGGGCTGCACAGCAAGCACGAAGACTCCTTCGCGGCCCGCCAGCTCCTCCAGACGGCTGTTGACCTGCTCATCGGCCACGATGCCCAGCGAAGGACGAATATATCTGCCATTCTTCAGCAGCTGCGGGATGACCCGCATGACCGTGTCCACCGGCACCGCGAAGCCGATCCCGGCCGACGCACCGGACGGGCTATAAATGGCTGTATTGATGCCGATAAGGCGACCGCTGGAGTCGAGCAGCGGTCCTCCCGAGTTGCCCGGGTTTATAGCCGCGTCGGTTTGAATCAGGTGCTCGATGTCCGGCCCGCCATTCTGACTGGGCAGCGATCGATCCAGCGCCGAGACGATGCCGGTCGTCAGTGTCCAATCGAGACCGAAGGGATTACCGATCGCAAAGACCTTTTGGCCGACCTTTAGATCCGTGCTCGTTCCGATCGGAACCGGAGACGGACGACGAAACCCAACGCCGATCCTCAAAAGAGCGATATCGTGCTGCGGGCTGGCACCCACCAGCACCGCCCTGTACTTGCGCCCGTCTGCAAGCAGTACCGTCGCCTCCGACGCGCCCTGAATGACGTGGAAGTTGGTGACCACGTGGCCCGCCGAATCCCAGATGAACCCGGACCCGGTGCCTCGCGGAATGGAGAAGATGTTGCGGGACCAGACGTCCTGGACCAGTTGCGAGGTGGAGATATAGACGACCGATCCTCTCGATTTCTCGAAGAGCTCGATCGTAGATCGCTCGTCTGCCGCCAGCTCACCGCGCGGGGTGACCAGGCGCTGCGTGCCGGACGAGGCTTCCGGGCGCCAGGATCTGTTCGACAGATAATGCCACAACAGCATCAGCGCTGCGATGCTCGCACACACGAGTAGCCAACGTCCGACAAAGCTCCATTGACGTGATTGTGTCCTCATCGGGCGTAGGATGAGGAACCGCGGCAGCCTCGGTCAAGATGCAAGCGCGCGTTCGCTGCTCAAGGTGCTCTCACCTATTCCTCTGCCTGTTCTCTGTTATCTACCGAATTCTTTGTCGGTCCGTCGATCACGAATGGTGCGTTCAACGGCCGGGAAGGAGGTCCCCTCAAGGTAAGAGGGGACCTCCTGGCGCCGTCATTGCGACGGCGGGCTTGCCGGGGCTGCGGGCTCGTCGCCAGCAGGCTTCAATTTGACCTGCGGCAAAGTCACGGGCACCGCCGGGCCATCCGGCGCAACGGTCCATTCGGTCGAAGCGGTGTTTCGTTCCGGTTTCGCCTGCTCGGCATAGCCGAGCGGATCGGTGAACCACACCACGACCAGCATGAACATCGCAGTCAGCAAGGCAACCCACAGCCAGGTGGTGCCCGCCGACCGTGTCAGGGTCAATCTGGGCATCATAGTCTCCATAGCTTTCGACTTACAGTTGCGAACTGCAACAGTTGAACGGCGACGGCCATTCGATCGTTCCCGCATTTAGGCCGCGAACCTTTGAAAAATGTATGCAAAAATGCCCTTCGATAGCGGACACTCAAATTCGGCTGCGGCTTCGCGCCGCCCTGGGAACTCAGGCCGACGACTTCGCATTTTTGAGCGCGTGATTTTCGGCTCGCCTCAGGAAGGCTCAAGGCAGTTTAGGCACCTGACGCCATATTTTGGCCGGCGAAGGTCACGCAGCATTCAGCTTGCTTGAATACGATTGGCACTCACGCAAACCATGGAGGGGCGATCGACGCTGTTGCTTTGTAAAGCCGTTCTACGGACGGTGCGTGTTGACCAGGCGCGCACGAGAGAACTGCAAGACCGGACGGGATCCGGAATAATGGCGGTCTGAATCCAGCCAATTGTCCGGCGCCGGCCACTGCACATGGTGCAGGTGGTTCTCCATCCTGCTTCCTGGTCCCCTCCATCGCCCTGTACGGCTTAGGATCTCGCCAATGGCGAGTGTTGCCCGTGGCTCACGTCGATCGCCTCTTCATCAACGCCGTCTACCTCCCCTCCGGGAGGAAGCGGCCGTCTGAAAGGAGGAAACGGAGGTGAAGCGCGTGCGGTACACTTACGGGATCACAGCTGCGCTGCTGCTGGGAGGCAGTGCTCTTTCGCTTGCGACAGGACATCCGGCCGAAGCTCAAGTTGCGCAGAACGAGCCGAGCCGAATTGCTCCGATAGTGCCGCGCGCCGGAGCGCCGACGAGCTTTTCCTCGTTGACGGAGCAACTCGCGCCCGCAGTGGTCAACATCTCGACGCGCCAGCGGGTTCGCGTCCCAGTCTTCAATCCTTTCGCCGGGACACCGTTCGAAGACCTGTTTGGCGGTGGCCGCTTGGGACCTAGAACGCGCGAAGCGCAGTCGCTTGGCTCCGGTTTCATCATATCGGCCGACGGCTACGTGGTGACCAACAATCACGTGATCACCGCCAGCGGCGGTCAGGCGGAGGTGGATTCGATCACCGTCACTATGCCGGACGGCACCGAATACGCCGCGAAGCTGATCGGCCGCGACGCCGCTTCGGATCTCGCCGTTCTCAAGATCAATGCTGGCAAACCGCTACCCTTCGTGAAGTTCGGCAATTCCCGCGCGGCGCGGGTCGGCGATTGGGTGATCGCGATCGGCAACCCGTTCGGCCTCGGCGGCACCGTCACCGCCGGCATCATCTCGGCGGTCTATCGCAATACCGGCATGGGAACCGCGTACGACCGCTACATTCAGACGGATGCCTCGATCAATCGTGGTAATTCCGGCGGCCCCATGTTCGACATGAAGGGCCAGGTGATCGGCATCAACAACGCGATCTTCTCCCCAAATGGGGGTAATGTGGGTATCGGCTTCGCAATCCCGGCGGAGATCGCGGCGCCGATCATCGAAAAGCTTAAGACCGGGCAGTCCATTGAGCGTGGCTATCTCGGCGTGCAGATCCAGCCGGTTGCGCAAGACCTCGCCGATTCGCTTGGACTGCCGGAGAGGCGCGGCGCCTTCGTCCAGTCGGTCGAGCCCGGCAAAGCGGCTGCCAGGGCGGGTATCAAGGCCGGTGATGTCATAGTCGAGGTGGATGGCAAGGAAGTCACGCCTGGGCAGTCCCTGGCTTATCTCATCGCGAACCGGAACCCCGGTGATCGCGTGCCGATCGAGTTGATCCGCGATGGGAAGCGGATGAGCGTGCGTGTGACGCTCGACGAGCGGCCGAATGAAGCATCATTGACCGATCAGGACTTCGGGTTCGGTCCCGATGGCGATCGGTTCGAAGGGCCCTCAGAGGATCGCGACGATCCCGTGGCAGAAGATGCTTTGGGCCTGTCGGTCCAGCCCCTCACCCCGGATATCGGGCGGCAACTCGGACTTGACCTTGGAACGAGAGGCCTTGTCATCGACGGGGTCGATCCTGTCTCGGATGCGGCGAGCAAGGGGCTCCGTCGCGGAGATGTCGTGCTCTCGGCGAACAATCGCCCCGTCAGCACCATTGCTGACCTCGAAGCCCGGATCAACGAGGCCAAGCGCGCCTCGCGCGAGGCCTTACTGCTGCGCGTGCAGCGTCGGGGTCAGCCTCCGACATATGTCCCGGTTCGGCTCCGCTGAACGGCGCTCGCCACACGAACCTGTGCGGGGCGCCGACGGTCAACGGACAGTGGGCGTCCCCACCCGCACTCACGGCAGAAAGCCTGTCCGGCGGATGCCAAGCCGGTCGAACTCAGGCGAGGAGCTTAATCTTCAACGTCCGCATCGACTGAACCAGTGCGTCCACCCGCTCGAGTTCGCAGACGGAACCTGCTTGCAGCGCAGTGCTCACCGCGCGGTCGTAGACGGCGACGCAGTTCTTGCGCGGCCGCAAGCGAGACCGGTAGAGGATGCCGTCGAGATCGGTGGTATCATAAACCGTCTGGCTGAACGTTCGGGCAAGATCCTGCGCCTTCGCGCCAACGATGTCGGTTGAGACACCGAGGTCGAAGCAGCCGCTACCCCGTAGGTCGAGAACACGCAGCGGCTTGACGGAATTCACCTCGCATACGCCCCAGTCCGCGAGCTCGCCGCGTGTCAGCTCGCGATCCGTCGCGCCTTCGAAGCGATCGCGGACAATGGCTTCGGCAATGCTCGTCGGCAGATCCTCGGCGATGTAGAGGACCTTGAACGCGCTGGTGGGGCTGGCAAAGCGCGTGCTGCCAAAGCCCATGCCGAGCGGCGTCGCGCGATGCTCCCAGGGCGTCGTTCGCAAATAGGCTTGGGGTGCGAAACAGCGGGTATGCGCGGCGATGGCCGCCGGATCGAGGCGCACCTGCTTAGTCGAAGTCGCGCTCGGCGACGCGCAGCACCGTGTCCCTGTCTCCGCCCCGCAAGACCTCGAGCGGCGACCGCCCCTCGAGCGCGCCGTGCGCTTGCCGCATCCACAGCCAAGCCGCCCGCGCATCCCCGGCAAGCCGCAATACGTCGGCAATCCCTTCGAGCGGCCGCGCATCGACAAATTGCTCGAGCGGGTAGGCGAGCTTACGCTCGCCGCGCAGCAGACCGACGACGGCGGCTCGCTTCTGCCAGTTGCTCAGCGTCGAACGCGGAATGCCGAGGCTCTCTTCGATCTCGCCGGCGCCCGCGACCGGCCCAGCCCAGCTCTCGAGCGGTTTGGCGATGGCGTAACGATCGAGGCGCGCGCGCCCCTCTTCGAGGCTTATCAACGCTCCAAGCCCGGCACCGCGGCTCGTCTCGACATCCGTGGCCGACCGCTTGCGAGCCCGACTCTTCTGCGCGCGCTGTTCGGTCGCGTGGAGGAGCGCATTGCGGAATTTTTCCTTGGAGCGTGCCAGCTCGCGGCGGCTCGCTTCGGGCAGCTCAGCGACGACGTCGGAAACCGCGGCGATGATTTTCGCGAGCGTTTGGACCTTTTCGGCCGGGGCATTTGGATTGTGGTGCTCGAGCGCGGCGCGCACCTCACCCTCGCTCAGGCTGTGCAGCTTCGGTTCGTCGGATGTTCGGACGGCAGCGTTAGTCATGATCGACTCCATGGGAGCTTAGATAACACCGATTGCACCGATTGTCTAGATTGCCTAAGTGCAGGGAACCTGACGAGTGGGTGACTGCTGCGCGCTTTCACGTGATCTCGCGGGCAAGGCTAACGAGCGCTCTGAAGGCGGCGGACGGGTTTCGGCGGCTAAAATAGTAGAGGCAGATCGGCGACAGCGGCGGTGTCCAATCTTCCAGCACTTGGACCAAACGGCCGGAGGCGATGTCCTCGCGCACGTCGGATTCCATGAAGAACCCGAAGCCGACGCCTTCCAGCGCTGCAATCCGTGACAGGCTGGCCTCGTCGAGCGTGATCGGACCTTGTACATCGATCTGAACGGGCTGCCGGTCCTTCTCGAACTGCCAGCGGAATAGCGCGCCGTTGGGCAAGCGCACGCGAATGCATGCATGGTTGAGCAGGTCATGCGGAACGCGGGGAATGGCGTTGGTTTGGAGGTACGACGGCGATGCCGCAACAACAAAGCGCCGGGCCGGCCCCAGCGGGATCGCGATTGCATCGCTAGGTACAAGGTCGGCGCTGCGGATGCCGAGATCAAAGCCTTCAGCCACCACATCGACGAGACGCCCTTCGGTGACCAGGTCGATGTGAACCTGCGGATATCGCCGAAGCAACTCAAGGATCAGCGGTGCCAGGATTTCCCGAGCCGCCGTGGCGAAGGCGTTGATCCGCAGTGTGCCAGCCGGCGTTTCTTGCTGCGACCGTGCGGCGCCCATTGCATCGTGGATGATTTTGAGAGCCGGTCCTACCTGATCGGCGAAGCTCCGGCCGGCGTCGGTAAGCGAGACGCTGCGGGTCGTGCGATTGAACAGGCGGACGCCGAGCTGGCGCTCCAGCTTGCCGATAGCGTTGCTCAGAGCCGTGGTTGACAGACCCAACTCGAGCGCCGCCGCCCGGAACGAGCCCTTGCGCACAATGGCCAGCACGGCCTCGAGCTCAATCAACCCTGGCCGATACATTGTCCTGCTTACCGTGACGCCGCATTCCATTTTATCCCGATTATCATCACGTCCGTCCACCCCTAAGTGAGGGCCTCAGCAACAATGGAGACCGGCAATGACTCTCAAGCTGCCGCAGGCGATCGCCACCTACTTCGAAGCTGACCGAGGAAAGGACGTTGAGACCGTGGCGCGGTGCTTCGCGCAAGACGCCATAGTGAAGGACGAGGGGCACACCTACACCGGGGTAGAAGCGATCCGGCAGTGGAAAGCGGGCGCCTCGACCAAGTACACCTACACGGTCGAACCCTTCGCCATCGCCTCCGACGGCGCGCGCACTGTAGTGACAAGCCATCTTGCCGGAGGCTTCCCCGGCAGTCCCGCGGACCTGCGATTCATTTTCCTCCTGCGCGATGGGATAATCGCCGGACTGGAGATCGTGCCGTGAGCGCGTTCCTCGACCTTCAGGGAAAGCGAGCACTGATAACCTCTGGCACGCGCGGGGCGGGCGCGGCCACGGTCCGCCTATTCCGCGAGCTCGGCGCCCGTGTCCTCACGACTGCGCGAACCAAGCCCGAGGGGCTGCCGGACGAAATGTTCTGCGCAGCCGACCTGACGACGGCCGATGGATGCTCGATCCTCGCCGCCGCCGTACGGGAGCGTCTCGGCGGCGTGGACGTTGCCGTCCACATGCTGGGCGGCTCAACGGCGCCCGCCGGCGGCTTCGGCGCTCTTCGTGACGCCGAATGGCGCAAGGAGCTCGACCTGAACCTGATGCCCGCCGTCCGCCTGGATCGCGAACTCGTGCCCGGCATGGTCGCGAACAGGAGCGGGGTGGTCATCCACGTGACCTCGATCCAGCGAGCGCTGCCATTGCCAGAGGCGACGACCGCCTACGCCGCAGCCAAGGCCGCCCTGTCGACCTATAGCAAGAGCTTGTCCAACGAAGTCTCGCCGAAGGGCGTCCGAGTCGTGCGCGTCTCGCCCGGCTGGATAGAGACCGAGGCTGCGGTCGGCCTAGCGGAGCGACTGGGCGCGGAAAGCGGAGGGAATGCCGAGGAAGGAAAGCGGAGGATCATGGCATCGCTCGGCGGCATTCCGATCGGCCGCCCTTCCACGCCGGACGAAGTCGCCAGCTTGATCGCCTTCCTCGCCTCGGATCGGGCGGGCAGCATCACGGGCACCGAGTTCGTGATCGACGGCGGCACTATTCCTACCGCTTGAACCAGTCGCCGGGCGCAACCCCGCCAACATTGATGTCATTCGCGCAGTTGGTATCGGTTATCGAAGCCGGTCGTTTGTTCATGTAACAGGTTGAAGATTTCTGGTCCATTTTCGTAGGAACTGCTTCTGAGCGTCGATTGGAGCTCCCTGCCGTTCAGAAGTCTCAGCAGCTGCCGAGCAAATCCCGCAAAGAGATCGAGGAGCGGTCAGGCGTGATCGCCGACGATAGTCGAAGGGCAGCCAGATTCCCGAAAATCCCGTCCGGCATTTGCACGAACCGGAAGAGACTTCGGAAAAGGCTCTGAAATTGCCGCTGGCAGCGCAATGGTCGTCAGCTTGCAATTTTCCCAAATCGTGCTACACGGAAATTGCCTAACGTCGTTTGCGACGGAATTTGACTGCCGCTTTGCCGGCCCTTTTCCCTTTCATGCTGCATTGGCTCCGCGCCGGGATACGCCCGTTCGCGGACGATTATTCGTACGCAAGGAGCTGGTTTGGCGAAGGAAGAGCTCATGACGGTGGAAGGCAAGATCGACGAGATCCTGCCCGACGGACGCTTCGGCGTGACACTCGACAATGAGCATCGGATCATCGCCTAGACGGCAGGCAAAATGCGCCGTTACCGGATCCGTTCGGTCGTTGGAGACCACGTGCACGTCGAAATGACGCCTTACGATCTGACCAAGGGTCGGATCGTTTATCGTGAACGGACACCCGGCCAAGGGTCAGGCGGCGTCCGACGGCGTGTGACAAGGCGCTAACCCGATTTCAGAAGGCGGCAGCAACGGGCTGCCCGCAAGGACAAAGATGAATGATATCAATACCGGCGCAGCCAAGCGCCACACGATCTCGCCGCGCAAAAGTTCGGCGGGTAACGATACCATGGCAGGGCACATGACTTTCTCCGCCATGCTCTCGACCATCGAACTGCGACGGCTCGTCGCTGCGATGGTCGACAGATCAGGAAAGCGTCCGCGGCCACGGAAGTCTGGTCGCGCCCAGCAGGAGATCGCACATGGATTTCAACAAGGAATACGCCGCCCACCAGCATGCGCTGATGCGTGCCGACAATTCCGTCTGCAACGACGATCGCCAGGCGCATCTCGCCCGGGCCTCGTCTATCGCGGGCCGGATCAGCGTGTTCCAGCGCGAGCTCGGGGCCGCCGCAGCCTGTGCCTGGAGCATGACTCAAGTTTCGGCGCCTGGGCGCGCGTGACATCACCCCACTGGCAGATGCCGGTGTAATCAATCTTGCTCTCGTTGAAGTTCGATGGGTCTCGACGATATATTTTCATGTTTGGGACCTTCGTTTCCATTCCTGCAAGACGACGACTTCCTTTCAATTGACGACTTGACGCACGACACCGTCAGCAATCGCGCTGACGGCCACTACCGTTTCTTGAAAGGAAATGACAATGACTATCGGAACCGTAAAATTCTTCAACGAAGACAAGGGCTATGGCTTCATTCAGCCTGATGACGGCGGCAAGGACAGCTTCGTCCATATCTCTGCCGTGCAGGCTGCCGGCCTCGGGACTCTGAGCAAGGACCAGCGCCTATCCTATGACGTCGAGACCGGCCGTAACGGCAAGGAATCGGCGATCAACCTCAGCAGCGCCAACTGATCAGCAGGATGCTCCCGGCAAGTCTCCTGTGAGACTGCCAGGAGCATCTGATTCCCTGATCCATCATGCCCCAGGAGTGAATGCTTATGGCGCTTTCTTATGAATTTCTCATCGAACGCGCTGAACAAGCGGCTCAGGAGGCGGCTGGCGCCCTGCTCGAGAACGTGCGCGAACGCTCGCTACGATCGGAGAAGGCGTGGCGGTCCATGGCCAACCAGGTTTTCGAGGTCGCACGCAAACGCGAACGTGCCGAGCAAGAGAGAAGCTTGATGCGAACCGAGGCAACAATCTGAGGCGGCGGCCTTTCCCCGTGTCGAACCGGATATTCGCATATTCGCGACATGCCGCCTGCTTGCTGTGGACCCGATCTTCGGATCAGCGCTTGCGCGCAAACCAGATTATGCTGTGCGCCCTCATTGTTCGCCGCCTCGCGGACAATCACTTCGTCGACTTCGAAGCCTACGTCGTGCAGTCGATCTGCGGAAGCTGTATCTGGCTCGGCCGACCAGACGGCGAGGATGCCGCCGCTCCGTAGCGCTGCCATGGCCGTGTGCAATCCGTCGCGTTCATAAAGCAGGTCGTTGACCCGGCGAGTTAGCCCATCAGGCCCGTTGTCGACATCGAGCAGGATCGCGTTGCGTTCCAGAAGGATAGTGAACTCGTTCCCCGCCTGCATTCAGGCGCATTTCCACGCCATAAGGCCCATGCGCGGTGCCGATCCAGTCGTGCCCGAACATCGGATCGGTGACGTCGATTTTCAGGACTTCTTTCTAGCTTTGCGTGCGGCGTAGCGCGCATCGCGGGCAGCCTTGCGCTCTTCTTCGGTCAACTCTGGCTTCGCCTCCGTCGGCTGCTCAGCCGCCGCACGCTCCTGCTTCTTCGCAACTTGTGCAGCGCGTTCCGCCTCGCGCCTGGCGAGAGCGGCCTGGCGCTTTTCCGCCAATGCGGCTTCGCGCTGCTCAGCCTTTGCCGCACGTTCGGCCTTCTCTGCCGGGTCGAGCTGGGGCTTTACCTGCAGCCAGGCAAGCGCCTTGGCGCGGGCCGCATTGGCCGCAGCTACCCTGTCAGCGAATCCTGGTTCTTTGTATCCTGCCATCAAATCGTTCTCGGACCTCTGTTTGGAAAAGGGATTGCCACGCGAGCAGGTCCGCTCGTTCCGATTTCACAATGGCTTGGAAAGGGAAGTGACGGGCCAGCGCTTCGACCTGCATCAATGTCGAATTTGGCCGGCCCTATAGCACTGGGCCAGTTTTGTCATGGTCTTTCAAATTGGCGGCCGTGCCTGCTCCTTACCTCTCCAAAGGAATTTGCCGCAGCATTTAGGATTTTCTCCGACGTGCCAGAAAAATCTTTGTTTTCGTGGTGTTATCTTGTCGAAGTGTGTTGTTGGGCATGAATCGCGCTTGCGTGCTGCGGGCCAGCGGCGCATTGCTCCGCAATGACAGATATTCCCAAGCTCGCCGATAAGGACCTGATTGAAGCTCACGAGGCGTCAGACGTTTCTGCGGTCAATGGGATTGTCAGCCTTGCCAACATCCTGCGGAGCAAAGGCCTCCTGACCGACGCAGAGGCTTCAGCCATGTACGAGAGTATGAGCTTGCCGCTCGCGCTACCCAAATATGCCGAAAACCCAGCTGTTCAGGACCTTCAACTGAACCTCGATCGGTTGTTTGCGATGGTCGTGGCGCCAAAGTAGCCGGACCGGCGAACAACGCGCCTCCGAAATCTTGCCTCTCCACACTGAGCGTCCAGTAGCGCCAACATAGCAGTCGCTCAAAGGGCTGCCCAGCGGTCCAACAGCGGATGCTCGTTCAGACGCAGAAAATACGAGTGGGCATCAGAAGGCGCACCCTTTCTGACGCTCCCGATCCCACTCGTGTCCATTGCGCAACCAGGCTTAATGGCTAAGAATGGTCGATATGAGCCATAGCCCACTGCCTAAATCTCCGGTTGAAGGAGGGTGCCGGTGCGGCCGGGTGCGCTTTCGCGTTTCGGAGCCGCCCCTACTCGAGGTGGCATGCCACTGTCGCGGGTGTCAGCGAATGACCGCTAGCGCCTTTTCGACATCGATCGCTGTGGCCGAGGAAGCTTTCGCCATTACCTCGGGCGATATGGTTCGGGGTGGTCTCGGCGAGGGGGATGTTCACCATCACCATTGCGGGACTTGCCTGAGCTGGGTCTATACGAGCTTCCCGCCTAGCCTAGGTTTCGTAAACGTGCGCGCAACGCTGCTCGATGATCCCTCCTGGCATACGCCTTGGCTGGAGGTGGAAACGCGAAGCAAGCTGCCATGGGCGCACACGGGAGCACAGCGCAGCTTTGAAGGCTCACCACCGGCAGGCGCGTACATCGGCTTCATCACCGAATATCGCTCAGCACGTGGGATCGCTTAGCGATTGAAGGCGCCAACAAAGGAGACATTCATCGGGCGGAAGCGGTCCCTGAAACCTGCCCTTCATTCACGAAGCTGCCACGCCCAACCAATCGACCGGCTTTGGGACAATCCTGCCGTTTCAGAGCGATATGTCGAACGGCAGCTCTTGCCAGAAGCGGACATTCAGCGGTCGCCTGACCAGCGTAAGCGGAGCTTGAGCCCCACCTTGCCGCCGTGATCCGGAGCCGCGAGTCTTTCGCCCTTGGTCGGGCGGAGGTCGCTGGTGCTATGACGATGTCATGTGACGATGCTGGCACTAGCGGTGTTCAGCGGTTCCAGGTCTTCACCGGCGCACGCAAGCGTCGTGATTGACCGCCAGAGGTAAAGGTCTCGATCGTAGCGGAGAGCTATTCGGGCCAAGAGACCATCAGCGCCGTTGCTCGCCGGCATGGCATCTGTCCGTCGCAGCTGTTCACCTGGCCGGAAGTTGCGCAAGGAGATGGAGGCGCGAGGGATGCCGCTGCCGGTCTCATCGGCCGCGGCGCCTCTCTTCGTTCCCGCAGTGTTCGAGCAACGGTCTTCGCCCGAAGCGACCACGCCGGCGAACCGGAAAGGTTCAATCCACAGTAGCCTGTTGTCTGCCTTGAGCTTTTTGCTTCGGCTTATGGCTTTTAGCCGGTCGTCGATGCAGAAAGCTCCTCAAAGGAGCCGGAGCGTTCATGCGTCTAAGTTGGAATGAAATTCGGGCCAGGGCTGCAACATTTGCGGCAGAGTGGGCAGGCCAAGGCTATGAGAAGGGCGACACTCAGACCTTCTATAACGAGTTTTTCGAAATGTTCGGCGTCCGCCGCCGGTCAGTTGCTCGCTTCGAGAACCAGGTCAAAAAGCTCGATAACAAGGCCGGGTTCATCGATCTGTTCTGGCCGGGCGTGTTGCTTGTCGAGCAGAAAAGCGCCGGTCGCGATCTTGTCGCGGCCTACGATCAGGCCGGGGCCTACTTCGACTCTCTGAAAGAGGTCGATCGCCCCCGCTACATCCTGCTCAGCGATTTCCAGTCGTTCGAGCTGCATGATCTCGACGAGCGCCAGCACGCCTCGTTCAAGCTGGCCGATCTTCCCGCCAACATCGACAAATTCGGCTTCATCCTCGGCGTGCAAAAGCGCACGTTTCAGGATCAGGATCCTGTCAACGTCAAGGCCGCAGAGCTTGTCGGGAAGCTCCACGATGCTTTGGAGGATTCAGGCTATACCGGCCACGACCTCGAACGTTTTCTCGTTCGCTTGGTGTTCTGCCTGTTTGCCGACGACACCGGCGTATTCGAGCCGCGCGGAATATTCCTCGAACTTCTGGAGACCCGGACCAACGAGGATGGCTCCGATCTGGGCGGCTGGCTGACCAAGCTGTTCGAGGTTCTCGATACCCAAGAGGACAAGCGTAGCAAGAACCTCGACGAGGACCTGGCGCAGTTCCCTTACGTAAACGGCGACCTGTTCAAAACATCAACGCGCATCCCGGACTTCAATCGCGCGATGCGAGAGGCCCTAATAGAAGTCTCCGCCTTCGACTGGTCCCCTATTTCGCCCGCAATCTTCGGATCGCTGTTTCAGTCCGTGATGAACCGAGCAGAACGGCGACGGCAGGGTGCGCATTACACAACCGAGAAGAACATTCTCAAAGTCATCGGGCCACTCTTTCTCGACGAGCTGCGGGCCGAATTCGAGCGACTAAAAGCCCTGCGCATCGCCAAAATCGCAAGGCTCACCGAATTTCAGGAGAAGCTGAGCAAGCTGCGGTTTCTTGATCCCGCCTGCGGTTGCGGCAACTTCCTCGTCATCGCCTACCGGGAGCTTCGCCTGCTCGAACTTGACGTCCTCACCGAGATATTTGCGGGTAAAGACCAGCTCATCCTAGACGTCTCGGCTCTCTCGAAGGTTGACGTCGATCAGTTTGCGGGCATCGAGATCGGCGAGTTTGCGTCGCGCATCGCGGAAACGGCGATGTGGATGATGGATCACATCATGAACTCGCGGCTCTCGCTCGCATTCGGCAAGAGCTACGTCCGCATACCGCTTAGGAAGTCGCCTGTGATCCGGCATGACGATGCTCTGGATGTGGCATGGGAAAGCGTTCTGCCGCCTGAGGAATGTACGCACGTTCTCGGAAATCCGCCCTTCATCGGGCATGCATTGCGTGACGATGATCAGAAAGCCGGTATGCACCGGGTCTGGGGCCGCGACGGTCAAGTCAACCGGCTCGACTATGTTACCTGCTGGTTCAAGCTCGCGACCGACTACGCGCAGAAGAATCGCGCAATCAAAATCGCCTTCGTTTCGACGAACTCGATCTGTCAGGGCGAGCAGGCTTCGATCCTGTGGCCCCAGCTTTTTCGATCGGGGGCACGGATTTTCTTCGCCCACCGCACGTTCGAATGGCTCAGCGAGGCACGAGGCAAAGCAGCGGTTCACGTCGTCATAGTCGGGCTCGATTTCGACCGCGACGGATCAAGGCAGATATATGACTACGACAATGTGAAGGGCGATCCTCACATGTCGATCGTTCCGCAGATCAACAGTTACCTAATTTCCTGCCCGCAAATATTCATCGCTGCACGGAGCCGCCCGCCCGCCGGGATGCCCAAGCTATTCCAAGGCAGCAAGCCTGCCGACGGCGCACGGCTCAAAGGGCCGAACGGCAAATACGTCACAACGAGCAACCTGATCCTCGACGAGGAAGACCGGAAAGCTGCGCTCGCCCGCGAGCCGGGCATCGCAAAATGGCTGCGCCCATATGTCGGCGGAGAGGAGCTTATTTCCGGCAAGTGGCGATGGTGTCTTTGGCTGAAAAACGCCACTCCGGCGGAGCTGAAATCTTCGCCCGAAATTCAGGAACGCCTCGCCCGCGTCAAGAACGGGCGGCTGAAGAGCCCAACGGACAGCGTTCGGGAATTTGCGGCGACGCCCTGGGTCTTTACGCAGGACCGACAGCCGTCATCGTCCTATCTGGCGGTCCCCGAGGTATCGTCGGAGACTCGAGAATACATCCCCATCTGCGTTCTCGATGAGAATGTGATCGGCAGCAACAAGCTCCTGATCCTGCCTAAACCAGAACTCTGGATCATGGCGGTGCTGACGTCAGCCATGCATATGGCTTGGGTGCGGACGGTCGCAGGCAGGCTGGAGAGTCGCTACAGCTATGCGCCAAACGTCTATAATTCCTTCCCGTGGCCCGTCGTCGATGATGCCGACAAGGCAAAGCTAGAAGCCTCAGCGAAGGCTATCGTGGCCGCGCGGGAAGCATGCGCCCCCGCGACGCTGGAGGACATGTACGATGCCGGGGGCATGCCGGTGGACGTGCGCAAGGCGCACAAAGCGAACGACCGACTGGTAGACAGGCTCTATCGAAAAGAGCGTTTTGCCACCGAGCGCGAAAGGGTCGAGCATCTGTTCAACCTTTTCCAGACGCGATCTGCGCCGCTCGTGGCTGCCAGTGGGAAACAGAAGAGGAAGTCCGGCAAGAAATCCTGAGCGCCGGATCTCCCGCATGCCAATCTGCGGCGACCCGAGAGCCGGCGCCGCGCCGGATAAGCACATAGAGTGGACCAGGACGGCAACCCTTGCCGAGATAGAGGAGCTTCGACTTCGGAACAGCGACTTTCAATATGTCGAGCTGCATCCCCTATTACCCTTACGAGCACATTTAGGCGGGGAAGGACGCAGACCGCCTTTCACTTCGGTTTCAGTTTCAGGTTGGATCACGAAACGAGAGAAGCGCGTGCCGTATTTCGATGGACGCGCCTCCATAGCGGATGTGGCTCGTTTGAAAACGGGACACGCTTTGAATGGGAGAAATCGTAGTCGGTCCGTGTTGCAGCATAAGCGGCGGGTGGGCCTTGATCGCCCCATTGACCCTGCTCAGTGCAAATGCGACGTCGGCGTCCATAACGTAACCGAGCATACAACCGAGCGGCAGTTCTTCAGCATACTGCTCCGTGATAAACCGCATCATGCCTTGAGTAACGTAGACGGTGGCGAGAGAGCTTCGGCTGCCAGCATTGACCACATTGAGCCGTTTGCATTCGTAGGCTAGGTAACGCTCGCGCTCTCGGTCAAAGAGAGCAGCCAAGTCGATCTTGCCCTTGCTGTATCTGGAGCCGTCAGCGGCTAGGCCGAAGGGCTCGTACTGATACTCTATCCAGTGGCAGAGACGGCGAACGACCGGATCCTTACCTAGGTGGTGGACAAGGTTGATGGTGATCGCGTCCTCCTCGGGCTGCCCGGGCAACACGGCGACGCACAGGGGCCAGACCTCGATCACGCGCTCCAAGAAGCGTTCGTCGAAGGTGGTGAAGCGAGTGGTCCAAGCGGCAGCGTCGCCGACCAGCATCAGCCGGTGCTCCGGTGGCGAGGCGGCTCCGTCAGCTGCTGCAGCTCAAGGGCGATCTCGTCGGCGTCGGCCAAGGCGGTTGATCGCAGCCAGAAGCGCATTTGCATCGGCTTGATGAGAAAGAGGCTCTCGCCCGCAAACACTCGGAGGTCTGGCATGACTTGAAAGTTGCCATCGATCGGCTGGTTGATGTGCTCGTGCAGCTTGCCGAGCACATTCGTAAGCTCGCCGTTCTCGTCCTCCTCGTAATCCTCCTTATCGCCGAGGCGCAGCCGCAGTACCGACAGGTCGGCGCTACACGCCATGAGGCGCGTTCCGATGCCGCCCTGTTCTTTGAACCATCCAGACAGGCTGGCTGCCAGCGTGCGAGCGTAGCTGGCCCGCTGCTTCCGGTCTGGAGCGCCCCAAAGCGCGGGGTAGTGGCCCTCGTGCGGCTGGAGAGCCGGAATGATGAACTCAACGGCGTCCTCGATCAGCGCCACTTCATCCGGCGATAGACCGAAGTAGGCATAGACTAGGTGGTCAATCGTCTGCAGGAGGTGAGGCTGGTCCTGAGTGAGTTCGAACGGTCGCTTGGCTTGGGCAATCGCGTCATCGACGATCCCTACCAACTTGTCGGCGGCCTCACGGGCGATGTTCTCATCGGGTAGGTCGGCCAGAGCCGGAAACGGAAGACGTAGCAGGTCAGCCTGCGCAACTTCAGGCCGATCCGAACCGAAAGACGCGGTGCCGTGGAAGGCATACCAGACCGCGATACGGCTGTTCAGGACTGCCGTTAACAGCTTCGCGCGCGTCTGTTCGCCATCCGGGACAGTGATCGCCTGTATGATGTGCTGAAAGGTCAGCGGCTCGTCGCAGTAAGCCGCCCGAAGCCTGCTTAGCGCGGTCTCAACGCCTCTCGGAACAAGAACTCGGGCGCCCTGAAATCCGAGTTCGAACCCGCGTCGCCGCACCTCGGAAGCGGTTGCCGGCAAGAGGCCGTCCGTCCTCAGCGCCAGTCGTGAGAATGCGCGGATCGGTAGATCTGGCAGCTGTCCGACATAGTCACTGTCGATCGGGCCGGCGCTCTCGGTGCGGTCCACGTCCCCTGCAGCGCCGAGATCATCTTCGTCGTCAGCGTTGAACGGCTGATAGCCCTGACCGATGATCCAGCGACCCGCCGCATCCTCGCGTCGGCGACTGGTGCCGCCAAAGTCCTGAATGAAGTCTCCAAGCTTCGGCAACCGGGCAAGGTATGCAAAGAGCTTGGCGTCCGGCTCCCGCATCCAAAGCCGCTGCTTGAAGACGAGCGGATCATCGAGAACCGCAGCAACGTTCAGCGACAGCTTGTCGGCGGTGCTGAGGGTAATGACGCGTTTGACCCGGAGATTGAGGTCCGCCTTGGGCACCCAGTAATCGAAGCGATTGTGGATCGGCATGCAAAAAGGACCCCGTTAGCGGGGTGATCGGCGTCTAAAAGGGACCCCTCATTTCGATGGTTTAAGCAGCTGGCTGGATTTTCAGGCGGCGAGATCGGGATGTTGGTTTTGGAGACAGTTTTACGGAT